>Ga0164290_1001290_pt1 | contig 41539 bp, 35 predicted proteins | sample Micstemetagenome_FD_108782 | JGI IMG/M metagenome (GOLD analysis project Ga0164290, IMG submission 108782) | Contaminated culture microbial community from soil near Moab, Utah, USA - Microcoleus steenstrupii SON62 (Illumina Assembly) | ecosystem: Environmental > Terrestrial > Soil > Soil crust...
AACAGTTTAAATGTCCAAAAATGCCCTGCCGCTTCATAGCAGTAAAATGTTTGGTCTTTTTTACATGCCGGGATAGCCGGCACGTACTAGCATTTGGTCCCGATAATTGAATAGTAATAGAACTCCGTCTTCCATCTATCCGGCAATATGCATCCATCTTCATTCCTGGTTGCCTGCGGCTTCATGGCAGATTGCTTCCAAAGCCCACCTAACGCCCACTTTACCCCGTAGTTACTGCGTGGTTACTGCGTGCCTATTCCACGCCTCAGTATCTCAAGTGTAATCAAAGTATTAGCAATATTCCTAATCCCAGTCATGGCCAACCCACCTGTAACCCTCCTCCCTTGGGCGATGGGTCTAATTCTAGCCCACAGTGAAAGGTCGCAAGAAACAACGCCTCTTACTTTAGTCTGTCACCCTGAGCTTGTCGAAGGGTTGTGCGTTGGGTTCTTAAGTTTACCCTCAGCCCACTCGAAGGGAACGGTATACCATTTGCCTTTCCGCAAACACTATCTAACCAAAGCCACAACTAAATAATATTTAGTGCCAATAAAATTTTCACTTAGGTTTGCGCCGTTTTTACGTATGTAGTTCCGAAGCCAACCTTCGCACTTCGTACCTCACACTTCAAACTTAAATTATGTCTCTTATTGTTGTAGGCTCCATGGCATTTGATGCAATTGAAACCCCATTTGGAAAAAGTGATAAGATCATTGGCGGCGCCGCTACTTACATTGCCTGGAGTGCCAGCAATTTTACTCAACCTATTAAACAGATTTCAGTTGTTGGATATGATTTTCCAAAAGAAGAACTGCAGGCCCTTGAAGAAAGAGGCGTTGAAATGGAAGGTGTGCAGATCAAGCCGGATGAAAAATCATTCTTCTGGAGTGGTAAGTATCACATGGATATGAACACCCGTGATACGATAGATACCCAATTAAATGTGCTAGCCAATTTCAATCCCGTTGTTCCTGACAACTACCAAGATTGCGAGTTTTTAATGCTGGGTAACCTGGTCCCTGCCGTACAGTTAAGTGTCATTAAACAATTAAAGAACCGTCCAAAGCTGATTGTAATGGATACAATGAACTTTTGGATGGAAGTGGCTTTGGATGACCTGAAGACCGTTTTAAAGGAAGTAGATGTATTGATGGTGAATGACAGTGAAGCAAGAGAGTTAAGCCACGAATATTCGTTGGTAAAAGCTGCTAAAAAGATCATGGCCATGGGCCCGCAATACCTGATTATTAAGAAAGGCGAGCACGGTGCCTTGTTGTTCCACCAAGACAATGTGTTCTTTGCACCGGCCTTACCATTGGAAGATGTGTTTGACCCAACTGGTGCCGGCGATACATTTGCCGGTGGTTTTATTGGCCACATTGCCCGTACAAAAGATGTTTCGTTTGAGAATATGAAGACGGCAATTATTATCGGTTCGGCTATGGCTTCTTTTTGTGTAGAGAAATTTGGCACAGAAAGGCTTCGTGAACTGAATAAAGAAGACATTGAAAAGCGATTGACACAGTTTCAGGAATTGGTAAACTTTGAGATTGAACTGGTATAAAACGCCTGATATATAGGCTGATAGCCAAAGCGGCTAGCTTTTGTTGATAATTTAGATGTGTTTCTACTGGCATAAATTGGAAACTTATTCTATATTGGCATTCCGTTTACAATCCATTTCCCGTTAAAGCTGCATAAACCTTGATCACCGGAATTGTTTTAAACCTTATTTAAAACCTAAAGCCTGTGTTATGCCGCATGATAATATTCTTTGGGAAATGACCAATGAAAAATCAAAACAGATCAGGGATTTTATCCGGAACTATTTAGGGCATGAGCCAACGAAAGATGAGAGAAAAGAGTTTACGTTCATGCATAGCCTTACCGAGACCATCATTTATTACAAAGGCAAGGTGCTAGGCAATTTAACGTTCCAGATTTTTGATCCGTCAGCATTATAAAGCAGAAGACGAAAATTAAGCTATGAAAATTTTCTTCCACCGGAAACATAAGTATCACGTACCGCAACCTTCTGATCAGGTGCAAAAAAAACTGCGTTTTATAACCACACGCCGCTACGAAGATTATTCAATAGATATTGTGGGGAGACTGGAGCCTGATGGCCGCTTTGAGCTGATGCACAAATGGGGTATTACAAACACCGAAATAGTAGAGAATCGCCGGGCTTATTTACAGGGTTTGCTATCTGAAAATCATAATGGCTCTTGCCTGGAAATAAGTCTCAGGCCAAATATTATTTTCATTATTGCTTTTTACATCACCTTTTTATTGTTGGCTTTGGAAGTGTCTGGCATCAACCTTATTCCTTACTTCACAAAGTCCATTAAGATCATACTTCTTTGCGGAGTCAATTTGGTCATGTTGGCGATCATCTTTGTTTCTATCAATAGCTTAAAAAAGCGTTTTGAGCGGCTGATGCAACTGAATTAATTCAGTTTTCTTGCGAGAACAACTGTATTCCTGAATTGCTCCCTCTTTCCCTGCAGATTGAAGATCTCTGTATGTAAAATGTAAGTTCCAATTGGCAGCTTGGCTTTCTTTTCGTCCAACCCATCCCAGGTCCAGCTTCCTTTCAAACCTAATAAATCATTTTTAACAAGATAACGTACCATCCTGCCCGAAGCATCGAAGATGGTAACATTAGCAACATAGCCAATTTCTTTTACTCCATACTGCATTATAAGTACATCATCCAGCCCGTCATGATCGGGTGAAAATATTTTTGTTGATAACGTAATCGCAGCATCTACAGCGTCAATTTTCCGGTACTGAGAGTTAACATATGTTGGTGTGCCGTAACCTGCTGTTGTAGCCGCCGAATGCCAGTTAGATTTGTTTTGAGATGGTGCGTCTGGGTCAATTCTTTCTAATGCTACGCCGTCTTTATTTGCTATAAGTGCAAAGTGCCAGTCATCATCATAAGACAATTCGTCAACCCTATCTCCATTCAAATTCAATACTACCACGGTGCCTTTATCATCAGGGAAAGAGGGTAATGATGATACCGTTAGTACACCATCTCTGTTCTTTACATGATATTGCATTTCCAGGTTAATAGCATCTTCCGTTACCACAATGTATTCACCGGGAAACAGGTAAAAAGATTGTTCGGATAGTTTTTTCAATGAGCTTACTACACCACTACTGTTTCTATTAGCCACATAAAGTTTACTTGCATCAACAATCCTATTGCTTCGATTATATAACTCTACATAATCATAAGCACCTGTACGTGGATTGAAAAGAATTTCATTGATAATTACATGATTTGCCAAAGCATCATCTGCCAAACCAATTTTTGTTTTATTGAACGAGCCAATCGCATTGCCTTTGCAATCTGTAACATTGGATGCAGTAAGATTGTAAACTATTGTTCTTTGCAAGGGAGAAGAAAACTTTATCTGAACCGTGTTAAATAGCGGTGCAATGGCATTTGCTCCAATGATAGTTAATCCGTTAGCTGAATAATTTAAAGCAGCAGAAGCAGAAGTGCTGTCAAGAAATTCATCAAAAACTAAAACAACCGTAACGCTGTCTAAAGCATAAGCTCTCTGTAGTTGAGGTGGAGTTTGATCTATATTATTTCCATTGACCGAATTTATTTTTCCGGGAGTGCCTCCCAGGTTGTTTGCGCTTGCCTTCCAGTTTTGTTTGCCGCTACATGGATTTTTTGGATCAATCATTTCCAAACTCCAGCCGCCGTCTTTTTTAGCTTCATTTGCATACCATTCTGTTGTGTATACTATTGCATGAATAACCTTGTTTTGCGGCGAACGTAGCGTTAATTGGTCACCATCATTATCTAAGGACGGAAAGGAGGTTACGCCAATGGCTCTTCCAAAAGCAGAAAAGGTTGCTACGTTGCTATTGCTGCATAAAATAACAACGCTATCGGGTTGTAAAACAAAGTTGGTTGTGATAGTAGCTGTACCTGAAGCATCACTGATCCTCCATCCTGATAAATTAAAAGGAGTGGAAGAAATATTCTTCAGCTCAAGATATTCTGCATTGGGCAACCCTACTTGTGGTGTAGGATCGGCCATAATCTCTGTGATCACAATATCAAACCGGTTGGCAATTTGAGAATAAGTGCCAACTGAGACAGACAATCCAATAAAGAAAAGCAATAGCTTAGTCATGGTTATGCAAACAATGTATAAAATATCTTAATAAAGAGGAAGCAGATTTGGCCTGAATATTTTTTGTCTCTACATTCGCTGCCACATGAAAACAATAAAACATACTAAACGTAGTAAGAAACAGCTTCGAATAAGGGAAGGTGTGTAAAGTTTTGTATGTTCTGAAAAATATTACAAGCCTTCCCCAAAACGGAAGGCTTTTTAATTTTAAAAGTAAACAGACAAAAATGAAAGTTGCAGTTGTTGGTTCTACAGGGCTTGTAGGCAGTAAAATATTACAGGTATTGGCAGAAAGAGATTTCCCCGTGACTGAGTTAATTCCTGTGGCTTCCGAAAGATCTATTGGTAAGGAGGTAGAGTTTAAAGGAAAGAAATATAAAGTAGTAAGCATGCAGGATGCAATTAATGCCAGACCAGCAGTTGCTTTGTTCTCCGCAGGCGGAAGCACTTCATTGGAATGGGCGCCAAAATTCGCTGAAGCGGGCATCACAGTTATTGATAACTCATCTGCCTGGAGAATGGATCCATCTAAGCCTTTAGTAGTGCCGGAAGTAAATGGTGATGTTTTAACTGCGGCCGATAAGATCATTGCTAATCCAAATTGCTCTACCATTCAGATGGTGGTAGCCTTAAATCCCTTGCATAAAAAATATAAGATCAAAAGAGTGGTAGTAAGCACTTACCAAAGTGTTACCGGCACGGGTAAAAAAGCAGTTGATCAGTTGTTTAATGAAAGAGAAGGCAGGGAAGGTGAGATGGCCTATAAATATCAGATTGATCTTAATGCTATTCCGCAGATTGATGTATTTCTCGAAAATGGTTACACCAAAGAAGAAATGAAAATGGTAAATGAAACAAAGAAAATTATGAGGGATGATTCTATTCGTGTTACTTCTACCACGGTTCGCATTCCGGTAATGGGCGGCCATAGCGAAAGTGTGAACATAGAGTTCGAAAATGATTTTGATCTGGCAGAAGTAAAGCACTTATTGAGTGAAGCACCAGGTGTTGTTTTACAGGACGACCCTTTGCAACAAATATATCCCATGCCTCTTTGGGCTCATGAAAAGGATGAAGTTTTTGTCGGAAGAATAAGGAGAGATGAAACGCAACCCAATACTTTGAACATGTGGATCGTTAGTGATAACCTGCGTAAAGGTGCTGCTACCAATGCTGTTCAGATTGCAGAGCATTTAATTAAAAACGAAATTTTAAAAGCGTAAAAGGAAGGCCTATAAGCTTTGGATAATCTCATAGGCCTATTAATGCTACGATCTTCTTCTCTTATACGGAAACCGTTCTCCAAAGTTGTTCGTGATATTATTGATCACTACATCTGAAGGTGTATCCCAATCTGTTGCGCCTTTATAACTGTCATTCCAAAGTGTTTGGCTATTGCTTACCAAATTGCAGGATGCATAACCATCGCTTGTTTTATTGTGTACATACGGAACAGGAAGACGGTTATTATTTCCGATAGCTGTTAAAATTTGTCTGCCAATGCCAACGCCCATCGAAGCCAGGTCACTCATGTAACTTTGTTTTTGTATGCGCATACGTACAATAGCATCTACACCTAATAGCTGCGCCAGTTTTCTATCGTCATAATTCCATGAATCACGTACAGAAATATTGGCCTCTTCCAATAGCTTTCTTGTTGTACCAATGTCTTGTATCGAAATATACATTTCATACTTACGGCTGTTGGCATTGCGCATAATGCCATTCTGGAGTGATTCCTGGAAGGCAAGGCTTTCGCCTTCTTCAATGGACTTGATCTGCTCTGGCGTAAGGTCTTTTGGTTGCTTACCGGTAAAGATCATTTGTGCAGGAAGAATGGCGATGGTCTTATGATTTTTTGTTTGCTGTTCGAATACGGATGACTGATAATAACGATGCTTGCAGGATGTGCCGAATAAAACTACAAGTGTGCCGATAGTGAGTAGATATTTCTTCATAGAGTTTTGTTTTGTTGATACCACAACGTTAATAGCAATTGTGTTTCCATCAAATGCCATTAACAATATTTATTGTTGAAGAAATGTAAAAGCAATTAAAGTTGTCGGTAATTAGAAAGATAAATCTGTGTTGCTTTTCTGCCGTTTTCTACTAAAGTATGGATCTCTTCTTTTTTCAACTTTCTTATTCTGGAACCAATGTTACCATCGCTGATAGAAACAGTTCGTTGCCAATCTTCTTTGGTGAGAGTTTGCCTGTTAAGGCTTTCAATTATGATGTTGTAAAAAGCACCGATATATTGCTGAAGGTTATTGATCGGCATAGGGGCCAATCCTTTTTGTGTTGAATCAAAATTGATCTGTACATCTGAATCAATTCTGAAACCTAAAGTGTGGTGATTGATTCTCCGTTGGTTGTCGATAGTATCAAATAATTGAATGGGATAGTTAGCAATAAATCCTCCATCCAACAAAACGTTTACGGCTTTTTTGTCCTTAGGACGTTTAACTACATTTTCGGAATGATCCAGGTACATAGGTTCGAAGTAAAGCGGTATGCTGATAGAGATACGTACTGCATCTTTCACTTTCATGTTGGGGAAATTTTCATGAGAAAAGACTACCAGTTTTTGAAGATTCAAATTCGTACCTGTAATGTACAGCTCCTTAACCCTTTATTCTTTAGATCTTTAAAAGTGATGTTTGCATTGCCGGTTTTAGCTTCAATGATCTTCTCCAACCAGTTCTCAACACGATTGCCTCTGTACCATCCAAAGTATTTATTTAAGCGATTGACGCCCCCGGCAAACAGGAAACGTCCATCATTAAACTTTTTAAAATTGGTACTACCAACAATCGCTTCAATTTCTGCTGAATTGTAATTTAGAGAGATCAGCAAAGCGGTTATAGCACCAGCAGATGTGCCTCCTGTTTTTTTAATTTGGGGTAAGATGTTTTGATTTTCCAGTTCCTGAACTACACCGGCATAAGCAATGCCTCTTATGCCGGCTCCTTCAAACACGAGGTTTTGAATTTGTGCTTTAACAGTACAAAAGCAAAAGAGTATAATTATGATAAGGCACGTTTTCATTCCTCGGTTTCAATAGTCCGGTTGATGAATTGAAGAAAGGGTTGCAACGCTTCAAACGCAGCAACTGTTTTTTTGTGAAGTGTCGCCTTTGTAAGATCTTCATCAGCAACCATGGTTTCTGCAATAAAGCTTTTGAGTTTTAAATATTCTGCTGCGGGGTTACCTTTCTCGTAACCCTTGGGCATGGTGCTTAACTTTTGATCGGTACCTTGATATAAGTCTTTATAACCTTTTTTAAAGTTCTTTTCTTTTAACAAGCCCTGGAATTCATCCCAGTTATAGTCAATCTCCTGTCTTACATTTTTTAGCTGATGTGATTCTGGCATCCACAGGCCGCCACCTATAAAACTTTTGCCTGGTTCCAGGTGGAAATAATATCCCGCATACGGTGCCTTTCTACCACCTTGTTTGATGCTAGCCCCAAAGTTGGATTTGTATGGTGTTTTATCATTAGAAAAACGAATATCCCTATTGATGCGAAACAGGCAATCTCTTGCTGATGTGCCTGCGATGGTGAGATCACTCTTTTGCAATTGGCCTATCACAAGCTGAATAAAATTCTGGAAGTCTATCCTTGCTGCTTCATATTCTTTTCTGTGTGCATCAAACCAAGGTTTGTTGTTGTTCTTTTTAAGGGCTTTGAGAAATTTGAGGGTTTGGGGCTCTAACATCTGTACCAAATAATTTCACGCAAAGAACGCAAAGAAATGGGCAAAAGAACACAAAGAAGTTTACCACTGAATAATAGGCTTGTTTGGTACAACTGAGTGCCACAAGAGAAGCATCATAGCAGCGATGCAAATGCCCGAAAATATCAAACATCCTGAAGGGCTTTGAGAGAACAAGGAATATTGAATGATGAAGTCACAGGTGAACACTACACGCCAACTCTAAACTCCAAACTATAAACTTCAAACATTTTATATCCTTCCCCAGTTCTCACCGCTCTTGATCCGGTACATGGTCATTTCGCTTACATCATATTTCTCAGCTAATTGCTTAATGGTAATTCGTCGTTCTTTTTTGTTGAGCAGGTCTTTGATACGACGCACCTGTTTTGCGGTGAGCTTCAAACCCACCTCACGATTGGCCTGGCGTTCTTTATAAGCAATCTTGGCCGGGCTTCTTTGTTGGTGACGGATCATTTCTTCAAGGGTAGCCCACCGCAGGTTTTTAATGTTGTTGTCAAGCTTATTATGGTTGAGATGAATGACGTATTTATGCTTAGGTGAAGGCCGCTTGAAAAATAGTTTAGCTAATTCACGATGAATATATAAAGTCCCTTTATGGCCCGGGCGATGAAGGTTTAGTGTGCGATAGCCTGTGGTTAGAGAGCCATTCAACAGCTTGCCATCTTCCAACACCTGTTCTTTATAGCTGGCTATACGGCCTACCGAAGACAAAGCATACCGGTTACGCAGTTCTTTGCTTCCACTAAACACTAAAGGTTTCCAAACCTCACCTGCTAACTTCTTAATCATAACTCACTTTTTATACGATGCTAAATAAACACGGTATAAAAACAAGCATAAATTTTATGCCTGAATTACAATTCTTTACCAATCATTTTTAAGAAGCCATCTTCGCTGATGATTTTAACGCTGGTTATTTTTTTAGCCTTTTCTAATTTGCTCCCGGCATCTTCTCCCACAACAAGGTAGTTCAGCTTGCTGCTAACACCGGATAGGATGCTGCCGCCTGCCTGTTCTACCATTTCTTCTGCTTCGCTGCGTTTTAATTTAGCTAAAGTACCAGTGAACAAAAACGTTAGTCCGCTTAATCCGCCATCAATACTGGTAGGTTTTTTATCGTTTGTCATTTGCAACCCCAATGCTTCCAATACTTTTATCATCTCAATATTTTCTGCATTACCAAAAAACTGCACAACACTGCCTGCTACTTTTGGGCCCACATCTTCTAATTTTTGTAGCGCTTCTTCATCAAAGTTTTGAAGGTCAAGCAAATGGTCTACAGCATGGGCTAAAGTTTTAGCCATTGTCTCGCCTACAAAACGTATCCCTAATGCATAGATCAACCGGTGAAGAGGTTGCTTTCGTGAGTTCTCTATTGCCGTTCTTAAATTATCAATGGATTTTTTTCCAAAGCCTTCCAGTTGTCCAATTGCATCGTAATCTAACTGATAGATCTGCGGAATAGAGGTGAGAAGCCCAAGCGTATAAAACTTTTCAATGTTCGCTTCTCCTAGTCCCCGAATGTCCATTGCATCTTTTGATGCGAAATGAAAGAGCCTTTCTAACACCTGTGCCGGACAGCCAATATTTATGCATCTCCAGGCGGCCTCTTCTTCCAGGCGATATAACTCATCACTGCATGAAGGGCAATGAGTGGGAAATGTTATAGGTTGCTCATACCCGTTACGGAGTTCGGTTAGTGGTTTAACAATGTAAGGAATCACATCACCAGCCCGTTCAACCAGAACTGTATCGCCAATGCGAATGTCTTTTTGTTTGATGAGGTCTTCATTAAAAAGCGAAACAGAACTAACCGTTACACCGCCAATATGAACAGGTTCAATCTTGGCCACGGGCCCTATATTGCCCGTACGACCTACCTGGTATTCTACCCTTAATAATTTACTTGTTGCTTGTCTTGCTTTGAACTTGTAAGCTATTGCCCATCGGGGATGGTGTGTAGTCATGCCCATTTTATCCTGCAGCTCAAACTCGTTTACCTTAATCACCATTCCATCAATCTCGTAAGGCAAATCATCCCGCCTGCTTTCAAATTCATTGCAGTATTCAATCACAGCCTGTATGCCTTTGAATACTTTCTTCTCTTTTGCCGGACTTCTGAAGCCAAGCTCCCAAAGCATATCTAACGTTTGCGAATGTGAATGCAGATCAGTACTGTCATCTTTTAAAGTGTAATAGCTCACGTGATACACAAAAGCTTCAAGCTTTCTTCTTTTTACCTCTAACGGATCTTTAATGCGAAGTGTGCCGGCAGCAGCATTGCGTGGATTAGCTAAAGGCGCAAGCCCTTGTGCAGTTAGCCGTTCATTAAATTGTTTAAAGTTGTCTTTGTTGATCAATACCTCACCACGTACCTCAACGGTTTGCAAGCCATGTTCGGAGAAGCGGGTAAAAAGCGGAATGGTTCTGATCTGGCGTATGTTCGGTGTAATATCATCTCCATGCACGCCGTCACCTCTTGTTGCACCTCTTACCAGCTTATCATTTTCATATATCAATGAAATGCTGGCGCCATCAAACTTCGGTTCTACACAATATTCCATTTCACTTCTTCCGGTTAGCTCCCGGGCTTTCCGGTCAAAATCAACCAGGTCATCGCTGTTATACGAGTTATCCAAAGAAAGCATTGGCACTAAGTGCTGAACCGTTGGAAATTCTTTGGTCAAACCTTTAGCAACCCTTTGCGTAGGAGAGTCTGGAGTGATGAGATCTGGGTTTTCTTCTTCAAGGGCTTCGAGTTTTTTATATAAAGTATCGTATTCAAAATCGGAGATGAGAGGGTCAGCCATTACATAATAACGGTACTCATGAAATTTTAAAACATCTCTTACTTCCTCAATATCGTTGGTGGTCACCTCGTCTGCCTGAATACGCTTTAGTAATTCGGATGTCCTTCCCTGTAATTGTTTTATTGCATCTGTGGCCATAATGCTGTAAATATAGCAGAGGAGACAAAAAAGTTTTCCAAAGTGTAATGTGTTTTAAGTACATAATGTATATCTTAGCCCAATAACGACACTGCTATGAAGCGATTGCTGCTTATTTGCGTAGTATTTATCTGCGCTGCTACTGTTAAGGCTCAACTCTTAACCTGGACACCGGCTTTTCCAAAAGATGGAGATGCGACTCAAAATTTAGTAATTACAGTTGATGCTACTAAAGGTAACCAGGGGTTGTTAAATCATACCCCCACCAACGATGTATATGTACACATTGGCGTCATCACCAGTTTGAGCACCAGTCCAACCGACTGGAAGTATGTTCCCTTCACCTGGGCTACTACACCTGCGGCTGCTCAAGCGGCTTATATAGGAAATAATAAGTGGACCTATACCATAAATGGTAGCTTAAGAAGCTTCTTTGGTATTACCAATGCAGCTGAAACCATTCAAAAGGTTGTTATCATTTTCCGTAGCGGAAATGGTAATAAAAAACAGGTGAACACTGATAACAGCGATATGTACATTCCTGTTTATACCAATGCACTGGCTGTTCGATTTACACAACCGCCATTGCAGCCAACGTACAATCCTATACCAGAACCCATCAATAAGATAGTAGGTGATAACATTAGCCTGACAGCCATTTCAAATAATGCTGCCACTTTACGTTTGTTCCTGAATGGCAATGTTATTCAAACAGCAACCAACGCTACTACTATTTCTGCTAATCCTACACTTACAACGGCAGGTAATCAGGTAGTTGTTGCAGAAGCCAATGATGGAGTAACGGTTAAGACAGATACGTTGCGGTTCTTTGTAGCATCTGCAATCAATATTGCACCATTGCCAACCGGTGTAAAAGAGGGCATTAATTATGATGCAAATAATACTTCGGTAACACTGGTATTAAATGCTCCGCAGAAGAACAGAGTTTCTGTACTTGGTGAATTTCCCGGGGCCGGATGGGCAGAGCAAACGCCATTTATAATGAACAAAACACCAGATGGCAAGTACTGGTGGTTGCGCATTAATAACCTGACACCAGGCACTGAGTATGCTTATCAATACCTAGTAGATGGAAGCTTGAAAACTGCTGATCCTTACACAGAAAAGATTCTTGATCCGTCGAACGATCAGTTTATCAACTCAACAACATATCCAGGCCTTAAGCCTTATCCGGCGGGTGCAACAGGCATTGTAAGCGTATTGCAAACCTCTCAACCTACATATAATTGGAGCGTTACCAATTTCAATCGTCCTGATAAGAGAGGATTGATCATTTATGAATTGCTGCTTAGAGATTTCTTAGCAGCACATGATTGGAAAACCCTCCGTGATACATTAGGTTATTTAAAAAGGATGGGTGTAAATGCTATTGAAGTGATGCCATTCAACGAGTTTGAAGGCAACATCAGTTGGGGTTATAATGGCTTTCAATATTTTGCTCCTGATAAGTACTATGGAACTAAGAATGCTTTAAAAGAATTTATTGATTCATGCCATAAACATGGAATGGCCGTTATCATGGACATTGTGCTGAATCATACATATGGCCCTTCTCCACTGGCGATGTTGTATTGGGATCCGGTGAACAACCGACCTGCTGGAAACAATCCCTGGTACAATCCAGTTCAGCCGCATGCTTTTGGCTTTGGTGAAGATTTCAATCATGAAAGTCCCGATACTAAAAATTTCTTCAACCGTGTGCTGCAACACTGGTTGACAGAATATAAGATTGATGGCTACCGCTTTGATTTTTCAAAAGGTCTTACACAGCGACCTTCCGCTAACGATGGTGTTTTCTCTGCTTATGATGCCAGCCGTATTGCTATTTTAAATGGTTACTCAAATGCAATCAAAGCAGTAAGCCCGAGTGCTTATATTATCCTTGAGCATTTTGCTGATAACCAGGAAGAAAAAGAATTAGCCGATAACGGATACATGATCTGGTCAAGAGTATGGCATCAATACCAGGAAGCATCAATGGGCCATTTGGCTAATTCAAACTTTGAAGGCGGAATTCATACGGTTCGTGGTTTCAACAGCCCTCATCTTGTTGGGTACATGGAAAGTCATGATGAAGAAAGGATTGTTTATAAAAACAAGGAGTTTGGCAATATATCCAACCCGTCTTACAATGTTCGTCATTTAGATACTGCATTAAGAAGAATGGAGTTGAACACCGTGTTCTTACTTGGTGCCCCAGGACCGAAAATGATTTGGCAATTTGGTGAGTTGGGGTATGATTATTCAATCAACACCTGTCCCAATGGATCAATAAACAATAATTGCCGCACCGATCCCAAACCTATCCGGTGGGATTACCTGCAAAATGCCAAACGAAAGCAGGTATATGATCTGTATGCAAAAATGAACAGCCTGCGTTTCCATCCTTTATATAAAGATGCATTCATAAGCAACAAGGTTACGCAAAGCTTATCAGGCGCATTCAAATGGATACAGGTAACAACAGATTCATCAAACGTTGTTATCATTGGCAACTTCGATGTAAATCCGGCTGGTGGAACAGTTGTGTTTCCGAATACAGGTACATGGTATAATTATCTTAACAACACTACTCTTACAGTTAATGCAAGTGCACAAGCGTTTAACCTGCTGCCTGGCGAGTACAGAGTATATATCAATCGAAACCTTAATGGTAGTACCCCTCCTCCACCACCTCCGCCAACAACGCCTGTTGTAACTAATTTTACGGCAAAGCTTTTCCCTAATCCAACATTTACAGATTTCAATGTTCAGGTAGAGCTTCCGGAAAACAGCGATGTAACTATTGTTATATCCAACGCGTTGGGCCAGACGATTACTACTAAACGGACAGGTGTATTACCAACCGGGATCAATTTAGTAACAATTGACCCTCACCGCATTAAACTAATGCGGGGTATTTACCAGGTTACAGTTCACACTAAAATGGGAATGAAAAAACTACGCCTTACTATTAACTAATTGCTATATGGAGAAACTGGTTAAAATGAAAACGGCTGCTGCCGAAAAGAGCAGCCACTTAGAATACTTCAATATCGCTGTATCGGTTGACTGTGTAATATTTGGCTACGAAAAGAAAGAATTGAAAGTTCTTCTCATCAAATCCGATCTCGAAGAATTTGCAGGACTTTATTCTTTATTGGGAGACCTGGTAAAACCGAATGAATCGGTAGAAGAAGCACCTTACCGTGTGTTAAGGGAAAGAACAGGTCTGCATGATGTTTTTCTGGAACAAGTACAAACCTTTGGTGGACTGAACCGGCACCCATCCGGCAGGGTAGTCACCACTGCTTATTATTCATTGGTCGACATCAATAGCCATCGTTTACAGCTTACCGATAACGACCTGCACTGGCATTCAGTAGATAAGATCAGAAGCATGGCCTTTGATCATAAGCTGATTTTAGATACCTGTCTGCAGCGGCTTCAGGAGAAAATTCTGGAGCATCCTGTCATCTTCAATATGTTGCCTGAGAAGTTTTTATTAAGAGAGCTACAGGACATATATGAGGCGATACTGGGTACAGAACTGGACCGCCGCAATTTCCGTAAACGTATCAGTCTTAAAAATTGGCTGGTTGACCTGAATGAGATGGAAGAAGATGTACCGCACCGTCCGGGTAAATTGTACAAGCTCAAAGCAGGTTTAAGAAAAGGAAAGGCCTCTAAGACTGTACTTGAACAAATGCATGCATAAGAAAAATAATCCGAAAAAAACCGCAAACAAATTTTACAGATAGATAAAAAATATTTAAAATTGTGTCCTCGATACACATTTGACGACTGCAAATCACAAACCTTTTAATACACTGTTGCTTATGAATCTGAGAAAATTGCTCCGCTCAATTAGCTTTCTTGTGTTTTTTTTATCACTGTCCGTAACTGGTCTTGCACAGAATAAGACAATTACAGGACGAATCACCGATGCTACTGGTAAAGGAATAGCTGATGTGTCGGTGACCGTAAAGGGACAAGCTACAGGAACTACCACATCTGCAGAAGGGAACTTTTCTTTAAGTGTTCCTCCAAATGCAACAACCTTGGTTTTTAGTTCTGTTGGTTATTCAACTGTTGAAGTAGACATTAATAACAGAACTGAAATCAATATGTCCATGCAATCATCAAATGCAAATTTGAATGAAGTAGTTGTGATTGCGTATGGAACACGCAGAAAGGGTGATCTAACCGGTTCTGTAACTTCTATTAGCTCAAAAGATTTTCAAAAAGGACAAATTGCTTCTTCTGAGCAATTATTACAAGGCAAAGTGGCTGGACTTCAAGTTACTTCTGGCGGCGGGTCAGCTGGAGGTGGAAGCAAAATAAGAATCCGTGGCGGAGCCTCTTTAAATGCAAGCAATGATCCTTTGATTGTAATTGATGGAGTGCCTGTGGAAGGCAATGGAATATCTGGTTCTGCCAACCTTTTAAATACAATTAATCCCGATGATATTGAATCCATCAGCGTTTTAAAAGACGCTTCTGCTACGGCGTTATATGGTTCAAGAGCATCTAATGGTGTATTAATAATTACTACTAAAAAAGGCTCCTCAGGTAAAGTGAAATTTAACTTCAATACCAGGGCTTCAGTAGGCAGGATATCTAAAAAAGTAGATGTATTAAGTGGTGATGATATAAGAAGAATAATAAATGCTGATGCAGCAGCAACAGGAAACAACACATACAAAAACTTGTTAGGTACTGCTAATACGGATTGGCAGGATGCTATCTTCCAAAATGCATTTGGAACAGATAATAACCTAAGTGCAAGCGGTGCTTTTTCCAGCATTCCTTATCGCTTATCTCTCGGATATTTAAATCAGGATGGAACGCTACGTACGAACAGTTTCAGTCGTTTGTCCTCTGCATTAAACCTGTCTCCAAAGTTTTTAGATAATCACCTTTCTATAAACTTATCTGCTAAAGCAAGCAGGACAAGTAACCAGTTTGCTAACGAAGGTGCAATTGGGAGTGCTATTTCGTTCGACCCAACGCAACCTATTCATGCCACCAATAAGTTTGGAGGATATTATGAGTGGCTGCAAAATGATGGCAACCCAATTGATCTATCTACACGCAATCCCTTAGCATTATTAAACTTAAGAAACAATACTTCAGATGTAAACCGTTTTATCGGTAATGTGCAGGTAGATTACAAGTTGCACTTTTTCCCTGATCTACATGTATTATTAAACTTAGGTATGGACCGGATCCACGGCGAGGGCAACGATAATATCGATTCCTTGCTGGCAACAAACTATAAAAGCGGCGGAAGAAGAACCTTTTACCAACAAAATCAAAAAAATACACTTGCTGATGTCTCATTGTTTTATGCTAAAGAACTGAAAAGCATTAAAAGCAAAGTAGATGTTTTAGTAGGCCATAGTTACCAGGATTTAGTAACAGACGTCTTTAATTACCCTTCATTCAGTTATAGAGCAATTGCTGATCCTAATAAACCAGCAAAAAGAGATACAATTCAAGGTTCTGAGCCAAATTTTCCTACAGATAAACCTCGCTACCGTTTAGAGTCTTATTTGGCCCGGGTAAACCTCACCTTGGCTAACAACTATTTATTGACTGCTTCTTTGAGAAGAGATGCGAGTTCAAAGTTCTCTGAAGATAATCGTGTGGGTTATTTTCCTGCTTTAGCTGCCGCATGGAAGTTAAAAGATCAATTCTTTAGAAACACCAATGCTATTAGTGACTTAAAACTAAGAGTAGGTTGGGGTGTAACAGGACAACAAAGCATTGGCGATTATTATGGATACCTACCCAGGTATTCACAAAGTTCAAATACGGCACAGTACCAGTTAGGCAATACTTTCTATACAGTATTGAGACCATCAGCCTATGACCCCGATCGTAAATGGGAGACCACAACTACAACAAACGTAGGTTTAGACTTTTCTTTTGCTAACAATCGGATTAGCGGTGCTGTTGACTACTATTTCAAAAAGACTGAAGATTTATTGAGTGTGATTGACATTGCACCTGGCTCCAATTTCGATATTGCTTTATTGACTAACGTGGGCAATATGGAGAACAAGGGTGTCGAGTTTACTTTAAATACTTCGCCTGTTAGAATAAAAAACCTGTTATGGGATTTTGGTTTTAATGCCACTTATAATAAGTCTGAAATCACAAACTTGTTAAAATATCCTGATCCGAATTTTAAAGGGATAAATGTTAGTGGTATAAGTGGCGGTACAGGTAACAACGTAGGTAAATTTATTGTAGGGTCTGCGCCTTATACATATTTTCTCTATAAACAAGTGTATGATAAATCCGGCAATCCCATTGAAGGTTTGTATGAAGATATCAACAGAGACGGGGTTGTAGATGAGAACGATAGATACTTATATAAGAAACCGGCGCCGGATGTTTTATTGGGGCTAAGCACACAATTAAACTATAAAAAGTTTGGTGTTTCAACTGCTGGCCATGGGGCTTTTGGTAATTATATGTATAATAACTTCCATTCCAACACCGGAGTATTGAGAGCAATAAAAAATCCAATCAATTTTATTGGGAATGTTTCAAGCAACTACCTTGAAACGAATTTCGCTAACAATCAGTACTTATCAGATTACTACATTGAGAATGCATCTTATTTCAGACTTGATCATATAACCTTAGATTACAACTTTGGTAAGGTAATGCGCAACCGCACTAATCTTCGTATTGCCGCTAGTGTTCAGAATGTATTTGTTATTACTGACTATAAGGGCTTAGATCCTGAAAACGCTAGCGATACAGGAGTGGATAACACTATTTACCCTCGTCCACGGACATTCTCATTGTCTTTAAACCTTGACTTTTAATTCAAAACTGATTGCATTATGAAAAGAACAATCAATAAACTAATAATAGCACTAGCTGCAGTAGTGACTGTAAGCTCTTGTGCAAAAAAGTTGGATCTGTTTCCCCAAAATGATCTGACACCCGAAAAAACGTACGCAACTGCCGCAGGCTATAAAGGCGTACTTGCCAAATTATATGCTACGCTTGCTGTAACAGGTAATACCGGACCCGCAGGAGCTCCTGACATAGGCGGTGGTTTGGATGAAGGGTCCCAGGTAGCATTTATCCGTGGTTTTTTTAATGCACAGGAGTTGCCAACCGACGAAGCTGTAGTGGCCTGGAATGATCAGACGATTAAGGATTTTCATAACCTTAGATGGACTAGTGCCGATCCTTTCTTAAAGGGATTGTATGCAAGACCAATTTATAACATCACGTTGATTAACGAATACATCCGTGAGTCGGCAGATGCTAAACTATCAGAAAGAAGCATAACAGGCGCAGACGCTGATGAGATCAGGAAAACAAGGGCAGAAGCACGTTTCCTTCGTGCATTTAATTACTGGGTAATGCTTGATTTGTTTGGTAAGTCAACGTTTATTACTGAGGCAGACCAAGTAGGCACTGCCATACCAGGAGAGATTAGCTGTACTAATCTATTTAATTACATCGAGACAGAATTAAAAGCTATTGAGAACGACTTAGGGAATGCTAAAACAGCAGAATATGGTAGAGTAGATAGAGCTGCAGCATGGGCCCTATTAGCACGCCTGTATTTAAATGCCAATGTTTATACAGGCACGCCAAAGTATACTGAAGCTATCACTTATGCTAAAAAAGTAATTGGTGCGCCTTATGTATTAAGGCCTAATTATCCAAACCTCTTTTTAGCAGATAATGATAAACAGAAAGATGAATTTATCTGGACTATCAATTGCGATGGATTACGCACAAAGGCATTTGGTAACACAACATTCTTTGTGCATGCTGCTGCAGGTTCCAATGCAAGTGAGTATGGTGTAGGTGGTGGATGGTTTGGCTACAGGGCAACAAAAGCATTGGCCGATTATTTTTCCGACTTAAGTGGTAATACAGATAAGAGGGCTTTATTCGGCAACCAATCGAATGTTCAGATCAATGACATAAGTGATTTTGCCCAAGGACTATGGGTTAAGAAATGGAGAAATATCCGCAGCGATGGCTTGCCAACAGCAGACCCTGATCGCGAGTTTTCTGATGTAGATTTCCCTGTGTTCCGTTTGCCCGAAATGTATTTTATCTACACTGAAGCTATGTTGCGGGGTGGTACAGGAGGTGATGCAGCAACCGCACTTACATATATGAATGCTATCCGTTTTAGAGCTTACGGTAATAGCTATGGCCCTGGTAACGTTGGTCAATTAAATGCTTCAGATATTACATTGCCATTTATCCTTGCTGAAAGAGCAAGAGAGTTATATTGGGAAGGCCACCGGAGAACGGACCTTATTCGTTATGGATTGCTAACAACGGGTACTTACTTATGGCCGTGGAAGGGCGGTGTAGCTTCAGGCACAGCAGTAGATAGTAAATACAACATCTATCCAGTTCCTGTTGCTAACTTAACCTCTAACCCTAACCTTACTCAAAACACCGGATATTAATCAAATCAAAACAACTTTAATTATGAAAAATAGGTTGCTTGTAATACTGTCTTTTGTGATGATGCTTGCATCTTGCAGTAAAGATGAAAACAAAATATACTACGAAGGTGGCACTGCGCCGGTGTTAACAGCATCATCAACCGCTCCGCTTGTGTTGACGAGTGCTAACGCAAATAATCCATCCTTGAGGTTTAACTGGACAAATCCAAACTATCAGTTTACTACAGGTATTAGCTCACAGGATGTAAACTACGTACTGCAGGTAGATACAACCGGTGCAAATTTTACCAATCCTGATAAGCAGGAAGTGGCTATTGCCAAAGAGTTAGGCGTAAACTTCACCGTAAAAGAATTGAATACAGTATTGTCAAAAATGAACTTGTTAGAGAACGTACCTCATAACATTGAGTTCAGATTAAAATCAACTTTAGGTAATAATAGTGTCCCTTTATTCTCTAACGTGGTTAAAATGGTGATCACTCCTTATTTTGATGTAGCAGTGCCAGTACCAACAATGGGCAACCTATGGATTGTAGGCGATGCTACAGCAAACGGTTGGGCCAACCCGTTACCTGCTCCTTATGTTACCAGTCAAAAGTTTACCCGTGTATCTAACACTCTATATGAGCTAACGATAAGTATGCCAGGTGGTGGTAATTATAAATTGCTTCAAGACAATGGGGTGTGGGGAACGCAATACCATATGCTCACCGGAGGCACCTGGTCAGGAGGTGAATTTGAACTTCGGGATGCAGATCCGGGTTTCCCTGGCCCGCCCACTGCAGGCAACTATAAAATCACCGTGAATTTTAAAACCGGTAAATACACAGTAGTAAAACTATAATCAAAACTTTCAATTGCAGCATATGAAAAGAATTTATTCGGCACTATCTATCATTCTGGCTACAGCTCTGGTGTTTGCCGCCTGTACCAAAGTAGATGATCTGCCTGTTTACGAAAAAGGTTCAGCGGTAACCTTATCTGCCTCTTCAACAACGGTTGCACCGGGGCCTGCTGACTCATCTAAAAAAGTATTGGCATTTTCATGGAGCAAACCAAATTATGCTACGGACACCAGCACTTATAAATACATTCTTGAAATTGATTCCACAGGACGAAATTTTTCTAAAAAAGTTCAACGAACCATCATTGGAAAAAGAGTGGATTCATTAACAGGAAGTGATATTAATGGTATCGTTTTAAACTATGGATTCAATATCGGTACTCCTTATGATTTAGATGTTCGATTGGTTTCTTCTTACGGTAACAATAACGAACAATACATTTCGAACACAGTCAAGGTTAAAGTAACACCATATAGCCAGCCTTCCCAACTTACAAGCGATGTAACAACTGTTTCGGGAACTTTAAACACCGCTTCTCAGAATGCTATTAATTTTTCCTGGACACGTTCTTTTAGTGGCTATCCTAACACTGTAACATATGCATTGCAGTACGATTCTGCCGGTAAAAACTTTGCTTCACCGCAAGAAGTGGCGGTAGGCGCCTCTATGTTTGCAAAAGCCTTCACCCAGGGAGAAGTGAACACAGCAGCTTTGAATGAGGGTGTTGCAGGCGGAACAACAGGTAAGATCGAATACCGTGTAAAAGCAACTACAGCACAAGGCGCTGTTGCTTATTCAAATGCGATCTCTGTTACTGTAAATACGTACGTACCATTATTAAGATTTTACCTTCCTGGTGGTTACCAGGCAGCTACTGGTAATGGCAGCGATTGGGACCCAGGCACAGCTCCGGAGTTCATCCGCGACCTTCGTTCTGGCCAGTTGAACAAACTCTATTACATGTACATCTATTTACCTGCTAATGCTGAATTTAAAATTACTCAAGGCCGTGCATGGACAACCAACTATGGAGGTTCTGGTGGTAACCTAAGTTCAGGCGGCGCCAATCTTAGTGTTCCTTCTGCAGGCGTATATCGTATTAGTATTGACGTAGTAAACATGAAGTACGACATCAGCCAGGGAAGAATGGGTTTTGTAGGTGGGGCAACGGGTGCTGGCTGGACGCCTCCTAATGTGTTTCCTAACTATGCAATGGGAGCACCTGCCGACAATCTGTTTGTTGGTGTAACTACTTTTACAACCGGTGGTTGGAAATTAATTGACAACGATCAGTGGAATAACGGAAGCAACACTGTAACAGAGACAAGAAGCTATGGTGCTAATGGTCCTTCGGGTTCTACAATGGAAGTGAACGGACCTAACTTCCCCGATATTACAAGTGCAGGAAGATATAGAGTGATTTGGGATGGCCGTGATCGTAACAACATTAAATATGAAATGAGCCCTGCAACCGAAATGCGAGTTGTTGGTGATGGAATTAACCAGGCAGGAGTTAATGATTGGGATCCAGCAAGCTCCCCTCAAATGACATACAGCGGAAATGGAATATGGACCATTTCCATAACACTAAAAGCAAACAAGGATATTAAGTTTCTTGCCGGCAATGCATGGGGTGCTTTTGATTATGAAGACAACAGTGGTGGCAGCCAGGCAACTGGTACTCCAAGAAAGATTAGATGGGAGGGTGGAAACAATTTTAAAACACCGGCAGCTGCAGGTACTTACACAATTACTTTAAACGAACACACTCAAACAGTAACAATAAACTAAGCTGTTGTGAAGCATACAAAAAAGCCGCTCAATGAGCGGCTTTTTTTATTGTACATCTTTTTGATGCTGTATGATAAAATCAATGATCTCATCTAAACTATACTCAGTTCTTCCAATAGCGTCTTGAATATCTTCTCTACTCACTTGCGCAGCAAATGATGGAGTCTTCAATTTCTTTTGAATGCCTTTTACATCCATACCCTCATAACGTGTGGGTCTTATTAAAGCAGCAGCATGAATAAAACCCGATAATTCATCAAATACATAAATCATCTTATCCATCTTACTTTCAGGCTCTACACCAAAATACCTGGGCCCATGAGATGCAATACATCGAATGATAGCAGGATCAATCTCCCGCCTTTCTAATTCTTCAATAATAATGCGGCAATGATCAGCCGGATATTTTTCCCAATCGGCATCGTGCAGTAACCCGGCCAGCCACCACTTATGTGCTTCATCTTCAGGTAAACCTTCTCTTTCCAATGCCCAGGCTTTCATAACAGCACCTACCTGTTTCATATGCAGTATTAAACGTTCATTTTCTACCCACTCATTTAAAAGACGTATAGTCTCTTCTGCTGATAGAACATTGCCAATATGAGCCGGATTTCCGAATGTACTTCTCCCAAGACGTAGCGATTCCATATTTGTAAGATAAAACTATAAGATGCATGTGAGCAGTGGAAAAAGGAGCCTCAACCTTTTGATAGATCAAAACTTATTATGAATGATTACAGGCACGATGGAATATCTTATGATCCAGCCTTAGCTCTCAGGTCTTGCAATTTCTTTTTCTCCAACTCAATCAACTGCGCCTGGTTTACCTGTTGCTCGCGGTTTTTCTTTAGATCGTTTTTCAGCTGCTCAATTTTCTTCTCCATATCTTTTTCGTTCTCCTTTAGTTTTTCCAGTTTCTTTTCCGAATCTCTTACTGTTTCATCCTGTGCTTTAATATCTAATTGCAGCTTGTAACTAGCTGTCTCGGTTACAAAGCCATCTAAAAAACGCTTAGCACTGTTATAAACAGCTGTATCCTCTCTTCCAATAAAATTTTTCTCTCCCTTACTTACTAACAGGTGAACATTGGTTTGATCAACTTTGCGGCTTTTCTGATCTACCTTAAAATATAAGTCAACCAAATTTCCATTCAGGTTTACACTTTTAAAAGTGTAAAATCCGTTGACCTTATTCTGTTTCCAAAAAAACTTGCCTTTTGTTTCGGAATCATAACCGGTCTTTTTCAGGTTGTCTACAATAGCACCCTCTGCCACACTTTCTTTATAAGGAAGCGTAAGCATTAAAGCTGGTCTATCCACTTTATTAAAACTAGCACTGGAGTTTACTGACTGTGCGTGGGCGGCTCCTGCTATTATTAATGTAAAAACAGCGATCATTTTTTTCATAGCAACTATTTGTTTTGTGTCATTTGAAAATTAAGATGGTTTACGCATCACCTTCTCCCAAAGCTCAGGTATACGCTTAATCCAGACAAATTCCTTTTTCTTTTGCATGGCATCTTCAACTGGTGATCCAAAATATTTTTTCCCGCCTTCAATCGTATTACCCACTCCGCTTTGTGCATAGATCTCTGCGCCTTTACCAATGGTTAAGGTTTTGCTTACACCAACTTGTCCCCACAAGATGACCTCATCCTCTATTGTGGTTGCACCGGCAATACCAACTTGTGCAGCAAACAAACAATTCTTTCCTACAACAGTATCATGGCCAATATGCACAAGGTTGTCCATTTTTGTTCCCGCACCAATAATCGTATCGCTGCTTACACCACGATCGATAGTACAATTGGCTCCTATCTCTACATAATCTTCAATCACTACGCGGCCGCAGCTCAACATTTTTTTATAGTGCACATCACGGTTTGTCTTTTTATTATAATAGAAAGCATCGCTGCCAATTACGGTTCCCGATTGAATAATAACATTGTTGCCGATAACACAATGATCCATTATGCTTACGTTAGGATGAATAACCGTATTGTCACCAATGGTAACGTGATTACCGATAAACGCACCGGGCATCACGACGGTGTTCTTTCCAATAATTGCACTATCACTAATTGGTTTACTTGAAGCTTGAAATGGTCTGAAGTGCTCTACAATTCTTAAGTAGGCTTCAAAAGGTTGTTCTACAAGTAGCAGTGCTTTATGTGGTGGGAACTCTGTCTTTTGATTGATGATGATAAAAGTTGCAGCAGATTGAATACACTTTTGATAATACTTTGGATGATCTACAAACACAAGATCGCCTTCTACTACTCTGTGTATTTCGTTAATCCCTGTAGCAACACCTTCTTCTTCGCCAACGATCTCCGCACCAATTAGTGTTGCTATCTCTTTTATAGAAACCGGCTTTTCAAATCGCATGAAAAAAATTTTTCCAAAGATAGTATTGATGAAAACAGAGCTGAGAAGAATGATACAGGTTAACAGATAAACTAGAATCAGTCCTTGAATATGATTGATGAAAGTATTGATGTAACTGCATTTCGCAATGGTTGCTATCGGGTAGTTCTATTTCAAAAGTTTCATCATCAACATCACTTAATGATAAACAGATGTGTGAGATCATCATCTCAATCCACAATCATCAAAAAAAATGTGAATAATTTTTACACTAAAATTTTTCAGTATGCAAAAATTCTTTTTAATATTGTGATGGGAAATTTATTTTCCCGTACTTACTAACCCATCTACATATTAAGCCTCGCAGTTTGCGGGGCTTTTTGTTTCTTATCTTTCAATCATCAGAAACATAAGTTGGATTGCAATAACTTTAACCGCTATCAAAACATTAAGCATGCTTAAATCAATGACAGGCTTTGGAAGGGCTGAACAAACAGTGGGTGATAAAACCTTTCTTGTTGACATAAAATCTCTCAACGGAAAACAGTTTGAATTACAGCTTAAGATGCCTGCCTTCTTAAAACCCTTTGAATTTGACATTCGGAAAATACTGTCTGAGAAATTAGGTCGCGGGTCTGTTGATTGTACTATATCATTAAAAGAAACAGGTAATGCCAAGCCGGTTACTATTAATACCGATCTGGCAAAAGCATATTATAAACCATTAGAGTCCTTATCAAAAGAATTGGGGTTAGATACTTCATCAATATTGAGTACACTCATCAAACTGCCCGAGGTGATAACGCCAACAAGTGAAACATTAACAGACGAAGAGTGGGCTTCCTTCACCAATATTATTCAAACGGCAATTGATAACTTGAATTATCATAGACAGGAAGAAGGCAAGTCACTAAGAAAGGACCTGGAATTAAGGATTGCAAATATTGTTAAGCAACAGGATGAAGTGATCAGGCTGGAGCCGCAACGCCAGTTGAAAATCAGGGAAGGCATTAAAAAGCTTTTGGAAGAAAACGTTGGTAAAGAGAACTATGATAATAATCGTTTGGAACAAGAACTCATCTATTACATTGAGAAAATAGATATCAGTGAAGAGCAGGTTCGTTTGAAGAACCATTGCGAATACTTCGTTTCCATTCTTAATGAGGCAGAAGACTCCAAAGGAAAAAAACTATCCTTTGTTCTGCAGGAAATTGGAAGAGAGATCAACACCACCGGAGCAAAAGCTTACGATGCCACCATTCAAAAATGCGTGGTGCTGATGAAAGACGAGCTGGAAAAAGCAAAAGAGCAGGTTTTAAATGTTCTGTAAATCATCGTTGCGCAATCCCAATTAGATTTGCACTATGATCAACCTCAGGAATATCATTCTTTCTTATTGTTTCACTCTTTTTGTATGCATTGCATTTATATCCTGCGATACAATTGATCTTTACGAAAAAATAGATTCCATCCCCGGCCATGAATGGAGTTCTGCTTACAAACCGCAATTCAACTTTACTATAAAGGATACAACGGCTTCTTATCAGCTTTTTATTACGCTGAGGCATAATGAACGATACGCCTTTAATAATATCTGGATCAACCTGCAGGCACAATCGCCTGGTTCAGCTGCTCAGCAATTCCTCATCGAGTTACCATTAGCCAGTGCGGAGAAAGGCTGGTTAGGTAATGGCATGGACGACCTGTATGATCATCGCATACCTATAACACTCGATCCGCAAAAGCTTAACTTCAAAAAAGGCGGAGAATACATTTTCACTGTTGAACATGTTATGAGAGAAGATCCGCTTCAGAATATTATGAACATAGGCCTGAGGTTAGAAAAGAAATAATTTCTATGGCCGATCAAAGTAAAACCAGACTTCGTCGTGCAACTATTACCTACTGGTTTCTTTTAACCTATATCATTGCGGCACTGGTTTGGTGGTTTCTCTCCTTAGAACAGCAAAACCAGGATATATATCAATTGAGGCAGGAAGCTCTAACGAAGCTCTCACCCAGGCCATATGAAAAAATTAAAAACCTGGAAAATGAAAGAAGGAAAGACAGTATCAAGTATCTAAGCGAGGGCATTACATTTCTTTTGCTAATCTTAATAGGGGCGGCTTATATCTATCGACTTGTCCGAAAACAATTTTTGCTTCAGCAGCAGCAGCAAAACTTTGTAATGGCGGTAACACATGAACTTAAAACGCCTATCGCCGTATCAAGACTAAACCTTGAAACGTTACAAAAGCACCAACTGGATGAAAGCAAAAGAGCCAGACTTCTGCAAATGACCTTGCAGGAAACTATGCGTCTTGATACCCTCATCAACAACATTCTTATATCGGCACAGTTAGATGATAATGCCTATGACTCCTCAAAAGAAGAATTGAATTTTTCCGATCTGGCAATGAGTGTGGTCAATCAATTTTCGGCCCGTTACCCGGAAAGAAAGATTGAGACGAGAGTTGAACCTGAAGTGGAGATAGTGGCTGATGCGCTTTTACTAAAACTGCTTCTTTCTAACCTGCTTGAAAACGCTAATAAGTATTCACCAAAAGAAAAGCCCATTCGTTTAAGTTTGTCAGAAGTAAACCAGTTGGTACAATTAAATGTTGCTTATGAAGGTTGGGGTATTGCCAATGATGAGAAAGAAAACATTTTTGAAAAATTTTACCGCATTGGCGATGAGAAAACACGTAAAACAAAAGGAACAGGTCTCGGGCTTTATTTATGTCAGAAAATAGCAAGTGATCATAAAGGTCAGATATGGGTTGAGGACAATCAGCCCTCTGGCAGTATTTTTATAGTAAGATTTAAAAAATGAATTCATCAAAACCATCCATACTATTGGTTGAAGACGAAGAGAACCTTCATGATGCTTTAAAGCTAAACCTGGAGCTGGAAGGGTATTCGGTCACCTCGGCTTTTGATGGTGCTGCTGCCATGAAAGCTGTACAGAATGAATATTTTGATCTCATTATTTTGGATGTAATGATACCTGAGATTGATGGGTTTAGCGTAGCACAAAATGTTCGTCTTACAAACAATGATGTGCCCATTTTAATTCTTAGCGCAAAAGACAGTAGTGCAGATAAAGTAACCGGTTTAAGGAAGGGTGCTGATGATTACATGACGAAGCCTTTTAACCTGGAAGAACTGTTACTTAGGGTTCAGAAGCTGATTCAAAAAAACAAAAAGCTTCAGGATCGGTCGACTATTGGTGATACTTATAGTTTTGGCGGACATACTATTGATTTTAAGGCACAGGAAGCGAGGACGGCAAACGGTGAACGAATTGAACTAAGCAAGAAAGAGGCTATGTTGCTGAAGCTTCTTATCGAAAATAAGAACGATGTTGTGCCCAGGGAAAAGATCCTGCAATCGGTTTGGGGCTATAATGTTTATCCAACCACACGTACTATCGACAACTTCATTTTAAACTTCCGAAAGTATTTTGAAGAGGACAGCCGCAACCCTAAATACTTTCATTCAGTAAGGGGAGTAGGATACAAATACACAGAATAATTAAAGCTGTTTGACCAGTTGGTGAACTTCCTTTAATAAGGTCTCTTTCCTTCCTTCAAAAAATACATTCGTATAAGCTATTTCCTGGCAGGTTGAAAGCACTGCTTTTAATTGCTCAAATTGTTGCTCAGCTAATTTCCCCTTAACTATATCCAACCTGCTTGTTCCATATTTTTCCAGCAAAAGATCATGAATAATTTGCTGCACTTTATAAGCTAATTCTTTATCAGTAAGATTTTGTGATGAGATCATTTCTATTTCCCTAACATAATCCCTGGTATTTGATGCTGGTTGTATGAGTATAGCTTTTTTCTTTTTCTGAAATAGAACGATAACAATAGAGATTAACAATAGGCCAGAAATGCCTATCCAGATCCAAATGCCTGACGATGCAGGAACTTTTATGCCTGGTCTGCCCGGCATTGCAACGATGGTATCAACCATTTCATAGTTAATGCTATCGCTGGCAATCATTTCAAACTGCTTTGTTCGCGGATTAAAAAACGTGAACTGAATTGGTGGTATTTTACCCCGGCCAATTTGGGAGGACGAGAAACCAAACACGAATGTTTTTTCTCCTTCTATTGGGGCATTTGTTTTATCCAACTTTTCTTTTGCAGGCAATTGATAAACATCAACTCCTTTTGACCAGGTCACCTGCGGAGCCGTTATCTGAAAAAAGTTTCCTTTGCCAGCCAGTATTACTGTAAGTCTGCCTTGTTGTTTAGAGGAGATTTTAGCACTTTCCAGGAAAGCCTTGATTTGAAAATTTCCTACCGCACCTTCAAAATTTTCAGGCTGCTTTTCAGGTAAAGACTTTACATTGATTTGTATGGAAGGAGTGCTGACCTCTTTTTGCACCTCTATCTTTCTTGCATCGTTCAGATCGTCTCCAAATTCAATTAAACTATTTATACGAATAGGGTCAATCATTTGTTTGCCCGATCGGGTTGGATACAATTGTACCTTTCTCAGGATGCTGGTGTTGAACACTTTTACATCAACTGTTTCAACAGATTGAGCCGGTTTTGTAATGTCCTGCATATCAACTGCCGTAAAGCCATAAAAAGCAGGCATCTTTACTACTTCAGAAACAGACTGCAATCTTGAATACAGTTTGAACGTAGCCACAATAGCTTCGCCCTGGTAACAAGTTGTTTTATTTACTTCAGCTTTTACAAACAGGTTTTCTTTAATAACCTTATCAATATCTACTCTGGATGAAGGTGCATAAAGTGAAACATCCGTATAACTCGAACTAACATTGAAACTGAGCTTAGGTGGAGCCGCAACTGCAATTGAAACCTCTTTCGCTTCAATTACTTTATTGTCTGCCGCCACCGTTATTCCTTTGACACTAAAATTTCCTGTGGAAAGCGGAACCAATGTGTAAACGATATTATTTACCCCTTTTTGTTCGCCATTAATAATGGTATTGCCTTTATAAATATTAGGACCGCTCACTAGCTGGAAATTGGGGAAAGCAATCGATGGATCAACACTTACCGCTGAAGCACCGGTTACCACAAACTGCAATTGAAAAGCTGTGCCGGCAGTAACCTTGCTCTTTGGCAATACTACCTGCACCTCTTGGGCAAAGAGGCTGCAGTAAGAAAATAAAATGAAGAGAAATACTGTCCGCTTCATAGTTCTAAAATAGCATTGCAGCACCTACTACTTTGGTATTTGGTAAGAGTGGAATGATAATACTATCAACGGCTACAGGTCTCCTAACTGCGGACGCAACACAATGTCCTCAACAACTGCTTGTGGTGAAAGCTGTGAAGCTGCATAGACCATCCTGGCTATGTCTTCCGCTTCCATGATGCGCTGTTCTGAAACACCACTTCCTTTCCATGAGTCGGTATACACAGCACCGGGGATGACAGCAGTTACTTTAATGCGATGCTCTTTTAATTCTTCCCTTAGATTTCTTGTAAAACCAAGCAAGGCATACTTACTGATGCTGTAAGAACCTCCTCCAGGATAGGCATCTAAACTTGCGATGGAGCAAATCGTAAATATGTGTCCGCTCTTTGCTTCCTTCATTTTAGGCAACAACGTTCTTGTAGTATGATAAGCACTGTATAAATTCACCTCTAACATGCTTTCAAGCGTCCCATCTTTTTCATCTGAGACATTTCCCGGGATGTAGGTGCCGGTATTGTTTACCAATACATCAATGGAGTCTGTGTTGCCTGAAACCCATTCGCCAAACAGTCGTGCCTGCTCCTTATTCCCAATGTCCATTGCACGGCCATCAACAGTTATGTTTGGAAAATCTTTTTTCAGTTCGTCAATCGTTGGCAGAAGATTTTGTTCATTTTTTGAGCAGAGAAAAAGATTATATCCATGCAAAGCAAAAATCCTGGCAATAGCTTTTCCTATCCCTCTTGAAGCACCAGTGATGACAGCATTCATAATGGCGTGGTTTGAAAGTCAAAAGTAAAAAGTGAAAAGTCAAAACGGTGAAGAAAGATTTTCTTCCGCTTTTTAGCTTTTACTTTGAAGCTTTTCTGTTTTATCTATGAAGTATAAACATCTGTTTTTCGATCTCGACCATACCTTGTGGGACTTTGATGCTAATGCAAAGGCAACGCTTGAACAATTACATGTTGATTTAAAACTTGGCGATAGAGGCATTAATGACCTGGAGCTTTTCCATAAAAATTACATCATGCATAATGAAAAGCTTTGGGAGCGATATCGTAAGGGTTTTATTAAGCAGGATGAGTTACGGGTAAAACGCATGATGCTTTGCCTGATGGATTTCAAGGTAGCAAATGATGAACTGGCAAGAGAAATGAGCGATCTTTTTCTGCAATTGCTTCCAACAAGAACCATCATCTTTCCAGACACAAAAGAAGTGCTTCAATATTTAACAGACAAAGGTTATAAGCTGCATCTTATTACCAATGGTTTTGAAGAAGTGCAGCATAATAAACTTAGGCATTCAGGGTTAGATGTTTTCTTCAATGAAGTCATCACCTCTGAAGGATCAAAAAGTCTGAAACCTAACAAGGAAATATTTGAATATGCTTTACAGGCTGCCAATGCTTCTATTCATGAAAGTATTATGCTTGGCGATAGTTTGGATGTAGATATTCTTGGCGCAATGAATTTTGGAATGGACCAGGTGCATGTGAATTACCTTGGTATAGAACAACATATCAAACCGACTTACACAATTACCAGGTTGGTTGAGCTGAAAAAAATATTATAGCCACAGAGAGCCACAAAGAAGACAGAGAACCTCTGAGGCTTTCAATAGCTCTCCGCGGTTCTCTGTGGAATCAAAACTAAAAGTCCCGCACCTGCGGGACTGGAAATTTAAAAGAAACAAGCGGTTTTGGCCTTCTTGCTGCATTCAGATTTCTGCACCTTTGTGCATTCTTTTTTCTCTTTCTTAGCAGCGGGTTTTTTGCTCGTGTTCAGCATAGTAGCTGTTACGGCAATTGTGCTTAATCCCAACACTGCAATCAGTAAATATTTTTTCATGATCAAGGTTTTGTCTTTTCAAGTTAGAACTAATTTCTGACCGGGCCTACCACTTTCCAAGAACGGTAACACCACCTCTTACCTTCTGGTTAATTTTTACATCTATCTGCGTTCCAATAGGCAACAACAAATCCACTCTTGAACCGAATTTAATAAAACCCATTTCTTCACCCTGCTTTACCTGGTCACCAGGCTTAAGGTAATTTACAATGCGTTTGGCTAAGGCACCTGCAATTTGTTTCGTAAGCACTTCCTTATCACCCGAACGATACACTACAGAATGCCTTTCGTTTTCGGTAGATGATTTGGGATGCCATGCCACTAAGTATTTGCCCTTGTGATACTGACTATACAACACTTCTCCGCTCACCGGGTTTCGGTTTACATGCACATTCAGTGGACTCATGAAGATAGAAAGCTGCAAACGGCGATCATTAAAGTATTCATCAGCGTCTACCTCTTCTATTACTACAACTGTTCCGTCGCAGGGTGAAACGATAGAATCTTCGCCTTCATGATGTGTTCTTTTGGGTATCCTGAAAAACGATAAAATAAAAACAAGTAAGCCGATGGTTGCCAAAGAAATAATCCAGCCTAAAATTGGATAAGCAGGAGTTACTAAAAACAGAGTAACCAGAATGATAGCAGCCGCAACAATGGTTGTTATAAAAATAGTAGGATAACCTTCTTTGTGAATTTTCATTTTAAAATATCAAGGGCTCAAAATTAGGCATTGAACCTATGCAAAGTTTACCTGATCACTTTCTTAAACAAGTTCAATTTTCCTTTGAACGGAGGATACTTGATTGCCGGATCGAACCAGGGAGGCGTTTTCATAATAGACTTACGATGCGTAAACACATCGAAGGATGCTTTGCCATGATAAGCACCGATGCCACTATTGCCTCTTCCACCAAAAGGCAAATTTGGATTGGTGAGATGCCACGAAGCATTGTTCACACACCCGCCGCCAGCAGGAATGGCTTCTAACCATTGCTGTTCTTTTTGGCTGTTTTGAGTAAAAACATAAAAGGCTAAGGGGTCCGGATTTTTGCGAATAATTGCTTTTGCTTCTTCATAGGTGTTGAAGGTGATGATGGGAAGCACCGGCCCAAAGATCTCTTGTCCCATGATCGCTTTGTCTAAGGAAACGTCTTCTATTAAAGTAGGTTCGATATAATGATTGGCGGAAATATGCTTGCCGCCATACACTACCTTACCTTCTTGTATGTATTTCACCAACCGATCATACTGCTTTTGGTTAATGATCTTGCCATAGTTATAACTTGACGAAGGATCATCCGAAAAAAATTGTTTGATATTTTCTTTCAATGCCGCGACGATTTGCTCTTTTATACTACTATGCACCAATAAATAATCAGGAGCCACACACATTTGTCCGGCATTGGAAAACTTGGTAACAGCAATTCTCTTTGCAGCTATTTTAATATTTGCATCGCTTTCTATTACACATGGACTTTTACCACCTAACTCCAAAGTAACAGGCGTTAAATGCTTTGCAGCCATTTCATAAATGATCTTTCCTACAGCAGTGCTGCCAGTATAAAAAACATGATCGAAGCGGAGGCCTTGCATCATTTGCGGCACTACTACATGACCTTCACCTTGCACACATAGCACAAAATTTTTGGGGAAGATGCTTTCAATTATTTTTTGAGTGATAGCAGATGTTGCTGGAGCAAATTCGCTTGGCTTTAGTACAGCACAGTTACCTGCAGCAATAGCACCAACCAACGGTGCTATCAATAATTGAAAGGGATAGTTCCATGGGCCAATAATTAATACAGTACCTAATGGTTCTTTGTAGATATAACTTTTTGAAGGGAAGTTGAGAAGGTTAGTTCCAACTCTTTCCCTTTTCATCCAGCCTTTTAAATGTTTTAGGGTATGATTGATCTCAGCTATTATAAAACCCGTTTCAGTAACCCAGCATTCTTCTTCGCTTTTCTTAAGATCAGCATATAAAGCTGCATGAAGATCTTTTTCGTGTTTCAGGATAGCTTCTTTCAGCAGCGATAATTGTGTTCGTCGGAACTCATAGCTTTTGGTAGCACCGGTTTCAAAATAGGTTTGTAACGCCTGTAGCTGATGCTGTAAAGAATCATTCATATTACAAGGTAACAAATGAAGAAGAAATTATCTCATAGCAATCATAGCATAAAACCACACGAAGACTGCTGCAAAAAGAAGAGAATCAAAGCGGTCTAAAAAGCCCCCATGCCCCGGCATGCTGCTACCACTATCTTTTACGCCGGCCATGCGTTTTAGTTTGCTTTCAAATAAATCACCGTACGTGCCGCTGATAGCTGCAATAGCGGCCATGATACATGCATGTACCACATCAACACGTTCAGTGAAATAAGCAAGCAATGCAATAGTAATAATCGTAAGAATGATTCCTCCGACGGTTCCCTCCCAGGTTTTTTTAGGTGAAACTTTTGATAGAGGCGTTTTACCAATAAAAGAGCCAACGATATAGGCCATAGTATCGTTGATCCACAAAGAAAAGATGACGAGCAAAGGAATAGTTAACGACAAGCGATAAACATCTTCTATCCAATGATTACGCAGATCAATCATCATAGCCAAAGGCATGGAAACATAAAGCAGTCCGCCTAAAGACAATCCAACATTCTTGATTAAAAAACTTCGTTTCGCCATGTAATCCAATAACGGCAATAGCAGGGCTAATAACACTCCTATCCACCATCCAATTTTATTTAGATAAATTGTTCCAATGTGCAATTCATCATTAGTAAAATAGAGCATGAGGCACCATCCGGCTATCATCACTGCATATTTATGCAGACCGGAAATGGTTTTATAATCAGCGTCGAAACGGCTTACCAACTTTTGATATTCTATCCATGCACCAAAATGAACAATAGAGAACAGTATGAAGAAAGACCATCGGTTCCATAGCAAGCCAGCCAGCATTACAACAACAAATACCACAGCGGTCAAGGAACGGGTTCTAAAAGTTTGCCAGTTAAATGCCATTGATTATGCGTTGTAATCTGATGCTAATTGAGGCCTGGAAATTCTTTTCAGAGCAAGTATTAAAATGATGAAGATTGGCAATGCAATCAAACCCCAATAGTAAGGCACTTCTTCATTCATAGCAGCTTTTATGTCCTTGCCTTGCCGCACAGCAATATACATAGCGGTAACAGCCATGGCATTATTTAAGAAATGAGCGAGTATAGGTAACCATAGATTCTGGGTATAAAAGAAAATGGCTCCAAGCATCACACCTAAAAATAGTCTTGGTAAAAAGCCATAAAAAGAAAAATGTACAAGACTAAACAAGATGCTTACTATGATTATAGAAAGCCATGGAGATTTGGTGGACCTGGTCAAAAAATTTTGCAGGCCACCTCTGAATAAAGTTTCTTCACACACAGCAGGCAATACAGCCATAATCACCAGGCTCATAAGGTAACCTGAAATGCTTTTTAAATTCACCATCACTGCAACTTGTTCAGCATACTCTCTTTCCAATTGTTCAAAATCAGCCTTCCATCTTTCGAAAAAAGGCAGCTCTTTATTTAAATAACCTAAAGCACCGGCAATAGAAATGGAAACAAAAACAATCAACAATACCAATCCCACCTGCTTTGCATTGAAATTATCCCGGAAGCCTAAAAGGTGCAGTGGCTTTCGGTTCAAGATCATGGCTACAATCAAAGAGAGTATAAGCATGCTGATGACCACACTCACTACCTGCATCAATCGAATGGCGTTAGCATTGGCCGGATCTTTCAAGGCTTCCTCAAGGCTATTTAGGGAAGCGTTCGTCATGCTGAACAAAATGCCCACTCCAATAGCAGAACCAATCACCAATCCTAAAATGGCCAGTCCGAGCAACATAAAAAACCCAGCTGAATATGAAACTCCTTTAGAATTGTTATTACTATTTTCCGCCACAAATAAGTCCATAATTTTGCCGATTCAGCTTGCAAAGTAAGCCCCTAAAAAGTAAATAGAGGACCATTGGTAAAAATTGGCAACATATCATTACCCAACTTTCCACTTCTGTTAGCACCAATGGAGGATGTTAGCGATCCGCCATTTCGTGCTGTGTGTAAGGACAATGGTGCCGACCTAATGTACACGGAATTTATAAGCAGTGAAGGGTTGATAAGAGACGCCATCAAGAGTCGCCAAAAGCTGGACATATTCGAAGCTGAAAGACCCGTAGGTATACAAATTTTCGGTGGAGATGAAGAAGCAATGAGCCTGAGTGCAAAAATTGTAGAAACAGTTAATCCTGACTTACTGGATATCAATTTTGGGTGCCCAGTTAAAAAGGTAGTGACTAAAGGTGCAGGAGCTGCTGTGTTGAAAGATATTGACCTGATGGTTCGATTGACAAAAGCAGTAGTTAACTCCACTTCACTTCCGGTTACAGTAAAAACAAGATTGGGTTGGGATGATAACACCATTAACATTGGAGAAGTTGCCGAACGTTTGCAGGATGTTGGTATCAAAGCATTAGCTATTCATGGCAGAACACGTTGCCAGTTATATAAAGGCGTTGCTGATTGGACACACATTGCAAAAGTGAAAAGCAATCCACGCATTCAAATTCCCATCTTTGGCAATGGTGATATTGATTCACCAGAAAAAGCGTTGCAGTACAAGAATAAATATGGCGTCGATGGGATTATGATCGGCCGTGCTGCAATAGGCTATCCCTGGATCTTTAACGAGATCAAACATTTTTTAAAAACTGGCGATCATTTACCACCGCCAACCATTCAACAAAGAATTGATGTGATTCGCAAACATTTACACCGTTCGGTGGAATGGAAAGGAGCGAAGGCAGGCATCAATGAAATGCGCAGGCATTACACCAACTATTTAAGAGGGCTTCCTAACATTAAAGAGTATCGCTTAAAGCTTGTAACCCTACCCGAAGTAGAACAGATTGACGATGTGTTGAACGAGATTGAAAAGCAGTATGAAGGCTACGAATTTGCTCCCCGCAAAGTTGATATGGATTCAATGGCGTATAGCTGTGATTAGTGTGATGACACGAATTTCAAACCTACAATAGAAGCAATCAACGTTGTTATAAAAAACAACCTCCAGAAATCTGCCGGTTCTTTAAAGAACAGTATCCCCACAATCACGGTTCCAACAGCACCTATACCTGTCCACACCGCGTAGGCTGTTCCAATTGGGAGGGTTTGTAACGCCTTGTACAGTAACAACATACTAAGGGTAAGACTTACAAAAAAGCTAATAAGCCACATGATAGAGGTTGTTCCGGATGTTTCTTTTGCTTTACCAAGGCAGGTGGTAAATCCTACTTCAAACAATCCTGCAATGATTAGTATCAACCAGTTCATACGTTAAGGATAAGCTGCAAATATCAATAAACATGATGTGATGATTTGCATTAGGTGTTTCAAGTTTATTTCAACTAGGTACTAATGCATTACTCTTTTAAGAGAATAAACCTAGCTCCGTATCGCCTCGATCACTTCAGAACTTAACGGAGAAATAGAAGGATCGAAATAATGTGTTAAGACGCCTTCTTCATTCACCAGGTACTTTGAAAAATTCCATGAAGGCTGTTCATCATTCCAACCATTCTTTGCCTTATCGCTAAGCCACTGAAATGCTTCGTTCTGTTCTGCAGATTTAATTACTGTGGATTTCTTCGCTAGCGGAAAAGTTACGCCATAATTTACCTGGCAGAACGAAGCGATTTCTTCATCACTGCCTTTCTCTTGTTCTTTAAAATCGTTGGATGGGAAAGCAATTATCACCAGCTCATCTTTATACTGTTCATACAGCTTTTGCAGGTCTGCATATTGATCGGTATAACCACAATTGCTGGCAGTATTCACCAGCAATACTTTTTTGCCTTTAAGGTCGCCGAAGGACAGTTTAGCCGAAAAATTAAGAGTGGCCGATAAACTATGAAAAGGCACCACCGGTTTGATGTTTGTCTTATTGTTGAATGTATTCATATTCTTACCGCTTAGTTGTGTAAACTTCATCCAAACAGGATACATGATCCGCAATAGTCTCTGGCGCAAGGTAATCCTCATGAAAGGCAAAATTAGCGGATATTAAAGTGGCAATTTTCCGTCCTATCGCTTTTCTACGATTTAGCAGGTCACCAAAAAGTACTCGAAAATCAACGGTAGATTCACGATTGTTTCTAACTTGTGTATTTCGTTTCTTGTGCTTTGGTATTTAATCAATATCCATACGATGGTGAATCCAATAACCCTAAATCCCTCCTATGATAAAACTTTACATATTCTTTCTTTCTATACTTGTAACATTTGAGTTGAAGGCACAGGATTGTAGCTTACTGCAATTCACTTCTGCTTCTACCGAATCAAGGTGTTTCGCCACGGGTTCCATCACTGTAAATGCTTCTGGCGGTTCAGGAAGTTATAATTATAGGGTGATTGGCCCCGTTACCAAACCGTTTACATCATCTAATATCATCACCGGTTTGCAGTCAGGTTATTATAAGGTTATTGTAAAAGACATCAATACTAATTGCACAAAGGAAAAAGATAGTGTGTATGTTCCGAGCACCTACCAGGATCCCCGCTTTCAACTTGCTAAGCAAAATGTTACCTGCTTAGGAAATGATGGCAGCATACAGGTTATTAACCAGGAATATGGAAGAGCACCGTTTACCTATACATTAATTGCACCATCTGCAAGTAGCGTAGGTACTACGAACGCCATTGGCACTTTCAACGGTTTAATTCCTGGAGAATATTATGTTCAGTTGAAAGATTCGTGCGGTGGTATCCAGGTGCGACGCGTCACCATAGAAAATTATAACTGGTGGTTTGATTCAGTTTCTATTACCCGTGTAGGCTGTGACAGTGCGTATGCTTACATACGTCTTAAAGACAACCGGGGAAATGTAAACACAATCGGTAGCGGTTTTAATGGCTTTACTTATGGGATAACATTAACACCGGGAGACACCACCTGGTTTAGTAATTACAACTTTACCTTCTATATAGGAAAGAAACGCTATGCTACCATTGTAGTAAAGGATAACTGCGGTACTCTTCATTCCTATTCCTGGACGTTGCCAACAAGCCAAACACCATCTGTTGGTAACCCATCATTAAGCAACTTCGAGTGTAACACGTTTTCTGTTTCATTGGGCGGACAACAAAATCTTACCAATCCTCAATACTGTTTATTTAATAGTAATGGTGATACAGTAGAATGCAATAACACAGGCGCCTTTACTAATCTGCCTTATGGTAATTATTGTATCAAAACAAAAGATGTTTGCTATGATACGGTGATCACCAGATGCTTTACTACAACCAAACCAATTCCTTCCATAGCTCCTAATGTTGTCATTACGCATCAAACCTGTTCAACGTATACAGTAAGTATTACCGGACAAAGCAACTTATACAATCCGGTGTTTTGTTTGTATGATGATGCCAGCGACCGTCCCATCACGTGCAATACAACAGGCACCTTTACTAATCTTACTTACGGAATCAATTACTGTATTCAACTGTTCAACGGCTGTAATGATACCATCATTACTAGATGTTTTAGCCCCGTAAGACCAATTCCAACTTTAAACCCGGTAAGTTTTAGCGGAGTTAATTGTAATACTGTTAATGTCGGAACTGGTGGTGGTGGCATTGGCGCACAGTATTGTTTATACGACAGTCTCGGAAATATTATTACCTGTAACTCCACCGGTATATTCGATAGCTTGCCGCATGGCAATTATTGTATAAAAGCCATAACAAGCTGCGGCGATACTACCCAGCCCCGTTGTTTTACCAGTACAAGGCCTGTGCCTTCAGTGGGTGCTAACGTTACTATTTCCAATAGAATTTGTACGGGCTTTACGGCAACTGTAACAGGGCAGCAGAACCTTACCAATCCGCAGTATTGCCTGCTGAATACAGCCGGAGATACATTAACCTGCAATACTACCGGGGTATTTACCAATATTCCTTATGGTTCTTATTGCATAAAAATCAGGAATACTTGTTACGATACCATCATTACACGATGTTTCTCAGTTGCTCAGTCTCTCCCCGGTGTAAATACAAATCTTCAATTGATCAGTTCCAATTGTAGTACAGTATCCTTCAGGGCAACAGGTACTAACCTGACAAATCCTACGTACTGTTTGTATGATTCATTAAATAACCAGATAGCCTGCAATACAACAGGTATATTTAATAACATGCCGTTTGGCAGATATTGTGTAGAGGTTGAAGATGGTTGTATTGATACCACTTTTAGAGTGTGCACATCATTTACTACTCCATCGCAAATAACACTCAGCACCTCGAAGAACTGTAACATAGGCAGAGCTAATATTACGGTGCAATTCGAAAGCCCAAATGCACCATATACCATTCAAATTTATCATCCCAACGGGAGCATGGTATATTCAACTTTCTCCAGCAGCAATCCGTTTACTACCGATCTGCCTGCATTACCATCAGGCTTGCAGTATAAGATCATTGCCTGGGATAACTGCGGTAGAAGAGATACAGCATTCATTGCACCAGACGCAAGCATTGTATCTAAATCATGCAGCGTAAATAAAAAATGTCCTTCTGCTACATGGCAAAATGGTTCGGGTGATATTGTAGCTACCTGCACATCCAACATGTATGGAGTGATTCCTTCCATTATTAAAAAGAACGGCAACAGTTTTACGCAGAGTTACTCATCTGTTTCAAACACCACTTACACGTTTGCTGACCTTGAGCCAGCCACATACATTGTAGAATACACCATGCAAACTTGTAACACTAAAGTCTATGATACTGTGACTGTTTCTCCATACAGCTACCCAACGCAAGGCCAGTCTGCAATTTATCAGTGTGACAATGCCGGGTTTAGTTTAGGTGCTAATGTAAATGGAGGCATCAGCCCTTATACATACCAGATCATAGGCAGCGAACCTAGTACCCCAAGCCTTATAGCAACACAGGTAGACAATCCCATCTTCAGTATCAATAATGGAACAACGTACTCACTGATACGTTTAAGAGTTATTGATGTTTGTGGAAATGCTACACTGGATGATGTGAGTGTATTGCCTTTACAAAACTTTGCCGTCACTGCATCTGATAGTTGTTTCTACAGAAATATTACTCTGAATGTTGAAACAATTCCTAACGCTACCTACACATGGTACAGGAAAACGTCACCCACAGACAGTGTATTGATCGGTACAGGAAGCAGCTTTAACCTGCCCTTCTTCATGCCTGAGGAAGTTGGAACGTATGTCTGCAAAATCTCTATTCATAACGGCTGTTTAATTCGCCTCGTAAACTTTGTTTTAGATGGTGATTGCGGCCAGGTATTTCTTCCAAACAGTTTGCAGCTTACTGCAAAAACGGTTCAGAGTGGCAATCAATTGAAATGGTTGGGTCGTGATGAAAGAGCCATTACTGCTTATGAAGTGGAAAGGAAAAACGGCAGTGGATTTATTAAGATTGGCGATGTATCGCCAAGAAACAGCGGAGCCACTTCTGTTTATTATTTCAACGATAATTATCCCAATGCTATTAATCATTACCGGATCAAACGTATTAGCAATAATGGCAGGGTTGATTACAGCAACATTGTTACACTTAGAAATGGCAGCAGTATCATAACAGTGTATCCCAATCCTGTGAAGGATGTTCTGAACATCGTCATATCAACCAATCAGGCAGCAGATTTCAGAATTGAGCTTGTTAATACTTCAGGTCAAACAGTATTTACAAGAGAAGTAAAGGACGTAAAACAAACAACAGTCACATATCAAAGGATAAAAAATTATAATGGTGTGTATTTCCTTAAAGTAACCAATAAAGCAACGGGACAGACAGAAACGCAAAAACTGATTTTAGAATAGTCGTTGCATGTTGGTTATAGTTCTGTCTACAAACCGCCCTTTTCTAAGGGTGGTTTTTTATTTGAAAGGAGTGAGATGTGAAATAGCATCCACTGTTTTGACTTATGCGTTCCCAGGTAACAAATAAAAATCGCTTGTGAGGACACAAGCGATGGCGATGAAATAAAAGAAGTCTTTATAATACCTTTTTCTCAATAGCCTCTGGCAAGGGGTTACACCAGTTCTTCTCCTCCTGCATCACATGACATAATTCAACATTTACCTTAAACTTGTTTTTTAAATGCC
>Ga0164290_1001291_pt1 | contig 41489 bp, 43 predicted proteins | sample Micstemetagenome_FD_108782 | JGI IMG/M metagenome (GOLD analysis project Ga0164290, IMG submission 108782) | Contaminated culture microbial community from soil near Moab, Utah, USA - Microcoleus steenstrupii SON62 (Illumina Assembly) | ecosystem: Environmental > Terrestrial > Soil > Soil crust...
CGCCCGAGCAGCAGGGCGATCGGAGGGAACAGGCAGGAGGTGACTGCGGCCAGCTGCAGCGCCGGTGCCAACGGCGGCAGTTCGAAGGCCAGCAGCGCCGTCAGCAGGTAGCTGAGCGCCGCCGCGCCCACCGCGAAGCCGCAGAAACCGAGCCACAGCAGCAGGAAGCCGTGCCGGGCCAGGACGCGCCGCCAGCGCAGCGCCACCCCATGCGCCAGCAGCAGCGTCAGCAGCCCGGTGCCGAGCGGCGCCAGCGCCAGCAGGTCGAGCAGCAGCCCGAGCAGGAAGACCGCCGGCGGCGCCATCGCCGCGGGCCGGTAGATCGACCAGAACACGACCTGCGCCAGCGCCAGCGCGGGCACCAGCACCGGCAGCCCGGTGGGCCCGGCCGCCGCGATCATCGTCAGCACGGCGAGGATGGCCGGCAGCAGGTTGCGCGCCAGCGCCTCGACGCGCCGCAGCAGGCCCGGCGGCGGCTCGGGGACGCCGATCATTCACCGCCGCCCCCGCGGCTCGGGCCGTGCCACTGCCTCCGGCGGCAGGATCCCGCCGGGCCCGAAATCGAACAGCCGCACCAGGTCCAGCCGGTCCAGCAGCGCGAACATCTCGACCTCCGCCGAGCCCGAGGCGCTGTAGCGCACCACCCCGATCGGCAAGCCGGGCGGGAAGGCCACGCCCTCGGCGCTGGTGACCACGCGCTCGCCCTCCGCCGGCCGCGTGCCCTCGGCCCAGAATTGCAGGCGCGGCCGCGGCCCGTTCGTGCCGACGAGCATCGCCCGCGCCCGGCTGCCCTCCAGCGTCACGGGGATGCGGCTGTTCATGTCGGTCGCCAGCAGGATCCGCGCCGAGCGGCTGCCCACCTCCGTCACACGGCCGACGAAGCCGCGCTCGTCGAGCGCGATCTGCCCGCGGCGGACCGACAGGTCGGGCGGCAGCGCGATCAGCACCGCCCGCGCATAGACCCCACCCGCATCCGCCACCACGCGCGCGGTGCGGAAGGACGGCGCGGCTTCGGGGACGAAGCTCAGCTGGCGGCGCAGCAGCGTGTTCTCCGCCTCGAGCGCGAGCGCCGCCGATTGCCAGCGGCGCAGCCGCTCGTTCTCCTCGCGCAGCCGCGCATTCTCCTCGCGCAGCACCAGCAGGGCAGGGACGTCGGAGACCGCCTCGCGCACGGCGCGCGCCGGCTCGGCGAAGGCGGCGTAGAAGGGCGCCAGCGCGTCGCCGAGCAGCACCCGCACGCGCTCCGCGATCAGCGCATCCGCCTTGCCGAGCAGCATCGTGCCGAAGGCGACCGCCACCAGCACGGGCAGGGTCAGCCGTGACAACGCCTGGCGGAGCGGGATGCTCAGACGGAACACGCGGGCGGGATCCCCTGGTCAGGCCGCCGCGGTGCCCCGCGCCGGCCTTCGATCCGACTGTATATCAATACATCGAAGTCAGGACGCCGCGGAGGCGCTTCATCTCCTCCAGCGCCCGCCCTGTGCCCAGCGCGACACAGGACAGAGCGTCCTCCGCCACCACCACCGGCAGGCCGGTCGCGTCGCGCAGCACCGCGTCGAGCCGATTCAGCAGCGCCCCGCCGCCGGTCAGCACGATGCCCTTGTCCACGATGTCGGCGGCGAGCTCGGGCGGCGTGTTCTCCAGCGCGACCTTCACCGCTTCGATGATCGCCACCACCGGCTCGTAGAGGCTCTCGGCGATTTGCCGCTGGCTGACGATCACCTCGCGCGGGACGCCGTTCATCAGGTCGCGGCCGCGCACCTCGACCAGCGGGCCCTCGTCGCCCTCCCAGGCCGGGGCGGCGGCGCCGATCTCCATCTTCACCCGCTCGGCCGTGCTCTCGCCGATCAGCAGGTTATGGTTGCGGCGGATGTAGGAGATGATGGCCTCGTCCATCTTGTCGCCGCCGACCCGGACGCTGCGCGCATAGACGATGCCGCCGAGCGAGATCACCGCGACCTCCGTCGTGCCGCCGCCGACATCGACGATCATCGACCCCGACGGCTCGGTTACCGGCAGTCCCGCGCCGATGGCGGCCGCCATCGGCTCTTCGATCAGCAGCACCTTCCGCGCGCCGGCGCTCTCGGCGCTCTCCTGGATGGCGCGCCGCTCCACGGCGGTGCTGCCAGAGGGCACGCAGACCACGACCATGGGAGAGGCGAAGCCGCGCCGGTTGTTCACCTTGCGGATGAAGTGCTTGATCATCTCCTCCGCCGCCTCGAAATCGGCGATGACGCCGTCGCGCAGCGGCCGGATGGCGGCGATCGAGCCCGGGGTCCGGCCGAGCATCTGCTTGGCCTCCTCGCCGACCGCCAGCACCTGCTTCTTGCCCCGGTTGTCCGAGATGGCGACGACCGAGGGCTCGTTCAGGACGATGCCCCGGCCCTTGACGTAGACGAGGGTGTTCGCCGTGCCGAGGTCGATGGCCATGTCGGCGGACAGGAAGCCGAACAGGCGTGCGAACATGGGGGAACCTTCCGGGCCGAGGGGCGCCCCGCCCGCGCGCGGCTGGGCCGGCGCGGCGGGGGCCGCGCCCGTCCGGGCGCTCACGAATTCGCGGGTGGCGCGAGGGGGGTGCCTTAGCGGTCCCGGGTCCGCCGCTCAAGCCCCGATCGGGGGCGCGAACCGGCGCTGCCAGAATGCGTTCCGGGTTCGTCCCAACCGCCTTCGGAGGCACGACATGCGCAGGCTTCCCCTTCTCCTGATCCTCGCCGCCACACTCGGCGCCTGCGGCCAGAGCACCGGCGACCGCGCCATCTCGGGCGGGCTGCTCGGCGCCGGCGCCGGCGCGGCGCTCGGCTCGGTGGCCGGGACCGGCGCGGGCACCGGCGCGCTGCTCGGCGGCGCGGCGGGTGCCGCGGGCGGCGCGCTTACCAGCCCCGGCACCGTCAACCTCGGCCGGCCCGCCTGGCGCTGAGCGCCCTGCCGGGGCCCCGCATGGACCCGGCGCCCCTCAGCCGCGCCTGAGAATCCGCCGCAGCGCGCCCCGGCCCGCCGCCACCACCGGCGCGGCGACGCGCCGGCGCAGCTTCGGCGGCGGCTGGTTCACCCGCCGCCGCACCTCGAGCCGCGCCCCGTCCGGCGCGCGCGACAGGTGCAGCGTGCGGTCGTGATAGGCGTCCAGCCCGGGCCGGTGGCCGATCGAGACCAGCGCGCTCTCCGCCAGCTCCTCGCGGAACAGCCGCATCATGCTGTCCTGGTTCTCCTCGTCGAGCGCTGCCGTCGCCTCGTCGAGGAAGACCCAGCGCGGCCGGTGCAGCACCAGCCGGGCGAAGGCCAGGCGCTGCTGCTCGCCGAGCGACAGCACGCGGTCCCAGCGCTCCTCCTCGTCGAGCCGCCCGGTGAGGTGCGGCAGGCCGCAGCGCTCCAGCGCCGCCACCATCGCTGCATCGGCGAACTTCTTGGGCGCCGCCGGATAGGCGAGTGCCGCGCGCAGCGAGCCGATCGGCATGTAGGGCCGCTGCGGCATGAAGAACATCTTCTCCCGCGGCGGCGTGCGGATCTCGCCCGAGCCCCAGGGCCAGAGCCCGGCGACCGCGCGGAACAGCGTGGACTTGCCCGTCCCGCTCTCGCCCACGATCAGGACCTTCTCGCCGGCCGCGATCTCGGCCGTCGCTTCCTGGATCACCACGTTGCCGTCGGCATGGCCGACCTGAAGGTCGCGGAAGGCCAGCACCTCGCGCCCGTCCTCGGTCGGGCCGACGACGAGGTCGATGGTGTGGTCGGCCTCCATCCCCTCCGCCGCCTCGAAGGTGTCCTCGAGCGCGGCCACGCGCTCGATGTGGCTTCGCCAGTCGGCCAGCAGCGGGAACTTGTCCACGAACCAGTTGAGGCTGCGCGTCACCTCGAGGAAGGCCTGGGTGATCTGCATCAGCACGCCGAGGGTGATCGCGCCGGCGAAATACCGCGGGCTGGCGACGATGATCGGCACCACGCCGGCCAGCATCCCGTAGGCGGAGGTCAGGTACATCAGCGCCCGCTCGCGCCCGTAGAGGTCCCGCATCACGGAAGCGACGCGCCCGAAGGCGGCGCGCAGGCCGCGATCCTCGTCGGGCTCGCCGCGGATCAGCGCGATGCCCTCGCTGTTCTCGCGCATGCGGATCAGCGCGAAGCGGTGGTCGCCTTCCGCCTCGTTGCGGCGGATGTTGATGTGCACCATCGGCGCGCCGAGGATCATCGTGATGACGCTGCCGACCGTTGCGTAGAGCAGCGCCGCCCATACCATGTAGCCGGGCACGTCGAACTCGTAGGCGCCGAGCGCCACGTTGAGCGAGCCCGACAGCGTCCAGAGGATGCCGAGGAAGGAGATCAGCGTCAGGATCGAGCCGAGCAGGCCGATCAGCAGGTCCACCGCCATGGCCGTCGCCCAGCGCGTGTTCTCGCTGATGCGCTGGTCGGGGTTGTCGGCGGCGTCGGGCATGAAGTTGAGCTGGTAGTGCAGCCCGCCCTTCAGCCAGCGCCCCTGCAGGTCCTCGACCAGCCAGCGCCGCCAGTCGAGCGAGAGCATCTGCTTCGCCCACAGCGCCGCGACCGCCGTGCCCATCGCGCCGAGGACCAGCAGCAGCAGCGTCCAGAGCTGGCCGTAGAAGGCCACCCGGTCGCGATTCTCGAGCGCGTTGAAGAAGTCGCGGTTCCAAAGGTTGAACCGCACCTGCACCGCGATCTGCAGCACGGTGAAGACCAGCACGGCACCCGTCAGCATCCAGGCGCGGCGGCGGTCGCCGCGCGAGGTGTAGTAGCCGCGGACGATGCGCCAGAACTGTCGGAAGAAGCCGCGGCGCACCGCGGCCTCCGCGGTGGTCTCGGTCATCAGCGTCGGCGCTGATCGGGCTGCGCGCGGGGCTCGGCGGGCGGCGGCACGTCGCGCAGCGCCTCCGCGCTCTCGCCGATCCGCTCCGCAGCCACCGCGCGGCCCTGCTCTCCCGCGACGCCGCGGCCCTCCGCCGCGAGCCGCGCGCCCGGCCGCAGCAGGTCGCGCAGCGCTTCCGCCGTGCCCGGCGGCACGGTGACGACGCTGCCATCCTCGAGCACCGCGCCCGCCACCTCGCCCTGCGGCGTGAAATAGGGCGCCTTCACCGTGCCGGCGACGCTCACGCGCCCCGCCTGCTCCAGCGCGGCGCGGCCGAGCAGGCGCCAGTAGACGCGCTCCACGACGACGGGCTGCGACTGGATGTCGGGGGCGAAGGCCAGCATGGTGATCACCGGCGCGTGGCGCGCGCGGATGCCCCAGATCACGATCGGCCGCCCGGGCGGCGCGACCTGGCGCACCGCGTCGCCGAATTCCGGCGGGAAGACGATCTGCGGGCCCTCGCGGAACAGCAGCGAATCGGTCTCGCCGCGCGGGTTCACCAGGAAGCGCTCGACGGTTCCGGTGAAGGACGGCAACTGGGTCGGATCGAACCAGAACTCCGCCGGCGCGGCGGGGCGCGGCGGCTCGGCGGGGCGCGGCCGGTCCTGCGCCGCCGCGGGCAGCGCCAGCAACGCAACGACGAGCGCGGCGAGAAGGCGTGTCATGCTCGGCCCGGCATCGCCGGGGCGACACGGCTCAGCTGTCGATTGCGGGGCATCGGGGGGATCCGGAACTGGCTTTCGCCCGGAACGCGCCCCGCGCGGCGACGGTTGCGCCGCGCAACGGTGCCCGGCTGCTCAGCCCGCGCCGATCGGCACGCCGCGTGTCACCGCCTGGAAGGTCGCGACGGCGAGCGTCGTCGGCTCGAAGGGCTTGGTGATGACGAAGGCGGGCTCGACCTTGCTGCCGGTCAGCAGGCGTTCCGGATAGGCGGTCACGAAGATCACCGGCATGGCATGGCGCGACAGGATGCGCTCCACCGCATTCGCGCCGTCGCCGCCATGGCCGAGGTTGACGTCGGCCAGCACCAGCGTCGGCCGCGCCCGGTCGGCCAGCGACACCGCCTCCGATTCGCTCGCCGCGACGCCGACCACCTCGTGCCCCGCGCTTTCGACGAGCTGCTGGAGGTCCATCGCGATGATGGGCTCATCCTCGATGATGAGCACGCGCGCCACCGTCGCCGCGCGCAGTCGCTCCCGTGCCGAGGCCAGCATCGCCCGCGTGAGGTCGCCGTCGAGCCCGAGCACCGTCCCGGCCTCCTCCGGCTCGAGCTCCTCGAGCGAGGTCAGCAGCAGGAGAAGGCGCTCTGTGCGCGTCAGCGGTGCCGCCGGCTCCTCCGGCTGCGCCGCGGCGACCCGGGCCACCGCCGCGAACAGCGCCATCCGTGCATCGTCGGCGCCGGGGACCGAGACGACGCCGCCGCGCAGCGCGTCGGCGACCATCGCATCGCCCCTCGCCTGCGAGCCCGTCAGGGCCCGTGCGAGCCGGCGCGCATAGGGAAGGGCCGTGAGCAGCGCGGTCCGGTCGGTGTCGCTCATCGGCTTGTCATCTCCCGCTCTCGCCTGTGCGGTGCAGCGAGTGTCGGTCGTTGATATGCAGGCACTCGTGGACCGACAAGACGAACATGCGCGACTGCGCGCCGCCATCGCGCAGTTGTTGCCCGAATTCCGTGCCGCCGCGCGCCTGCTCACGGCGTCGCGATCGGAAGCCGACGACCTCGTGCAGGAGGCGGTGGTGAGAATGCTGCACGGGCTCGACGGTTTCGTCGTTGCCTCGGAACATGACGGCGACGTCGTGGCGGCGATGCGCCCCTGGGGCCTCACCGTGCTTCGCAACGCCTTCCGCGAGGGCTGGCGCCGCCGCCGGCGAGAGCGCGAGCACCTCGACGCGGCGCTGCCTGTCGAGGAAGGGCGCAGCGGCGGGCAGGAAACGGCGGCGCGCATGCGCGATCTCGGCCGCGCCCTCGCAGCCCTGCCGCCCGCGCTCCGCGAGGCGGTGGTGCTGGTCGGCGCGCAGGGCCTCAGCAACGAGGAAGCGGCGGCGATCTGCGACGTCCCGGTCGGGACGATGAAGGCGCGCGTCTCCCGCGCGCGGCGCCAGCTCGCCCAGATCCTCGCCCATCCTCTCGAAGCCGTGACGTGATGACGCGCGCGCGATGCAACCGTCGTCCTCGGCCATTCATAGATTGAGCACGAAGAACGGAGAGATTTCAGATGCCGAGTGCATTCCACACCGAGCTCGTTGCCTTGCTTCCCCGTCTCCGCGTCCAGGCGCTGGCGCTGACCCGCAACCGCGCGGCCGCGGAGGACCTGGTTCAGGATGCCGTCGCCAATGCGCTCGCCGCTCAGGAAAGCTTCACCCCGGGCACGAACTTCGCCGCCTGGATGCATCGGATCCTCCGCAACCGCTTCATCTCCACGCTCCGCAAGCAGCGCGACACCACCGACATCGAGGACTTGCCGGCAGGCGCCTTCGCGGTGGGCGCGACGCATGAGGACCGGCTGGTGCTGAAGGAGCTCGGCCGGGCGGTGAACAAGCTGCCGGTGGACCAGCGCGAGGCGCTGTTCATGGTCGTGCTGCAGGGCATGTCCTACGAGGATGTCGCGGCCGCCACCGGCTGCGCCGTGGGCACGGCCAAGAGCCGCGTCTTCCGCGCCCGCCGCCAGCTGCAGGCGTGGCTGATGGGCGAGGATCGCCCGCGCGAGACGACCCGCCCGGAGGCCGAGAACCGCCGCAGCCTCGCATCACGGCTTGTTGAGGACGCACGCGACGCGTAACATTCCTGTGTTCGGCGGCGCAGCCCGTCATCGCGACGGTTGCGTCCGCTGGCACGACGGATGGCATGGACGACAATCCGAAGCAGGATCGTGAAGACCCCCCCGCTCCGCCAGGCGCCTCGGGCGGGGCGAAACCGGCTGCGCCCGGAGAGACCGTCTTCGACCTCTGGCTCAACCGAAGCCTGCACCAGCTCTACGACGGCGTGGCCGCGGAGCCGATCCCGGCCGAACTGCTGAAGCTCATCGAATCGGACCGCGACCGGCGCCGCGGATAGGGGCGGGGCCCAGCCCCGCCCGCCGCGGTCAGCCGCGGACCAGCACCACCGCCTCGATCTCCACCGCGATGCCGCGCGGCAGGCTGCCCATTCCGACCGCCGAACGCGCGGGGCGGCCGGCGTCCCCGAAGACCTGCACGAAGAGGTCGGTGCAGCCGTTGATCACCTCCGGCTGCTCGCCGAATTCCGGCGTCGCCCGCACCATGCCGAGCACCTTCAGCACCGTCTCCACGCGATCGAGCGAACCGAGCGCGGCGCGCGTGTTGGCGAGTAGGTTCAGCCCGCAGAGCCGCGCGGCTTCATAGCCCTGCTGCACTGAGACCCCGGCGCCGAGCACGCCGGTGATCGAGCTGCCATCGGGACGCCGCGGCCCGACGCCCGAGAGGAACAGCAGCCCGCCGCCGATGCGCCAGGGCACGTAGTTCGCGGCCGGCGCGGGCGGGGGCGGCAAGGCGATGCCCAGCTCGGCCAGGCGTTGCTCGGCGGACATGCGCGGCTCCCTCTCGCGTGTGGCGGGAGCATAGGTCCGCGCGTCGCGCGGTGTCAGCCCTCGGCGGGCGCGTCGAACTCGCCGGACAGCTGCTCGGTGCTCAGCAGCAGCACCTTGCGCGCGTCGAGGATCTGCGGCGCCTGCTCCCGCAGCTCCACCCAGCGCGCCTCGACCGCGTCCAGCGCCGCGTCGAGGTCGCCGAAGCTCTCCAGCTCCGGCTTCGCAGCGCCGGGCTTTCGCCAGCGCAGGTAGAATGGTCCCTTATCGGTCATCGTTCTGCTCCTGGATGCCTCCAACCGGAACCCTGCGCCGTGGTCAAGGGGCGGTCAGGCAGCGTCCGGGTCGCGCGCGATGAGAGCGGCCGCGCCCCCGCCGCCCGCCTCCAGCACGAGGCGCAGGTTGCGCCGCGCATTGTCGGCATGCTCGCGCGCCAGCGCCTCGGCGCGGCTGCCCTGGCCGGCTTCCAGCGCCTCGACCAGCAGGTGATGCTGGCGGTGGGCGAAGACCATCAGCGCCAGGCGCTGCGCGCCGCCGCCCGCAGCCGGGACCAGCGCATTGGCGCCGGCGAAGGGCAGCGCCTCCACCATCGCCAGCGCGCGGCTGAGCGCGGCATTGCCGGCCGCCTCGACGATCGCGGCGTGCAGCGCGCCGTTCATCGCGGCATAGGCCTCGGTCGCTGCCGCGTCCAGCACGCCGCGCGCCAGCGCCGAATCGCCCGCCTCCAGCGCCTCGTGCAGCCGGCGCGACAGGCCGCGCGGCACGCCGTGCTCGGCCACCAGCCGCGCCGCCATGCCTTCCAGCTGGCCGCGCAGCGCGATCGCGTCGTCGATCTCCCGCGCGGTGAAGGCGCGCACCGCGAAGCCGCCGCCCGACGCCGGCACCGCCAGCCCCTCCGCCTGCAGTTCCGCCAGCGCAAGCCGCACCGGCGTGCGCGACATCCCGAGCGCCTCGGCCAGCGGGATCTCTGCCAGCCGGTCGCCGGCGCGCAGCGCGCCGGTGAAGATGCGGGCGCGCAGCTCGATCAGGGCCCGCGCCGCCTGTCCGCTCACTGCCATGCCCCGCGCATACCAGCGCGGCCGCGTTGCATGCAACGCGGCGCCGTGCGACGTCCCGCCCGCAAGGGAGGGACACGGCATGGACCTGCGGATCAGGGGCGACTGCGCGCTGGTGGTGGGCGCCAGCGACGGCATCGGGCGCGCGACGGCGAAGCTGCTGGCCGAGGAAGGCGCGCGGGTCACGGTCGTCTCGCGCGACGCCGCCGACCTGGCGGAGGCCGCCGCGGCGATCGGCGCCGCCGCGATCCCCGCCGACATCACCGATCCTGTTGCGGTGGAGGCGCTGCACCGCGCCTGGACCGCGGACCAGGACCGGCTCGACATCCTCGTCGTCGCGGTCGGCGGCAGCCACCGCTCTGCCTTCGAGAACCTGACCGACGAGGACTGGCGCGCGAATTGGGAGTTCAACATCCTCTCGACCGTCCGTGTCGTGCGCACCTTCCTGCCCGAACTGCGCAAGTCCGGGGGCGCGCGGGTCGTGCTGTTCGGCGCGGCGTCGTCGCGCATGCCCTACCCGGAGCAGATCGTCTCCAACGTCCACAAGGCGGGGCACCTGGCGCTGGTGAAGACCCTCTCGGCCGAGCTGATCGGCGAGGGCATCCGCGTGAACGCCGTGCTGCCCGGCCGCACCGTCACGCGGCTCTGGCGCCGACGCGCAGAGGCCATGGCGCAGCAGGAGGGCACGACGCCCGACGCCGTGCTCGCCCGCTTCGCGAAGGACATCCCGCTCGGCCGCTTCGGCACGGCGGAGGAGGTGGCGGACCTCGCCGCCTTCCTCGCCTCGCCGCGCAGCGCCTACATCGTCGGCCAGTCCATCGCCGCCGATGGCGGCATCGCCCGCGGACTGCTGTAGCGCGTCACGCCAGCAGCACATCCGCCGCCGCCGGGGCCGAGAGCCGCACCGCGACATCCACCGTCCCGTTCGCATCGGCATCCAGCGACCAGACGGTGCGCGTCGCGTCGAAGCCCGCCACGCCCGGCACCTGCAGCTCGGCCGGCGTCGTCTCCGCCTGGCCGAAGCGCTGCCAGAGCGCGACGTACTCGTCCGCCGCCGCGTCGGCGACGCGCGCGAAGCCCGAGATCTCCTCCGGTGCGCCGAGCCGCCCGGTCGCGAAGAAGTCGTCGCGCGAAAGGTTCAGCAGCAGCGAGACGGTGTTCACATGCGCCTCGCCCGCATCCAGCGCGACGACATTGCCCGCCGCATCCCGCCCCGGCAGCGTCAGCGTCGCGCCGATATGGCTGCCGATGCGCGACACCACGTCCTCCTCGGTCCGGAGGTTGAGCGCGGTGATCCCCGCCAGCACCGTCGGGTCGAGCGCGCCGTTGATCGCCTCCGCTGCGTCGCGCCCGCCGAGCGGATCCACCGTCACCAGCCGCACGCCCGGCCCCGGCACGCCGTCGGCCAGCAGCGCCTCCGCCGCCTCATACGCGCCGACCTGCGCCACCGCGCCGCCGAGGCTCGGCCCCGTGAAGCGCACGCCGCCATCCTCGACCGCCGCCGCGGCGGCATCCGCGACCATCGCCCGGAACGCTGCCGATTCGACCTGCAGCTGCCCGAGCGTCGCCGCCGCGGCTTCGTCGGCGCGCGAGCCGACCTGCAGACCGTCCACCGCGAAGACCTCAGGACCGCCGGCGAGCGGTGCAAGGCGGACCGCGAGGAAGCCGCTCATCGGATCGGCGTAGCGCTCCGCGACCGTGAAAGTCTGGCCGCGGGCAGTGACCTCCACCGCATCGGGGCCGAGCGCGTCCAGGATGCGCGGCGCGGCGGCCAGGATCGCGCCGAGCTCCGCCTCCTGCCGCCCGATCGCCGCACTGCCGGTCGGCACCTCGCCGGTCGCGTCCGGGTCGCCCAGGCCGCCCGGCAGATCGTCGGCCAGCAGCGCGAGGTCGGCGAGATCCGTCGCGTCCAGCGGCCCGTCGAGCGCGGCGGCAAGGCCGCCCAGCCCCGCGCCCTCGAGCAGTCGCGCCACCGGCCCCTCCGCAAGAAATGCCTGCCGCTCGGCGTAGAGCGCCTCGAACTGGCGCATGACGTCCGCCATCGCGTCGAGGCCGAGCGGTGTGACGGCCCCCGCGGGTGCCGGCGCGGCCGGGGCAGGGTCGGCGAGTCGGATCGTCGCCACCTCCGGCACGCTCACCGCGTCGGGAAAATCGAACCCGGCATCGGCGGCCAGGGAGCGAAGCGAGTCGGGGATGCGCAGGTCGAGGCCGATGGCCATGGCCCTTGGAACTCCAGCGATGTGGGTGTGGGTCCGGAACGCCCGGAGCGCGGCTTGTCTGCCTGCGCGGCTGCCCACGATCCCGTCATTCCGCCCGCGGGACCGTGCCCCGCCGCTTCGTCATGCGGCCGTCGCCCGGCCGCCCTGGACGCGGGGGAGGGGGACGGTGTAGGTCGGGCCGCCAAGGTCGCGCCCCCGAGGACAACCATGGCACCCCCTGACAGCCTCAACCTGGACCAAGGCCGCTTCGCGGAGGCCTATGCCTTCGACGACGTGCTGCTGGTGCCTGCCTATTCCACCGTCCTGCCGGCCGACACCGACACCCGCACGCGGCTGACGCGCGAGATCGCGCTCAACATCCCCCTCGTCGCCGCCGCGATGGACACGGTGACCGAGGCGCCGATGGCGATCGCCATGGCCCAGGCCGGCGGCATCGGCGTGGTGCACAAGAACCTCTCGCCCGAGGACCAGGCCGCCCAGGTGCGCCGGGTGAAGAAGTTCGAGAGCGGGATGGTGGTGAACCCGCTCACCATCCATCCCGACCAGACGCTGGCCGACGTCCACGCGCTGCAGGAGAGCCACCGCATCTCCGGCATCCCCGTTGTGGAGCGCGGGTCGGGGCGCCTCGTCGGCATCATCACCAACCGCGACGTCCGCTTCGCCTCCGACCCCGGCACCCGCGTCTACGAGCTGATGACGCGGGAGAACCTCATCACCGCGAAGTCCGACGTCTCGCGCGAGGAGGCGCGGGCGCTGCTGCACAAGCACCGCATCGAGAAGCTGCTGGTGGTGGACGAGGCCTTCCGCTGCGTCGGGCTGATCACGGTGAAGGACATGGAGAAGGCGCAGGCCAACCCGAACGCGGTGAAGGACGCGATGGGGCGGCTGCGCGTCGCCGCGGCCACCGGCGTCGGCGAGGACGGCCTGCGCCGCGCCACGCTGCTGGTCGAGGCCGAGGTGGATGTCGTCGTCGTCGACACCGCGCATGGACATTCGGGCGGCGTGCTCGCCGCGATCGAGCGCATCAAGCGCCTGTCCAACTCCGTCCAGGTCGTCGCCGGCAACGTCGCCACGCCCGAAGGCGCGCTCGCGCTGATCGAGGCGGGCGCGGATGCGGTGAAGATCGGCATCGGCCCGGGCAGCATCTGCACGACGCGCATCGTCGCCGGCGTCGGCGTGCCGCAGCTGACGGCGGTGATGGAGAGCGCCGCCGCGGCGCGCGAGCGCGGCGTGCCGGCCATCGCCGATGGCGGCGTCCGCTCCTCCGGCGACATCGCAAAGGCGATCGCCGCCGGCGCGGATTGCGTGATGATGGGCAGCGTCTTCGCCGGCACCGACGAGGCGCCGGGCGAGGTCTTCCTCTACCAGGGCCGCAGCTACAAGTCGTATCGCGGCATGGGCAGCCTCGGCGCCATGGCGCGCGGCTCCGCCGACCGCTACTTCCAGGCCGAGGTGCGGGACAGCCTCAAGCTGGTGCCGGAAGGCGTGGAGGGCCGCGTCGGCTACAAGGGCCCGGTCGGCTCGGTGATCCACCAGATGGTCGGCGGCCTTCGCGCCGCGATGGGCTACACCGGGGCCGCCACCATCCCTGACCTGCAGAAGAACGCCCGCTTCCGCCGCATCACCAATGCCGGCCTGCGCGAGAGCCACGTGCACGACGTCGCCGTGACGCGCGAGGCGCCGAACTACCGGATGGAAGGCTGACCGCCCCTGGGGCGCGGGGCGACGGGGCCCCGCCGCGCCGCGCGCCCCGCGTCACATCCGTTTCGTCAGCCGCCTCGCCACGTCGAAGATGCCCTCCGGCCCCGGTCCGGCGTGAAGGCCGCGGCCTTGCCGGTCAGGTTGTGGATCCTCCCGCCTGCCGCTCGGGCAGCATCAGCGTCGTTGCCCAGCACGCCGCCAGCATGGCGGCCGAGCCGATGAGGCAGGCAGGCAGGCCGCCCAGGCCGAAGAGCAGGCCTGAGGCCAGGATCCCGCCGAAGCGCCCCGCCGCGTTGGCGGCGTAGTAGAAGCCGACATCCTCCGCTGCCTTCTCCGATCCCGCATAGGCGAGGATCAGGTAGGAGTGGACCGAGGAGTTGATGGCGAACAGGACGCCGAACAGCGCCAAGCCCCCGACCACGACGAGGTCGGGCCGAGCGGGCCCGAGGCCCAGCGCGACGGCGATCGCCACGGGGACGAGCGCGAGCAGCAGCGACCAGAGCCGCGCTGCCGGAATCTCGGCCGAGAGCCCGTCCGCGCTGCGGCGGACCAGCGCGGGCGCGCTCGCCTGTACGACGCCGTAGCCGATCGTCCAGAGTGCCAGGAACCCGCCGACCATCGTGAAGCTCCAGCCAGCGGCGTAGAGGAAGACCGGCAGCCCGACCACGAACCAGACATCGCGCGCGCCGAACAGGAAGACCCGCGCGGCGGCGAGCAGATTGACGCCCCGGTTCTTCGCGAAGAGCTCCCGTACCGACCCGGAGGCCTTCGCCACCCCCATCAGCGGGGGCAGGGAGAGCACGACCCCGGTCAGGATCAGGGCCAGCGCCGCCGCCATGGCCCAGAGCGCGCCGCGAAAGCCCAGCACCTCCAGCAGCAGCCCGCCGAGGAAGAAGCCCACGCCCTTCATCGCGTTCTTGCTGCCCGTGAAGAAGGCGACCCAGCGGAACAGCCTGCCGCCGGCCTCGCCGGCGGTCAGCTTGATGGCGGATTTGCTCGCTGTCTTGGTGAGGTCCTTCGCGACGCCGCAGACGCCCTGCGCCGCCACGACCCAGGCGACCGACAGCGCGGCGGCCCAGTCCGGCGAGACGGCGGACAGCATCAGGAAGCCCGCGATCTGCGTCGCCAGCCCCACCGCGAGCATCCGCGCGATGCCGAAGCGCGTCGCGAGCCAGCCGCCGATGAGGTTCGCGCCGATCCCCGCCGCCTCATACAGCAGGAAGAGGAAGGCGAGGGTGAAGGGCGAGTGGCCGAGCTGGAAGAAATGCAGCAGCACCAGCATCCGCAGCGCGCCGTCGGTCAGCGTGAAGCCCCAATAGGCCGCGGTGACGATCGCGTAGTTGCGCGTGCCAGACGCGGAGGGGGCGGCGGCGCTGCTGCTCACCGCGTCAGATCCCGACCTCTGCCATGTGGCAGGCCAGGTCCACCATGCGGCAGGCATAGCCCATCTCGTTGTCGTACCAGGCATAGACCTTCAGCAGCGTGCCATCGGTGACCATCGTGCTCGGCCCGTCCACGACGCTGCTGCGCGTGTCGCGGGCGTAGTCGGCGCTGACCAGCGGCCGCGTCTCGTAGCCGAGGATGCCGGCGAGCGGGCCGGCGGCGGCCTGTGCGAACAACGCATTGACCTCCTCGGCGCTGGTCTCGCGTCGCATCTCGAAGACGCAATCCGTCAGCGACGCGTTCAGCACCGGCGCGCGAACGGCGTGGCCGTTCAGCTTGCCCTTGAGCTCGGGATAAATCAGCGCGATCGCCGTCGCGCTACCCGTGGTGGTGGGCTGAAGCGAGAGCATCGCGCTGCGCGCCCGCCGCAGGTCCTTGTGCGGCGCGTCCACCACGACATTGGTGTTCGTCGGGTCGTGGATGGTGGTGATCTGGCCGTGGCGGATGCCGATCGCCTCGTGCACCACCTTCACCACCGGGGCGAGGCAGTTCGTCGTGCAGGAAGCGGCGGTGACGATCGGGTGCCGCGCCGGATCGTAGAGCGCGTGGTTCACGCCGACCACCACGTTCAGCACGCTGTCGAACTTTACGGGCGCCGCCACGATCACCCGCTTCGCGCCGCGCCGCAGGTGGCCGCCGATCGTCTCCGGGTCGAGGAACCTGCCCGTGCATTCCAGCACGACGTCCACGCCGAGATCTCCCCACGGGATCTCAGCCGGATGCGGCTGCTCGGAGAAGGTGAGGCGCCGGCCGCCGATCCGGATCGCGTCGCGCCCCTCCGCGGCGATCGGCGCGCGCCAGCGGCCCTGCACGCTGTCGAACTCCAGCAGGTGGGCGATGGCGGTCGCGCCGCCCTTGATCTCGTTGAGGTGGACGACCTCCAGCCGGTTGCCGCGCCGCGGGTCGTCCTCCGGCCGCTCCGCCGCGCCCATTGCGGCGCGCAGCGCCAGCCGCCCGATGCGGCCCATGCCGCTGATGCCGACCCTCATCCCCTCGTCTCCCGGTCTTGCCGCCCTGTCAGCGGGCCGTCGCGGCCGCGCCGCGCCGCGGCGACGCGTGCGGATCTGCGAGCTCGTCCACCCGCGCCTTCAGCGCCATGCGATCCAGCGAGGCGAAGGGCAGGCTGGTGAAGATCTGCAGCCGGCGATGCAACGCCGCGTAGAGCTCGTTCAGCAGCGTCGCACCCTCGGTCGCGCTGCCAGCGAATTTCGCGGGGTCGGGCAGCGGCCATGCGGCGGTGATCGTCGTCGCGCCGAAATCCGGGCAGACCTGATCGGCCAGCGTGTCGCAGAGAGCGATGACGAAGTCGATGCGCGGCGCGCCGGGGCCGGTGAAAGCGTCCCAGGACTTCGACCGCAGCGCCGAGACGTCATGGCCGAGCGCCTTGAGCTGGGCGAGCACCTCCGGCAGAGGGCCTGTCGCGGAGGGCGCGGAGCCGGCGGAGAAGGCGCGGAAGCGTCCCTCGGCGATGCGGTTCAGGATCGCCTCGCCCATGATGGACCGGGCCGAGTTGCGCGTGCAGAGGAACAGCACGTTGAAGGACGGCGTCTCCATCCGGGTGGTCTCTCCATCGGTGTCGAACAGGCGGTGCAGGTCGCCGCAGCGCGCCGGATCGCCGCCGCAGCACGCCTCGGCCAGAAAGGCGATCAGCCCGCGCAGGCGGGCGACCTGCGCCGCGTAGATCAGGCTGCGGCCGTGGCGCGTCGGCGCGATCAGCCCGGCCTCCTCGAGCGTGCGGAGATGGAAGGAGAGGGTGGAGGCCGGCACGCCGAGCCGCGTCGCGATCTCGCCCGCCGGCAGCCCGGAAGGTCCGGCCGCCAGCAGGTCCCGCATCAGCTCGAGCCGCGTGCCCTGGCCGAGGGCCGTGAAGCCCGCTGCCGCCTCGTCTCTCTCCATGCTTCCAGAATAGTCGAACGATCAGTGCCTGTGTGTGAAGCATGGATGACGGCGGAGCCTCCGACGCCCAGGCGTTGCAGTCGAACGTCGCATCCCGTGCGTGTTCGTGTTATGTTCGCAAAGCTCTTTGACAGGCCGGCCGGACCGGCACGCATCCGCTCCCATACGCTCACGCGGCGCAGCGCACGCATTTCGTCCGAAACGCCTCGCTCCCGCGCCCAGGCGCGCGCGTCGGGGGCCGCGACCCCATGACGCCCGGCCGTCCCTTTGTCCGAACCGCGCACCGCGCCCCCGTCCCGCCCATGCGTCCGCACTCCGCCGCCCGGCCCAGGCCGGTTTGTCCGAACCGCGCAGCACGCCGTCCCACCTTGCCCATCTGTCCGAGCCGTGCACCGGCCACCCCGCCCGGCCGGGTTTGTCCGGAACCCCGCACCCCGCCACCCGCTCAGCCCATTCGTCAGAACCGCTCACCGGCTAGCTCGTTTGTCCGAACCGCGCCTTCCGCCGCCCCACCCGGCCCGTTTGTCCGAAACCCCCCATGGCCGTCGCGCTGCCGCGCGATAACCCGTCGCGGCCGCTTGCCGGCCGCCCCGTTCGGGTCAACCATCCCTCTCCGACCGAGGAACCCCGTCCCGGCATGCCCCCGCCCGCTGCCGTCGTCTTCGACGCCTACGGCACCCTGCTCGACGTCCACACGGCCGTCGCCCGCCACGCCGCCCGCCTCGGCGAGCGTGCCGCCGCCGTCTCGGCCCTCTGGCGCGCGAAGCAGCTCGAATACAGCTGGATCCTCTCCGCCACCGGCGACTACGAGGATTTCGCCGCCATCACCGCGCGGGCCCTCGACGTCGCGCTCGCCGCCCATGGCGTCGCGGATGCGGCGCTGCGCGCCGACCTGCTGGCCGCCTATCGCAGCCTCGATGCCTACCCCGACGCGGCGCCGGCGCTGGCCGCGCTGCGGGGCAGGGGGCTCGGCACCGCCATCCTCTCGAATGGCGAGCCCGCCATGCTCGACGCCGCGGTAGCCGCCGCCGGCCTCGCCCCTCTGCTCGACGCCGTGCTCTCTGTGCATCCGCTGCGGCGCTACAAGCCGGCGCGCGAGGTCTATGCGCTGGCCACCGCCCGTTTCGCCTGCCAGCCGCACGAGATCGCCTTCGTCTCGGCGAATCCCTGGGACGCCTATGGCGCGGCGCGATTCGGCTTCCGTGTCCACTGGCTGACGCGCGCGGCAACGCCGGATGAATACTGGCTCGACAGCCTCGCCGCCCGCCGCATCGCCTCCCTCGCCGAGCTGCAGGCGGTCGCATGAGCCCCGCCGGCCGGATCCAGGCGGCCATCGACCTCCTCGCCGCGATCGCCGACCAGCCCCGCCGGCCGGCCGACGCGATCGCCAACGACTTCTTCCGCGCCCGCCGCTTCATCGGCGCCGGCGACCGCCGCGCCGTGTCCGAGCTCGCCTGGGGCGTCGTGCGCCAGCAGCTCCGCCTCGACTGGCACCTCGCCCGCGTCGGCGCACCCGCCACGCCGCGCCTCGCCCTCGCTGCCGGGCTGCTGCTTGCCGAGGGCTGGACGCCGGCGCAGCTCGCCGGCCACTTCGCCGGCGACCGCTTCGCCCCCGCGCCGCTCGACCCCGCCGAGGTCGACGCGGTCCGCCGCCTGGCCGGCACGCCCCTGGTCCATCCCGAGATGCCGGACGGCGTGCGGCTGAACCTGCCCGACTGGGCGCTGCCCGGCCTGCAGGCCCGGTTCGGCGAGCGGCTCGCCGCGGAGGCGGCCGCGATGGAGCAGACCGCGCCGGTCGACCTCCGCGCCAACCTGCTGCGCACGACGCGCGACGCGGCGCGCCTGGCGCTCGCCGCCGAGGGCATCGCCGCCGAGCCGACGCCGCTCTCGCCCTGGGGGTTGCGCGTCGCCGACCGCCGCCCCGTCGCCGCGACCAAGGCCTTCCAGGACGGGCTGGTCGAGGTACAGGACGAGGGCAGCCAGCTCGTCGCCCTGCTCACCGATGCGCGTCCCGGCATGCGGGTCGCCGACTACTGCGCCGGCGCCGCCGGCAAGACCCTCGCGCTGGCCGCGGCGATGGGCAATCGCGGCCACATCGTCGCCTGCGACGTCTCCGCCCCACGGCTTGAGGGTGCCGGCCGGCGCCTGCGCCGCGCGGGCGTGGACAATGCCGAGCGCCACCTGCTGGTGCCCGGCGACAAGTGGCGCAAGCGCCGCGGCGCGAGCTTCGACCGCGTGCTGGTGGATGCACCCTGCACGGGCAGCGGCACCTGGCGGCGCAACCCCGACGCGCGGACCCGCACCACCGCGCGGGATCTTGAGGAGCTTGCGGCAAAACAAACCGCAATCCTTGACGATGCGTCAGACTTGGTGCGTCCGGGCGGCAGGCTGGTCTACGCTACCTGCTCGCTCCTGCCCGAGGAGGACGAGATGCAGATCGAGCGCTTCCTGGCGCGCCATCCCCGTTTCGTCGCCTGCCCCGTCCCGGCCCTCTGGGCCGGGCTGCGTCCGGACGTGCCGCCGCCGGCCACGACCGATGCGCTCGCCCTCTCGCCCGCGCGTCACGGCACGGACGGGTTCTTCGTCGCCGTGCTGGAGCGAAGGCCATGATCTGCGTCCGCCGCGCGCGGCCGGACGACGCACCCGGCATCGCCGCCGTGCATGTCGCCGCCTGGCGCAGTGCCTATGCGGGCATCCTCGACGAGGAGTACCTGGCCAAGCTGTCGGAAGCGCGTCTCGCCGCCTTCTACACCCGCGCCATCCTCGACCGGCGTGGTGGGCATGCGGTGTTCGTCGCGACCGCCGGCGGGCACGACCAGCCGGGCGACACGCCGGGGCCCGAGGCCGCGATCGTCGGCTTCGCTTCGGGCGGCAGGGCGCGGCGTCGCGGCCTTGCGGAAGGCGAGGTGGAGACGCTCTACGTCCTCGACGACTACCGGGAGCGCGCGATCGGGCGGCGGCTGATGCGGGCCATGGCGGCCCATCTGCGCGTCATCGGCTGCGGCTCCGCCCTCGTCTGGGTGCTGGCCGACAATCCGGCGCGCTACTTCTACGCCCATCTCGGCGGCAAGGCCGCCATGACCGACCTGGTGACCGTCGCCGGGCGCCCCGTGAAGCAGACGGCCTTCGCCTGGCCCTCGATCGAGGCGCTGCTCAGCGCGACTGCGCAGGTGAAGGAGAGCTAGGCGACCCGATCGCCGCGGCCGGCGCCTCCGCCTTCACGCGGCGCCGCAGCGCACCCGCCACGGTGCGCGCCTGGCGCAGCATCCCGCCTGGCGCGCCGAAGCGGAAATAGGACAGGCTCCGGCGGAACTGCCCGTCGAGCGCTGCCTGCGCGAGGCAGTTGAAATCCACCAGGCGTTGCCGTCGCGCCAGCATCGCCGGCACCTCGCCGGTGATGCCGAGGCGCCGCACCACCGCGCTCAGGTGCCGGTTCGCCACCGGGTAGTGGTAGGTCGAGGAGGGCCGGTAGGTGATCGAGCCGGCCCTGATCCGGTAGACGTACCAGGCCTCCGGCACCAGGGCGAAGCGTGCGCCATGCGCCACGCATTCGAAATAGTGCACGAAATCCTCGCCGGCGCGGATCTGGGTCGGGAAGCGCAGCCCGTGCGTCTCGAGCAGGTCGCGGCGGATCATCGGCTGCACGAAGCCGAGGCGCGACTTGCCCGGCAGGTCCGGCATGTCCCGGCGCAGCATCTCGGCCAGCGTAATCCAGCCCTCGTGCCGCATCTCGGCCTCGGGGAAGTGGGGGCCGATGTCGCGGCCCGTCTCGAAGCAGCGCTCCAGCAGGTTGTCGGCGACCATGTCGGCGCCGCGCGCCTCGCCGAAGGCGGCCAGCCGCTCCACCCGCTCTGGCAGGAACAGGTCGTCGCTGTCGAGCACCGTCACCCAGCGCCCGGAGGCCCGCGCATAGGCGGTGTTGCAGGCCACCGCCGGGCCGCCATTGGCGGGCGTCTGCAGCACCGTCACGCGCGGATCCTGCGCCGCCCACCAGCGCAGCCGGTCCAGGGTGCCGTCCGTGGAATGGTCGTCCACCGCGATCACCTCGATGTCGCGGAGCGTCTGAGCGAGGGCGGAGCGGATCGCGTCGTCCAGATAAGCGACGGCATTGTAGCACGGGATGACGATCGTCGCGGTGGTCAACGCCCCTGGTCCCCTTCTCGCCCGGCGGAACGACCGGGCAATGGCGGCGCGGGCTCCCCACGTCGACTCACGGCTGCGTGGCAGCAACCTTCACGCTGGCGTGGTGGCCCGGCACGGCTGGGAAACGTCCCGACCCCGTTCTAGATCCCATCACGTCGACGAGAACTGCCCCCGACGCTTCCGGCTTGCCCCGGCGGCGCCGGTGTGGTTCTGGCCCTCCATGACGCCTCCCGCCGACTCCGGTTCCCGCGCCGACCCGCGCCACGAGCGCATCCTGATCCTCGACTTCGGCAGCCAGGTGACCCAGCTCATCGCCAGGCGCCTTCGGGAGGCCGGCGTCTATTGCGAGATCTGGCCCTTCAACGCCGCGCCCGAGGCCCGCCTCCGCGCCTTCGACCCGAAGGGCATCATCCTGTCCGGCGGGCCGGCCAGCGTGACGGAGGGCGAGAGCCCCCGGGCCCCGGACCACGTCTTCACCGCCGGCCTGCCGATCCTGGGCATCTGCTACGGCCAGCAGACGATGTGCGCCCAGCTCGGCGGGCAGGTGGAGGGGTCAGATCACCGGGAGTTCGGCCGCGCCTTCGTGGAGGTCACGGGCGACAGCCTTCTCACCCGCGATGTCTGGCACAAGGGCGCGCGCGAGCAGGTCTGGATGAGCCATGGCGACCGCGTGACGCGCCTGCCCGACGGCTTCCGCGTGGTCGCCACCAGCGAGGGCGCGCCGCTGGCCGCCATCGCCGACGACGCCCGCCGCTTCTACGGCGTGCAGTTCCACCCGGAGGTGGTGCACACCCCGCATGGCGCGCAGCTGCTGCGTAACTTCACTCACCTCGTCTGCGGGATGCGCGGCGATTGGACCATGGGTGCCTTCCGCGCCGAGATGGTGGAGAAGATCCGCACCCAGGTCGGGAAGGGCCGCGTCGTCTGCGGCCTGTCCGGCGGCGTGGACAGCTCGGTCGCGGCGGTGCTGATCCATGAGGCGATCGGCGACCAGCTCACCTGCATCTACGTGGACCACGGGCTGATGCGGGCCGGGGAGAGCGAGCAGGTCGTCTCCACCTTCCGCGACCGCTTCAACATCCGGCTGATCCACCGCGACGCCTCCGAGATGTTCCTCGGCCAGCTCTCCGGCGTCACCGACCCGGAGGTGAAGCGCAAGACAATCGGGCGGCTGTTCATCGAGGTGTTCGAGGAGGAGCAGAACCGGCTCGGCGGGGCCGACTTCCTCGCCCAGGGCACGCTCTATCCGGACGTGATCGAGAGCGTGAGCGCGACGGGCGGCCCCTCCGTCACCATCAAGTCGCACCACAATGTCGGCGGGCTGCCGGAGGGCATGCGCATGCAGCTGGTGGAGCCGCTGCGCGAGCTGTTCAAGGACGAGGTCCGCGCGCTCGGGCGCGAGCTCGGCATCCCCGAGGCGATCGTCGGCCGGCACCCGTTCCCGGGACCTGGCCTCGCGATCCGCATCCCCGGCGAGGTGACGCGCGAGAAGGCGGACCTGCTCCGCAAGGTGGACACGATCTTCCTTGAGGAGATCCGGACCGCCGGGCTCTACGACGCGATCTGGCAGGCCTTCGCGGTGCTGCTTCCGGTGCGCACCGTCGGCGTGATGGGCGACGGCCGCACCTACGACCAGGCCTGCGCGCTGCGCGCGGTGACGAGCACGGACGGCATGACGGCGGACGTCTATCCCTTCGACATGGCGTTCCTGTCGCGCGTCTCCAACCGCATCGTCAACGAGGTGCGCGGCATCAACCGTGTGACCTACGACATCACGTCGAAGCCGCCCGGAACGATCGAGTGGGAGTGACCGTCGTGCTCGTCATGCACGGCATCCGCAACTGCGACACGGTGAAGCGGGCGCGCGCCTGGCTCGAGGCGCGCGGCGTCGCGCATCGATTCCGCGACTACAAGGCGGAACCGCCCAACCGCGCGGAACTGGAAGCCTGGGCGGCGGCGCTCGGCTGGGAGGCGCTGCTGAACCGGGCCGGCACCACATTCCGCAAGCTGCCCGAGGCGGAACGCGAGGGCCTCGACGCGGCGAAGGCGGTCGCGCTGATGCTCGCGCATCCCTCCGCCATCAAGCGCCCGCTGCTGGAGGCGGGTGGTGCGCCGGTCCTCGGCTTCGACCCGGCCCGCTACGAATCGGTGCTGTCCGGCAGGCAGTAGAGCCGCCCCGGCACTTCCTGGATCGCGACGGCAGCGTCCGGCTTGCCCCAGCGCCGGCCCGGCACCTCCTCGGGCGGCGTGCCGGACAGCGCGGCGACGAGGTCGCGCCGCACCCGCAGGTCGTTCCGATGATACTGGTGCGAGGTGTAGTTCCAGGTCGAGGCGCCCGGCGGCTCCGGCTTCTCGGAGACGACATAGGAATAGTCGACGACGAAGATCCGGTCCTCGGCCTTGGGCTGGGTGCTCGGCCCCTCCGCGCCGATGCGCGGGCGCTTGTTCTGCACGCGCGCGCTGATCACCGACAGCGTCGCATCCTGCGGATAGATGCCGATCGTCAGGTTCTTCGCGAAGCCGGTCATGCGCGCCAGTGGTGCCTCCGGCGGGTCGAGCACCTCGACGTCGTCGTCGCCGGCAATCACCACCGCCTCGCCGAAGCCCGAGGGCTGCGGCTTCTTCCCCTTCGCCACCGCCTGCATGGCGAAGCGGGTGCAGCGCGCGCCCATGGAATGCGCGATGTAGGCCAGCGGCCGCGCGCCCGAGCCCTTCGCGGCCAGCACGATCTGCCCCATCAGTCGCGCCAGCGCGGGGCCCGAGGCGGCGCAATCCACCTGGTCGTCCTTGTAGGCCGAGGGGCTGGTGACGCCGTTGCTCGGCCAGGAGAAGGCCAGCGGCTCGAAGCGCGCCCCGCCTTCGGCCTCGAGCCAGTCGCAGAGGTTGCCGGTGCGCGCGCAGGCCTCCTCGAAGTCGAAGTCGAAGCCGTGCACCGACAGCAGCGGCACCGCGTCCCGCGCCCTCGCGGCGGCCAGCCAGGACGCCAGCACGCCGGCGGCGGCACCGGTCTCGTCGGCGCTCCCCGCGAAGTCGTCGAAGCCGGCGACATCGGGCGCCGAGCACTTCCCGTCCACGAAGGGATCGGTCGAGACGCCGACCTTGACGCGGCCGAGCCAGAGCCGGGTCGCAGGCGACTCCGGCACGAAGGCGAAGCGGTTGTCTGCCCGGTCCCAGATGCGGTTGGTGGCGAAATGCACGACGCGCAGCGACACGGCCCTGCCCCCTTTTTCGGCCGGGCGGAAGCCTAGCCGAAGGAGCGTCCGGTTGCGCAGCCGGAATCGCGTGGCTCAGGCGGTCGGCCAGATCCACCAGACATAGGCGACGTAGCCCGCGAGCAGCGCGCCGCCCTCGCGCCGGCCGACCCGCAGCCCGGTCCAGGCGAAGGCGAACAGGAGCAGCGAGGCGGCGAGCATGATGAAGTTGTCGAAGCGCGCGATCTCCGGCGGCACGACCGTCGGCGAGATCAGCCCCGTCACGCCGAGGATGCCGAGGATGTTGTAGATGTTCGAGCCGAGGATGTTGCCAAGCGCGACATCGGATTGCCGCCGCAGCGCCGCGACCAGCGAGGTGATGAATTCCGGCATCGAGGTGCCGACCGCGACGACCGTCAGCCCGATCACGGTTTCCGAGACGCCGAAGCCGCGCGCGAGCTGGATCGCGCCATCCACCAGGAACCGCCCACCGAAGATCACCAGCGCGAGCCCGCCCAGCACAAAGCCGACCGCCAGCAGCACGGGCCTCACGCCGGCGTCGCGCGCGGGCGGGGCGTGCAGGCCGGGATGCGTCGCCTCGAAGGCCTGCGCCTTCTCGAAGGCGGCGGTGTGGCCGTCCGTGCCCGCGCGTTCCTGACGCCAAGCATGGACCATGTAGCCGACGAGGCCGGCGAGGAAGAGCAGGCCCACCACGCGGCCGATCGGCAGCACGAAGGCGATGGCGGTCAGCAGCACCGCGACGCCCACCATCAGCACGCCGTCGCGCTTGAGCGCGTTGGATCCCACCGCCACCGGCGAGATCAGCGCCGCGAGGCCGAGGATCAGCAGGATGTTGGCGATGTTGGAGCCGACCGCGTTGCCGACCGCGATGCCCGGCGAGCCGATCAGCGCCGCCTGCACGCTGGTCACCAGCTCCGGCGTCGAGGTGCCGAAGCCGACCAGCGTCAACCCGATCAGCAGAGGCGAGACGCCCATGCGCTCGGCCAGTTGCACGGCGCCGCGCACCAGCAGCTCGCCGCCGGCCGCCAGCAGCACCAGGCCACCGATGATGAGGAGCGCGATCTCCAACTTGCGTGATGCTTTCCCGTATTTGCGCGTCAGGCGGCCTGGGGAGTCGGCGCGGACAGGCCGCGCCGCGCGGCGAGCATCGTCACCGCGATGTCCGCCAACGCCGAGGCCGTGGAGCCGAGCAGCACGCCGAGGCGGTTGGCGCGCAGCACCACCTCGGCCGCCCGGCCCATCACCAGCACGGCGCCCACCGCCGCATCGAGCGCCACGATGCCCGGCACGTGCAGCACGAGGCCGCACGGCGCGCCGAGGCGGCGCGCCTGCCAGATGATCCAGGCCGACATCGCCTTGGAGGCGAGCGGGCCGATGCCGGGGATGAGGTTCAGCGCCGAATCGGCGCCGAGGGTGACGCGCGTACCAGGGACGCGCGGCGCGCTGTCGAGGGGGCGGGCGAGGCGGTCCATCCGCTCCAGCGCGGCGCGGCGCTCGGCGTCGGACGCAGGCCGGGCGTGACTGTCGGATGGCGGCATCGGCATCTCCCAGGTGCAGGGCGCGGCGCGCCCGTCAGATGGAAGGTGTCCGACATGGCAGGCGTGCAGGCGCATGCCGCCAGAGGGGCCCGGACCCCAGCGGCGCTCAGTTGGCCCGCCGCCACCGGCGTTCAAGATGAAGGCCCCGTCATTTTCCGAAGCTGCCGCCAGGGCTTGCGCCGGCGGAAGCGCCTCGGCCTCCGGCCCGCGGGCATGGAGATGCCGTCACTTGCCCCGCCCGCAGGCGCGACCCGACAGTTTCGGCAGGCGCGACGCGTGCGCCCAGGCGAAAACAAGGAGAGCTTCCAGGATGACACTGATCCGCACGGCGTTCGCGCTGGGCGCGGCGCTGCTTGCCGCGACGCCGGCCATCTCGCCCGCCTGGGCGCAGCCGGCCGCCGACACCGTCGCAACCATCCGCGCCCGCGGCGCGCTGATCTGCGGCGTCGCGCCGTCCACCGTCGGCTTCTCGATCCCGGACAGCCGGGGCGAGTGGCGCGGCCTCGACGTCGACCAGTGCCGCGCCGCGGCGGCGGCCATCCTCGGCGATGCGAGCAAGGTGCGCTTCGTGCCGGCGAGCACCCAGCAGCGCTTCACCATGCTGCAGTCGGGCGAAATCGACATGCTCTCGCGCAGCACGACCTGGACGATGTCGCGCGAGGCCTCGCTGGGCCTCTCCTTCGCCGGCGTGAATTTCTATGACGGCCAGGGCTTCATGGTGAAGCGCGCTTCCGGAGTGACCTCCGCCCGCCAGCTGGACGGGGCCACGATCTGCGTGCAGCCCGGCACGACGACCGAGCTGAACATGGCGGACTACTTCCGCACGCACCGGATGCGCTACACGCCGGTGATCATCGACAATGTCGAGGAGCTGCGCGCCGCCTTCATCTCCGGCCGCTGCGACGCCTACACCAACGACGCCTCCTCCCTTGCCTCCTTCGCGGCGAGCCAGGGCGCGAACATGTCGCAGTACCTGCTGCTGCCCGAGATCATCTCGAAGGAGCCGCTCGGCCCCGTGGTGCGCAAGGGCGACTGGCGCTTCTTCGACATCGTGCGCTGGAGCCACTTCGCGATGATCGCGGCCGAGGAGCTCGGCATCAACAGCCGCAACCTGTCGGAATTCGAGAACAGCACCAACCCCGACGTGCAGCGCTTCATGGGCCGCAGTGGTGACCTCGGGCGGATGCTCGGGCTGAACAACGACTTCGCGGTGCAGATCGTCCGCCAGGTCGGCAACTTCGCCGAGGTGTGGGAGCGCAACATCACCCCGATCGGCGTGCAGCGCGGCATCAACGCGCTCTGGACACAGGGCGGGCTGCAATACGCGCCGCCGATGCGCTGACGCCCGCTGGACATGTCGTGACGTGGGAGGGGCGGCCGGCGACGGCCGCCCTTTTCCGTGCGCGGGGAGCGCGGACGACCCGCGCCGGCCCTGCGCCGGGCCGGCGTCAGCTCGCCTCGATGCCGAGGTCGCGCACCAGCCGGCCGAAGCGGTCGGAATCGGTGCGCGCGAAGTCCGCGAGGCGCGCGGCGGCGCCGTCGCCCGGCACCATCCCGAGGGTGCGCATGCGTTCGGCGATCTCGGGGGTCGCCAGCACTTCCGCCATGCGGGCCGACAGCGTCCCGGCCAGCCCCTGCGGCAGGCCGCGCGGGCCGAAGAGGCCGTACCAGGCCGTCATGTCGATGTCGTAGCCGGCCTCGGCGAAGCTCGGCACCTCGGGCACGACCGGGTTGCGCGCGCGCTCGCTGATCGCGATGGGCGCCATGGCGCCGGCGCGGATGTGCTGGACGACGACGCCCGGCGTGACGTAGCCGACCGCGAGCGTGCCGGAGAGCAGGTCGTTCACCACCGGCGCGACGCCGCGATAGGCGACCTCCGTCAGCTGCAGCCCGGCGGCGCGGTTCACCATCTCGCCCAGGATGTTCATCGGCGAGCCGGATCCGGGCGAGCCATAGGTCGTGACGCGCCCGGCGCGCGCGGCGGCGACGAACCCCGCGAGGTCGCGCAGCCCGCTCTGCCGGCTCGCCATGAGGATGAGCGTCGCGGTGCCGACCATCGAGACAGGGGTGAAGTCGGCGACGGGGTCGTAGGTCGGGTTGCGGCGGAGCACGTGCGGCGCGATGGCGAAGGTGGACGGCGCGAGCAGCAGCGTGTCGCCATCCGGCGCTGCGCGCGCGACTGCCATCGCCCCGATCGTGCCGGAGGCGCCGGAGCGGTTCTCCACCACCACGCTCCGGCCGATCCGCGTGCCGAGCGGCTCGGCGTAGAGGCGGGCGAGGACGTCGACGTCGCCGCCGGGCGGGAAGGCGACGACGAGCGTCACCGGCCGCGTCTGCGCGACGGCCGGCAGGGCGAGCGCGGCGAGCGACGCGCCGAGGGACGCCGTGATGGCGCGGCGGGTGGGTTGCGTCATGGCGTCAATCCGTCTGGATGCCGAGCTCGCGGACGATGCGGCCGAAGCGCTCGAAATCGGTGCGCGTGACCTCGGCCAGCCGCTCCGGCGTGCCGCCGCCGGGTACCACGCCCATGACGCGCTTGCGCTCGATGATCTCGGGCAGGGCGAGTACCTCGTTCATCCGGGCATTGACCTCGCGCACGAAATCCGGTGGCAGCCCGCGCGGGCCGTAGAGGCCCCACCAGGCGCCGACATCGATGTCGAAGCCGGCCTCGGCGAAGGAGGGGACGTCGGGCAGGATCGGCGACCGCGCGCGCTCCGACACGGCGATCGGCAGGATGGTGCCGGCGCGCAGGTGCTCGGACACCGCGCCGGGCGTGCCGTAGGCGACCGCGATCGTGCCGGCGAGCAGGTCGGTCACCGCCGGCGCGATGCCGCGGTAGGCAACCTCGGTCAGGCGGATGCCGGCGGCGCGGTTGAACATCTCGGCGAGGATGTTCATCGGCGAGCCTGAGCCGGGCGAGCCGTATTCGCGGATCCGCCCTGCGCGCGCGGCGGCGAGCAGCTCGGGCAGGGTGCGGATCCCGGATTGGGCGCCCGACATCAGCAGCAGCGGGCCGGTGCCGGTCATCACGACCGGGGTGAATTGCTGCACCGGGTCGTATTCGGCGCCGCGCCGCAGCACGTGCGGCGCGATGGCGAAGGTGTTGGGCGCGAAGAGCAGCGTCGCGCCGTCGGGCTGCGCACGCGCCACATGGATCGAGCCGACCGCGCCGGAGGCGCCGGAACGGTTCTCCACCACCACGGGCCGGTTGAGCCGCGGCGAGAGGCGCTCGGCGTAGAAGCGGGCCATGGCGTCGCTGTCGCCGCCGGCGGGGAAGCCCACTACGATGGCCAGCGGCCGCGCCTGCGCCACGGCGGGGGTGGCGAGCGCCGCGAGCCCGAGTCCAAGGGCGCGGCGTCCGATCCTGTGGCCTCGAGTCATCGGGCTGCTCCGCTCCGCCATGTGTTCGTATTTGAACGCTGTGTTCAACTGAGGACGGAACGCTAGGGTGACGCACGCGGCGGCGTCAACGTGAATCCGCGCGGGCGAGGGGGCAGGGAATGCGCGTGGGCGGTGGCGTGACGGCGATCTGGAACGATGTGCAGCCCGGCTTCGAGGAAGCCTTCCGCGCCTGGCACATGCGCGAGCACATGGCCGAGCGCGTCGCCATCCCTGGCTTCCGCCGCGCGCGCCGCGGCATGGCGCTGGACGGCGCGCCCGCATTCTTCACGCTCTACGAGGCGGACAGCCTCGAGGTGCTGCGGGGACAGGAATACCGCAACCGCCTCGACGGGCCGACGGACTGGACGCGCCGCGTCATGGCCGGGCTGCGCGGCGTGTCGCGCGGGCTGGCGGAGGTGATCGAGGGCTTCGGCTCCGGCCTGGGCGCCGCCGTGCTGACGCTGCGCTTCGGGGCCGCGGCGGGCGCGCGGGACGCGCTCGCCGCGCTGCTGCGCGAGGCGGCGGCGCGGGAGCGCGTCGCGGGCGCGCATCTCTGCGCGACCGACCGTGCGGCGAGCGGCGCGGAGAGCACCGAGGCGCGGCTGCGCGAGGCGGCCGGCATCCCCGACTGGTTCATCCTCGTCGAGGCGACCGACGCAGCGGCGCTGGAGGGCGTGATGGCGGGTGACGCGCTGCGTGCGGCGGGCGTCGCGGGGCCGGTGCTGCGGGCGACCTACCGGGTGGAGTTTATGCTGGGGAAGGAGGATGTCGCAGGGTGAAGCGGGGCTGCCTCGGCAAGCCTTCGGCAGCCCCCTCACCCGCTTCGGCCGGGCGCTGCGCGCCGAGCCTGCGCGGCCCTCGCCCCCTGCCGGGGGCGAGGGGCCGTATCAACGGGCCTGCAGCGCCGCGAGGCGCATCAACCGGAGGAAATTGCCGCTCCAGAGCAGGCCGATCTCGCGCGCCCCATAGCCGCGGCGCAGCAGCTCCGCCGTCAGCGCGCGGGACCGCGCGGCGTCGGGCCAGTCGGTCAGCCAGCCGCCGCCGTCGAAATCCGACGACATGCCGACATGCTCGATCCCGATGCGGCGCACGGCGTGGTCCACATGGTCAACGTAGTCGGCGACCGTCGCCTCCTTCGCGCCGCGGCGGAGGAAGGACGACACCGCGGTGACCTGCACCAGCCCCGCCACGTCGCGCAGCGCGTCGAGCTGCGCGTCGTCGAGGTTGCGCGGATGGTCGCAGAGCGCGCGGCAGCAGGCATGCGTCGCGACGATCGGCGTGCGCGACGCGGCGGCGGCCTGCAGCATTGCCTCGCGCGAGGCGTGGCTGACATCCACCAGCAGCCCCACGCGGTTCATCTCCGCGATCGCCTGCCGGCCGAGCGACGACAGCCCGCCATGCAGCGCCGAGCCGTCGCCCAGATCGGAGCGCGGGATGGCGCTGTCGGCGAGGAGGTTGTGCCCGTTATGCGTCAGCGTGACGTAGATCGCGCCGAGCGATCTCCAGAGCGCGAGCCGCGAGAGGTCCTCGCCCATCGCATATCCGTTTTCGACCGCCGAGAGCACGGCGAGCCGCCCGCCCGTCTTGGCGGTCTCGGTGGCGGCCGCGTCGGCGCAGAAGGCGCGGCCCGGGCCGGCGCCGGTCGCGGCGATGTGGCGCAGCATGGCCTCCGCGCGGGCGCCGGCGCCGGCATGGCCCTCCGGCGTCAGCGGCCCCTGGGGCAGGTAGGCGATGAAGACGACCGCGCCGAGCCCGCCGCGGCGCATCTTCGGGAAGTCGACGCGCCGGTTCGTCTCGCCCGCCGGATCGGGCGTGTCCGGCCAGGGGATGTCCACATGGGTGTCGAGGGTGAGGGTCGCGGCGTGGACATGCGCGGCTTCGGTGTCGAGGGCGCGGGCGGCGGTGGGGTTGTCCATGACCCCCGGATGCGGTGCCCGGGGCGATGCGTCAACCGCGTTCATTTCTGCCGGAGCCCGACGCCCCCGGACGATCCCGCCGCCGCGCCGGCGCCGCAGCCGCCTTGCCGAGCCGTCCCGCCACGTCCCATGCTGCATCCGACTGTCACGATCCGACTGTCACGCGCCGAACCACCCCGCAGGAGGACGCGATGCGCGACCGCCCGCTCGACCACATGGTGCACCATCGCGACCCGGTGACGCTGCCGCCCGACGCGACCGTGCAGGAGGCCTGCCGGACGATGCGGACGCACCGCGTCGGCTGCGTGCTGGTGACCGATGCGCAGAACCGGCTGCTCGGCATCTTCACCGGGCGCGACGCGGTGTGCCGGATCGGTGCGGAATGCCAGGATCCGGCGCTGACCCGTCTGTCCGAGGCGATGACCGCCCGCCCGCAGACCCTGCCGCCGGAGGCGAGCGCCCTCGAGGCGTTGCGGCTGATGCAGGATGGCGGCTTCCGGCATGTGCCCCTCGTGCGCGACGGGGTCGTCGTGGGCGTGGTCTCCCGCGGGGATTTCCGCGCGATGGAGCATGCCAGGCTCAACGAGGAGAACGGCTTCTGGGAATCCCTGCGGTAGCCGACCCGGCGGTCGGCAGCCGGGGTAGATGGCGTGGCGCCCCTGGCTCCAGGGTGAGGAGCCACACGCGAGCGTGAGATTCTTCGCCGCCGAATTGAAATCCTGTTAGCCGGAACCTTGCAGGCAGGCTGGCGCGTCCCCATCCGATACGGGCCGCGGCGCCGGGGTGGGGATCCGGCCGTGGCCTGGTGGGGGATGGCCGGACCGGCAGGGTGCCGGGCGACGCCCGCACCGGACAGGTTGGCCACCGAACAGCAGGAGATACGGCGCATGCCGGAAATCGCGTCGCGGATTGGCGGTACCGAACGGGGCCGGGTGATGTCGGCGGTGGCCGATATCGCCGATGACGGCCTGGTGGAACGCATGCGCTTCGACGCAGCGGTCCGGGTGCTGGTCACGGCGAAGCGCCTGCTGGCGGTCGCGCCGCGCGAAGCCGCCTCCGGCGCCGCGGCCGTGGCCGTGCTGCGCGTCGTGCGCGGCTGGGACGCCGCCGCGATCACCGCGGCCGAGCATGTCGAGACGCTGGCCCCGGCCGAGCTCGACGCCTTCCTCGCCGCCGCCCCGCGCTGGGCGGGCAGCGTCCGCGACGCCGCCGGGGTCGAGGCGCGCCGCGCCGCCTGACGCGGCCGGCGACCACCGCTCCGCTTCCGGGACGCCCCCGGATCCGTGCCGTCGAGGCCCCTCTCCCGCCAGCCGGGAGGGGGTCTTTTCGTTCAGCCGCCGCGCGCGGCGGCGATCAGCGCCTTCATGCGCCGGACCGCGCTCGGCAGCCCCTCGAACACCGCCTGGCCGACGAGGAAGTGGCCGATCGAGACCTCCGAAACCTCGGGGATCCGCGCGATCGCCCCGATCGTCTCGTAGGACAGGCCGTGCCCGGCATGGCAGGCGAGCCCGGCCGCGGCCGTCGCCTTCGCCCCGGCGGCGAGGCGGTCGAGATGCGCCGGGCGGTCCTCCGCCGCCGCATCGGCATAGGCGCCGGTGTGCAGCTCCACCGCCGCGGCGCCGAGCCTCGCCGCGGCCTCGATCTGCCGGGGATCGGCCTCCACGAAGATCGAGACGCGGATGCCGGCGGCGGAGAGGCGCCGGACCGCTTCGGGCAGGAACGCGTCGGCGCGGGTCAGGTCGAGCCCGCCTTCGGTCGTCAGCTCGGCGCGCTTCTCGGGCACGATGCAGCAATCGGCAGGAAGCAGCCGCTCGGCGATGCCGACCATCTCCTCCGTCGCGGCCATCTCGAAGTTCAGCGGCGCGGCGATGGCGGCGCGGATGCGCGCGACGTCGTCGTCGCGGATGTGCCGCCGGTCCTCCCGCAGGTGCAGCGTGATGCCGTCCGCGCCGGCCTCCAGCACCGCGAGCGCGGCGGCGAGCGGATCGGGATGCACCCCGCCACGGGCGTTCCGCAGCGTCGCGACGTGGTCGATGTTGATGGAGAGCTTGAGAGGAGTCATGCGATGCCCTCAGAGGCCGGGCGGCGGCTCCGCCGCCTTGGCTTGCGCGCAGGCCACTGGTGCGCCGGGCCATGCGGTCGGTTGGTGCGCGGCGCCCGTTCGGGCGCTCGGCTCGCCTTCGGCCAGCCGCCAGCTCCGCCGCGTCATCGGGCTCCGCTCCCCGCGCGCGCCTTCGCCATCTCGCCGGCCAGGCGCAGCGCGGCGATGAGGCTGCCGGGATCGGCGCGTCCCTGGCCTGCGATGTCGAGCGCGGTGCCGTGGTCGGGGCTGGTGCGCACGATCGAAAGCCCCAGCGTCACGTTCACCCCGCCATCCATGTCGAGCGTCTTCACCGGGATCAGCGCCTGGTCGTGATACATGCAGAGCGCGCAGTCATAGGTGGCGCGCGCGCGCGGCGTGAACAGGGTGTCCGCGGGCAGCGGGCCGCGCGCCTCGATCCCCTCGGCGCGCAGCGCGGCGACGGCGGGGGCCACGACCTCGATGTCCTCGCGGCCCATCGTGCCGTCCTCGCCGGCATGCGGGTTGAGGCCCGCGACAACCAGCCGCGGCGCGGCGATGCCGAAATCGCGCCGCAGCGCGGCCGCGGCGACGCGGCCCTGCGCGACGATCGCCGCCGTGGTCAGCGTCGCGGCCGCGCGGGCGAGCGACAGGTGCACCGTCACCGGCACCACGCGCAGCCCCGGGCAGGCGAGCATCATCACCGGCGGCACGCCGGTCCCCGCCAATTCGCCAAGGAACTCGGTGTGGCCCGGATGCGGGAAGCCCGCCGCGGTGAGCACGGATTTCTGGATCGGGTTGGTCACCACGCCGCCCACGCGTCGCGCCTTGGCGAAGCCGACCGCCTGCTCGATCGAGGCGATCACGGCCGGCGCGTTGCGTGGATCGAGCCGGCCCGGCACTGCGGGCGCGGCCAAGCACAGGGGAAGCACCGGCAGCGCCTCGGCGAAGGCGGCCTGCGCCTCCTCGGGGGCGGCGATGCGCGCGACCGGCGCGCCGGGCAGCAGCGCGGGATCGGCGACGACGAAGAAGACCGGCCCGGCGGCACGGACAGTCCGCCAGGCGGCGAGCGTGATCTCCGGGCCGATACCGGCCGGCTCGCCCATGGTCAGGGCGAGGGGGGGAGCGGTCATCCCGGCGGGTTAGCCCCGCCGCGCCGCGCTGGCTACCGCCGGAGCGCCGGACGCCTCAGCGCTGCAGCGTCTCGATATGGGTCACGAGCTCGACGATGCGGCCGCGGATGTAGGTCTCGCGCCAAAAGGGGTCGAGCCGGTCCCAGGCCTCGAGCGAGAAGACCGCGCCCCAGGCCGGCATCTGCCGCGTGCCATGCGCGCCGATCTCGGTCCGCCCGTCCACGATCTGCATGACGCGGTAGAAGGGGAACTCGCCGCCGCTGCGCTGCCGCAGCGTGGTGAGATCGGTGGCCTGGATGTTGAGGAGGTTGCGCAGCGGCCCGTCGCCGCGGCCCTGCTCGCCATGGCATTGCGCGCAGGCGAGGCGATAGGCCTCCGCGCCGCGTTCGTGCTGTCGGACCTGCGCTGCCGCAGGCTGGGCCAGCCCGGACGCCAGCAGGACGGTTCCGAGCGCTGATGCCAGGAGTGGTGATCGCATGGCTGCTTCTCCCCATGACGCCCCGGCATGCGACAGGATCGGCCCGCGCCCGGCCGCGCCCAAGACGGGGGGCTGACACGAGCGTGAGAGCCAGGGGGCAGCGTCAGAGGGCCATGGCCCGCATCCGCTCGAGAAGCGCGTCCACCTCGGCCGCGGTCTGGTAGATCCCGAAGCCGAAGCGGAGCCTTGTGGCGCGGCGGTCCGTCACGATCGCCGCCGCGGCCAGCCGCGCCTGCCAGGCCTCGGCATCGGGCAGGTCGAAGGTGAGGAAGTTGCCGCGCCGCGTCTCATCGAGTGGCACGACGAGGCGCGCCGCGTCCAGCATCGTGCCCTCCAGCCCCGCGACGAAGCGGCGCTGCAGCGCATGGGCGTGGTCGCGCACCATCGCCGTGGTCAGCCCCTCCGCCTCGAACCAGCCGAGTGCGGCGCCGAGGCGATACAGGCCCGAGGGGTCGAAGGTCGCGCCCATGAAGCGCCAGCCATCGGCGGCGTAGCCGACCTCGCCCTGCGGCCCCGCCAGCGCGCCGAAGGCGGCGTACCAGCCGGTCGCGCGGGGGCGCGGGATCCAGCCGGGCGGGCAGTGCAGGAAGCAGCATCCCTCGCCGGCCATGGCGTATTTGTAGCCGCCCGCGGTGTAGAAGGCGCGCCCCGCCAGCGCCGAGAGGTCCACCGGCCGCGCCATGAAGCCGTGATAGCCGTCGATAACGAGAACGGCGTCACCGCAGGCCACGGCGAGCGCGCCGAGCCCCGCGGCGCCGTCGCCCGGGGCGAAGCCGGAGGAGAAGAACACCTCCGACACCCAGACGAGGTCGTGGCCGGCGCGCGCGGCCGTCGCGAAGCGATCGAGGAAGCCCCCATGCGGCTCGGCCGCGACCCGCGTCACCTGCACCAGCCGGTCCTCCTCCAGCCGGGCGAGCTGGCGGGCGAGGGAGTGGAACTCGGCATCGGTGGTCAGCACCCGCGGCGGGCGGTGCGCCGGCAGGGACGACAGGATGCGCAGCACGAATTCGTGCGTGTTCGGCGCGAAGACGAGGCTTGCCGGATCGGGCAGGGCGAGCTGGCGGGCGACCTTGGCCGCCACGTCGCGCAGCACGGGGCCGAGGACCTCCTCCCACTTGCCGTCCTGCAGCCGCGCCGCCGTGTCCCATGCGGCGAGCTGCGCCTCGCGCGTCGCATCCGGCCAGGGGTGGTGGCTGTGCGCGGCGAAGTGCAGCCGGGCCGGATCGGCGCCGAGGAATCGCGAGAAATGCGGGCGGAGATCGCGCATGCATCGCCATATGTGCGACGCCGCGAAGCCCGCCTAGACCGGCTGCGGCAGGAGGATGCGATGGACGAGGCCGGGCCGGAGGGCGCGCGGGGCGTGGAGACCGACTTCGCGCGCCGCATGAGCTATGGCGACTACCTCGGCCTCGACGCGCTGCTCACGGCGCAGAAGCCGCTGTCGGGCCAGCATGACGAGCTGCTCTTCATCGTCATCCACCAGGTGCAGGAGCTGTGGATGAAGCTGCTGGCGCAGGAGATGGCGCTGGCGATGCGCCACATCCGCGCCGACGAGCTGCGCCCGGCCTTCAAGGCGACCGCGCGCGTCAGCCGGATCCAGAAGCAGATGGTCGAGGCGTGGGAGGTGCTGACCACCATGACGCCGCACGACTACCTCGCCTTCCGCGGCGCGCTCGGCAGCTCATCCGGCTTCCAGTCCTGGCAATACCGGCTGATCGAGATCCGGATGGGCGCGCGGGAGCCGCTCTACCTCAAGCCGCACCGGCACCGTCCCGACATCCATGCTGTGCTGGAGGAGGCGTTCCGGAGCCCCGGCATCTACGACGAGGCGCTGGCGCTGCTCGCCCGGCGGGGGCTGAAGGTGCCGGAGGCAGTGCTGGGCCGCGACTTCAACCAGCCCTATCTGCCCGACCCGGGCGTCGAGGCGGCCTGGGCGGAGGTCTATCGCGACGCCGACCGCTGGTTCGACCTCTACGAGCTGGCGGAGGAACTGGTCGACCTCGAGGACGCCTTCCAGACCTGGCGCTTCCGGCACCTCTCGACGGTCGAGCGGATCATCGGCGGGCGGCCGGGGACGGGCGGCAGCGCAGGGGTCGCCTATCTGCGCGGTGTGCTGGAGAAGCGCTTCTTCCCCGAGCTCTGGAGCGTGCGCAGCAAACTCTGACCCAATACCCCCCAACCGCGGCGCGATCCGTCCTGCGCGGCCGCACGCGGGGCGGGCGTTAGGTGAATTTTTCCTCCGGTGCTGCTCTCCGTCGTTCCCTCGCGCGCTCGCGAGCGCCATATAGGTCCTACGTCCTCGGGAGGCATGGTTGGCCGAATTCTGGGCTGAGTGGGGCATGCTCGCCTATCTGGCAGCCGCGCTCTGGGCGTTCTTCGAGGGCGAGACCTTCGTGCTGGTGGCCTCCGCGGCAGGTGCCGCGACGGGGCTCATCGATCCGTGGATCCTGATGGGCTCCGTCTGGATCGGATCCTTCCTCGGCGACCAGACCTGGTTCACGCTTGGGCGGAAATTCGGCCCTGCGGCGTTGCGCCGCATCCCCGGCGCCGAGGCGCGGGTCGCGCGCTGCGCCGAGCTGCTGGAGCGCCACGGCGCGCTCTTCGTGCTGAGCTTCCGCTTCCTCTACGGCATCCGCAACGTCGCTTCCGCCGCCGTCGGCATCTGCGGCATGGAGCGCAAGCGCTTCATGGTGCTGAACTTCATCGCGGCCGGGCTCTGGGCGGGGACCTTCGTCGCGGCGGGCTGGTTTCTCGGCCAGCTGCTCGGGCCGGAGCGCCTGCTCTGGTGCCTCGTCGCGGTCGCGGTGACCGTGATCCTGGTCATCCTCGGGCGGCGGCTGCTGCGCGGGCGACGCTTGGCAGCGGCGGCGGCGAAGTAGCCCGGCGCCTCAGACCTGCATCGCGCTGACGGTCCTCAGGGCCATGCGCCCCCCGCCTTTGCCGGCCCGGCGATCAACACCCGTCGTCGTGCCCGCGCTCGGCGCGCACACTCGGGGCGATCAGGCCTAGCGCCCTGCCTGCTGGCTCCGGGGCGCCAGCGGGCGGACCTCCACCTGGGTGATCCCGCTGAAGCCGAGCTCGCGCGCGCTGCGCGGCGATAGGTCGATGATGCGCCCGGGCGTGAAGGGGCCGCGGTCGGAGATGGTGACCGTCGTGCTGCGGCCGTTCCGCAGGTTCGTCACCTCCGCCACCGTGCCGAAAGGCAGGTGCCGATGCGCCGCGACCGGGTGCTCCGGGTGGAAGCGCTGGCCATTCGCCATCGGGCGTCCGGTGAAGCGCTGCGCATCGTAGATCGCGGCGACGCCGCGCTGGGGCTCAAGGGCTTGGGCTTGGGGCACGAGGCCGGCCAGCGCCAGGAGTGCGGGGAGCACCCCGCGCTTCAGGTGGGTCGCCATGATGGGTGCAACAAACATGCGGGGCGGGGGCATGGCAACCCCGGGGCCGCTGAGGGGGGGCCCTCGGCGCCCGCCGGGCAGGCTCGCCGGCTCGTGACCAGGGCGCGCAGCGAATTCAAATGCGGGTCGGCAGGGAACCATTACAGTATACATTGAGACTATTCCCCGCGAAGTGGAGTGCATGGTGATGGACTTCCACGCGCTTGCCGGCTCGGTCCGCCCCGCCTCCGCCGAGGAGGCGCCTCTGCTGCGCGAGGTGGTGGAGCTCTACGGCTTGGCGCTCGACGGACATTTCCACCTGCTGCCGGCCTTGCAGGAGAAGGGACGGCGGCTCTCGCCGGCGACGCTCGCCGCCCTCGACCGCGCGCTGCGCGCGGCGCGCCGCGACGGGCCGGGATGGGAGTGCGTGAACGAACCGGTGGGCGCGCGCCGGCCCGACCGCGCGCCGCTGCGCATGGGTCGCGGCGGGCAGGGGCAGGCCGGCGCCAGGGGGTGACCCGGGCGGGCGCCGGCGCGCGGGTCGTGCACAGCGGGCGACCGGGGCTTGATGCATCGCAAGGACGCGGCAGCCCTGCCATGGTGGAAGGGTCGCATGCTGGCGGACTGCCTGAAGGACCTCACCGCGATCGGACCGGGCGGCGTGCCGGCGGTGGCGCTCGCGCTGTTCCTCGCCGGGCTGGCCGGCGGCGTGACCCATTGCGCCGGGATGTGCGCGCCCTTCGTGCTGGCGCAGGCCGGCGCCGTGGCCGACCGCGCGGCGGCGGGCGGGGTGCTGGCGCGGCTCTCGGGCGCGGCGCTGCTGCCCTATCACCTCGGGCGGATGCTCGGCTACGCGGCGCTCGGCGCCGCGGCCGGGGCGATGGCAGGGCTGGTAACTGGGCTGACCGGGCTGCGCTGGCTGCTCGCCGCGCTGCTGCTGGCGGCGGCGGTGCTGATGGCGGCACAGGCCTCGGCCCGGCTACCGGAGCGCTGGCGCGTGGCGCGGCTGCTGCGGGTCCCGGCGCTGCCCGGCCCCGGCCCGTTTCTCGCGGCGCGCATCGGCGGGCTGCTGGCGGCGCCGACGGGGCTGCGCGGCGTCGTGCTCGGCCTGATGCTCTCCGCCCTGCCTTGCGGGCTGCTCTACGCGGCGCTGGCCGGGGCGGCCGCGACCGGATCGGCGCTGGCCGGCGCCATCGCCATGGCGGCCTTCGTCGCCGGGACCGTGCCGGCGATGGTCGGCGTCGCGCTGCTCGGCCGGCTGTTCCTCCGCCGGTCCGGCCCGGCGCTGCAGCTGGCCGGGGCGGCGCTCTTCGCGCTCAACGCCGTGCTGCTGGCCGGCATGGCGCTGCGGCTCGTCGTCTGACGCCGTTCACCGGCGGGAAACCCCCGCTGCGCTAGGCGAAGGCGTTCCCGACGCCGAGCGCCCTACATGTCCGTCACGGTCTCCGGCACCGTGCCGGACACGATCTTCGAGAATGCGCGGCCCGGCGACTGGGCGGGCGCGCTCATCTTCTCGGGCGGGGTGCTCGAGGTGGTGCTGACGGGTGCGGATGCGCCGCTGTTCGAGGCGGGCTTCGACCGCGCGCGCCAGACGCTGACGATCCAGCCGGCGGGCGCCTTCGACGCGGAGGCCTATCCGGTCCCGCACGCCTTCACCTTCGGCGTCTCGGTGCGCACCGCGGCGGGCTGGCAGGCCCTGCCGCAATCCTGGACCGTCGCGCTGCTCGGCACCGACGACACGCCGCCGTCCAACCTGCGCTTCCTGACCGGCGGGACGGTGCTGAACAACGACCCGGGGGCGGCGATCGGCACGCTGGTCGCCGACGATCCCGACACGGCGGGGCCGCTCGAATTCACCGTCGCCTTTCCCGACGCCGCGCTGTTCGAGGTGGCCGGCACCACGCTGAAGCTGCGCGACGGCGTGGCGCTGGCAGGCATCCTCGGCCCGCGCGACGTCTTCATCGAGGCCTGGGACGGGCTGAACCTCGCTGCCTTCGTGCTCACCGTCACCGTGCTCGCGCCGGGGGCCGCGACGCCGGTGCAGGAGGGCACGGCGGCGGCCGACACGCTGGTCGGCGCGGCAGGCCCCGACCTGCTGCTCGGCTACGGCGGCAATGACCGGCTGATCGGCCATGACGGCGACGACATCCTGGAGGGCTGGGGCGGCGCCGACACGCTGGAGGGCGGGGCCGGCGACGACACGCTCGACGGCGGGACGGAGGCGGACAGCCTGGCGGGCGGGCTCGGGGCGGACCGGCTTTCGGGTGGCGACGGCAACGACACGCTCCGCGGGGAGGACGGCGCAGACACGCTGATCGGCGGGCCGGGGCGCGACCTGCTGGACGGCGGGAGCGGCACCGACAGCCTCGACGGCGGCGAGGGCGACGACAGTCTCCTCGGCGGCGCGGGGAACGACACGCTGTTCGGCAATGCCGGCCACGACACCCTGGATGGCGGCGCCGAGGGCGACCTGCTCGACGGCTACGCCGGCAACGACCTGCTGCGCGGCGGCGACGGGTCCGACACGCTGGTCGGGGGCGAAGGCGCCGACACGCTGGAAGGCGGCGCGGGGGCGGACAGCCTGCTCGGCGGGCCGGGCGACGACACCTACCTGGTCGAGGACCTGCTCGACAGCGTCCGGGAAGAACCGGGCGAGGGCTTCGACACGATGGTGGTGGGCGTTGCCGTCTCCATCGCGCCGAATGTCGAGCGGCTGCGCATCCGCGACGGCGCCGGCGACCTCGCGGCCTACGGCGCCGCCTTCGACGACATCCTGATCGGCAACGAGGGCGCCAACGCGCTCGATGGCGGGGACGGGGCGGACACGCTCGACGGTGCGGCCGGGAACGACAGCCTCGAAGGCGGCGCGGGCGCGGACAGTCTGTTCGGCGGCCTCGGCAACGACCTTCTCTCGGGCGGCACCGCCGACGACCGCGCCGATGGCGGGGTCGGGGACGACACGGTCATAGGCGGGCCGGGGCGCGACACCCTGTGGGGCAGCGACGGCAACGACCGGCTGCTCGGCGAGGCGGGGGAGGACAGCCTCGACGGAGGTGCCGGCAACGACACGCTCGAGGGCGGCGACGAGGCCGACACGCTTTCTGGCGGGGCGGGGGCGGACGGCCTGCTGGGCGGGGCGGGGGCGGATAGCCTGTCCGGGGGGAGCGACGCCGACACGCTGCGCGGCGACGGCGGCGCGGACACGCTGCTCGGCGGCGACGGGGGCGACCTGCTCTTCGGCGGCATGGGGGGCGACCTGCTCGATGGCGCGGCGGGGAACGACACGCTCGACGGCGGGGAGGATGCGGACACGCTGCTCGGCGGCGCGGGGGCGGACAGCCTGTCGGGCGGTGACGGCGGGGACCGGCTGGAGGGCGGCACCGAGGCCGACACGCTGCTGGGCGGCGCCGGCGCCGACCGGCTGGAGGGTGGCGCGGGCAACGACCGGCTGGAGGGTGGGGCGGAGGGCGACCTGCTGCTCGGCGGGGACGGGGCCGACCTGCTGTTCGGCGGCGACGGGAACGACCTGCTCGCGGGCGGCGTCGGCAACGAC
>Ga0164290_1001292_pt1 | contig 41461 bp, 36 predicted proteins | sample Micstemetagenome_FD_108782 | JGI IMG/M metagenome (GOLD analysis project Ga0164290, IMG submission 108782) | Contaminated culture microbial community from soil near Moab, Utah, USA - Microcoleus steenstrupii SON62 (Illumina Assembly) | ecosystem: Environmental > Terrestrial > Soil > Soil crust...
GCCGGCGGTCTGGCCGTCCTTCGCATAGACGATGGCGTTCGATTTCACGTGCTTGGCCACGGTGAAGGCGAACAGCATGTCCTCGATCTCCTGCGGCGTCGGCTGGCGGCGGGTGACGATCTTCAGGTCCGACGGGGCGATGCGGCTGCGGTCTCGCGACTGGACGAGGAAGCCGCCGGCCACCGAACGGAACACCTCGCCGGCCGCCAGCGGGTCGGGCAGGCCGTCGGTCAGCAGCAGGCGCAGGTTCTTCTTGGCGGCGAAGACGGCTTGCGCCTCCTCGTCGGCGCCGGGGGCGATGACGACCTCGGTGAAGATGTCGGTGATCAGCCTGGCGTCGGCGCCGGTCAGGGTGCGGTTGACGGCGATGACGCCGCCGAAGGCCGAGACGGCGTCGCATTCCAGCGCCCGGGCGTAGGCCTCGGCCAGATCGTTTCCGACCGCCACGCCGCAGGGGTTGGCGTGTTTGACGATGACGCAGGCCGGGGCCTCGAACTCGGCGACCAGTTCATAGGCCGCGTCGGCGTCGGCGATGTTGTTGTAGCCCAGCTCCTTGCCCTGCAGCTGGCGGGCGTTGGAAACGCCCGGACGCATGTCGCCGGTGCGGTAGAAGGCGCCGGTCTGGTGCGGATTTTCGCCGTAGCGCAGGGTCTGGGCCAGCGAGCCGCTGATGGATTTGCGCGCCGGTGCGGCGTCGCCGACCTGCTGCGCGAACCAGCCGGAGACGGCGGCGTCATAGGCGGCGGTGCGGGCGAAGGCGCGGGCGGCAAGGCGTTTGCGCAGGCCCAGAGAGGTGGCCCCGTCGGCCTTCAGGGCGTCGAGCACCTCGTCCAGACCGGCCTTGTCGACGCAGACGGCGACATAGCCGTGGTTCTTGGAAGCCGAGCGGATCATGGCCGGGCCGCCGATGTCGATGTTCTCGACCGCCGCCTCGAAGCCGCCGCCGGAGGCGACGGTGGCCTCGAACGGATAGAGGTCGATCCAGGCGATATCGATGCCGCCGATGTTGTGCTCGCTCATCGCCTGCGCGTGCGAGGGTTCGTCGCGGACGCCGAGCAGGCCGCCGTGCACCACCGGGTGCAGGGTCTTGACCCGGCCGTCCATCATCTCGGGGAAGCCGGTCAGGTCGGCCACGTCCTTCACCGGCAGGCCGAAGCCGGCGATGGCGGCGCGGGTGCCGCCGGTCGAGACCAGTTCGACGCCGAGGTCGTGCAGGGCGCGGGCGGCGTCCTCCAGCCCGGTCTTGTCGCTCAGCGAGATCAGGGCGCGCTTCGGCGCCACGCGGTCGGGCGCGGGGGGAAAGTCGGGAGCGGCGGGCATGGCGGCGTCCGTATGCTGGCGTGGGGATCGGGGAGTGCGGGGCTCTAGCATCCCCGGCGTCGGGATAGAACCGCCGGGATCGGATCAGATTGCCGAATCAATCGTGGACCGGGCCTCTCTACCTAGGCGGCCAAGGCGCGAATCGCGGATCGACCGCCGGGTGCGTCGGCCATGACCCGGGCCAGGGTGGCGAAGTCCACCGGCTTGGTCACATAGGCGTCGGCTCCGGCGGCGAAGCCGAGGGCGTGGTCTTCAGGCCGGGCCGAGGCCGACAGGACGGCGATCGGCGTGGACCGGTTCGGGCCCTCCCGGCGGCGGATTTCCGATGTCGCCGTCAGGCCGTCCATCACCGGCATGTTCACGTCCATGATGATCAGGTCAAAGGCCGCCGCGCCGGCCAGATCCAGCCCCTCCTGGCCATTCTCGGCGACGACGCAGCTATGACCCACGGACAGGAGCCAGGTCTCGAGCACCATGCGGTTGACCGGATGATCCTCGACCACCAGCACCCGCAACGGCACCTGATCGACGGGCGCTTCGGCCGCGGCGCAGGCGCCGGCGCCTGTCCATTCCGCGACCTCGACCTCGATCACAAGCGTGAAGGCCGAGCCCCGGTCAACAACCGACTGGACTGCGATCTCGCCGTCCATCAACCGGGCCAGGCGGCGGCAGATGCTGAGGCCCAGCCCGGTGCCTCCGAAGCGGCGCGTGGACGACGCGTCCACCTGGGTGAATGGCTCGAACAGGCGCTCGAGGTCGGACGGCTCTATGCCGGCTCCGCTGTCAGCGATGGTGAACGCGAGGCGGCACCGGTCATCGCTCGTGCGTTCAGCGGAAATCTCCAGACCGACATGTCCGAAGGTGGTGAATTTGACGGCGTTGCCGAGCAGGTTGTGCACGATCTGGGCGACGCGAAGCGGGTCGCAGCGGATCACTTCCGGCTGGTCGCCCGCCATCTTGAACCGGAAGTCGAGGCCCTTGGCCTCCGCTTGGGCCCGGAAGGGTCCGATCACCCGCTCGCCCAGTTCTTCCAGCCGGGTGTCGCAGGCGGCGATCTCCATCCGGTTCGCCTCGATCTTGGTGAGGTCGAGGATATCGTTCAACAGCGCCAGAAGGTTGTCTCCAGAGCGGCGAATGACAGAGACATAATCTTGCTGGGCCGGTTGAAGCCCGGTGGTTTCCAGAAGCTGGGCGGCGCCGAGGACCCCGTTCATCGGCGTGCGCAGCTCATGCGAAATGATCCCCAGGAAGTTCGACTTGGCGTCGCTGGCCGCGCTGGCCTTGTCTCGGGCCTGTTCCAGCTCCTGAATCAGCTGGGCTTGACGCGCGTTCACAGCCTCTAGCTGGTCGTCCTTGATCTCGGTGATCACGACCTTGATCAGCAGGGCAAGGGCCAGGGGGGGAACCAGGGCAAGCAGGGTCCAGAACCCAGGCTGGCCCCAAAGGTCCATCAAGACGAAGGCGACGACGAGGGAGTAGGGCGTGGAGACAATCAGGGCTTCGCGCGGCGCGGCGCGCATCTGGGTGAAGACAAGCACGTAGCCGGCGATCAACAGGGCCACCGCCAGGGTCAGGCCATGGTCGCCGCCCTCAAGATACGACAGCAGCGGCGCGCCGGCCCAGGCGATACAGGACGCAGTGGCGACCCCGAGCTTAAGCCGGACGCCGGACGCCGGACGCCTTTCGACGAAGGTGCGCGCCAGCCCTGCCGCCACGGTGACGACGAACCAGCCGAGGGCGAATGGCCAGGGCGCCGCAGTCGCCAGGGCGACAGCCCATCCGGCGATGAGCCAATAGCGAAGCTGACCGGCTTCGATGATGCGGCGGAGGAAGTGAGCCTTCCGGGCGGGGGCCCGGGTTTCGGCGGCTGGCGTTTGTGCGGTCATCGCTCGTCCCTTAGAACAAGCAGAGGGTGTACGAACCGCTAAGACAGGGAGAAAACGGACATCACGCCGTCAGCCCGTTGAAGTCCACAACCATCGGTTCCCGCCCGGTCAGCGCCAGAAACCGCTGGAAGTCCGCCTGCGTCAGCGCCGTTGTGGCGGTGTTGGTCAGGGGGTGGAAGTTGACCACCTCCGCGTCCCACAGGGCCTTGTCGAGGACGAAGGTCACGCGGTGGTCGGCGTCGTTGATCAGGCCGAGGGCGGTCACCGAGCCGGGGCGGACGCCGAGGGTCTCCCACAGCAGGGTCTCATTGCCGAACGACAGGCGGGCCGAGCCGATCCACTTGTCGGCCCGCTTCAGGTCAATGACGGTGTCCTGACGGGCCGAGATCAGCCACAGCCGACCCTTCTTGTCTTTGAGGAACAGGTTCTTGGTGTGGGCGCCGGGCATGGACGCCTTGAGCTCGAGCCCTTCCTCGACCCGGAACACTGCCTGGTGGTCGACCGTGGTCTGGGCCACGCCATGCCCGGACATCCACGCCAGCAGGCGGGCGCGGTCGAAGGCGGGCGCTATGTCGGCGTTCGGCTTGTCTTCGGTCATGAGGCGCCGCTAGTGAGAAGGACCATCCCCGATACCGCCCGGAGCGCCGCCTTGGAACTGGAATGCTATCCGATGTCGGACCAGCCCTGCGACATGGTGCCCGGGCGCCAGTCGCGCGACTGGATGGACGCCTTCGCCAGCCGGCATCCGTATCGCTGCCTGCCGCTGAACATGGCCAACACCACGGGCTGGGAGATCCTGTGCCCCATCAGCTTCACGGCCGAGTGGAACGGCGGGCCGAGCCAGAACGACCTGGTCATCACCGCCGACCGGCACGCGCCGAACCTGCACCACATCGTCACCTCGCATTTCTCGCGCGGGGTGATGACCATGCATCCGCAGTATCTGTTCCGCACCCCGCCGGGCTGGGGCCTGCTGGCGACGGGTGCGCCCAATCACATCAAGGACGGCATCCAGCCGTTGACCGGGCTGATCGAGACCGACTGGCTGCCCTTCCCCTTCACCATGAACTGGCTGTTCACGCGCCCGGGGCGGGTCAAGTTCGAGCGCGGCGAGCCGTTCTGCTTCATCACCCCGATCGAGCACCGCAAGGCCGAGGCCTTCGATCCGGTGATCCGGTCGCTGGACTCCAATCCGGTGATGAAGGGGCAGTTCGAGGCCTGGAACCGCGAGCGGACCAATTTCAACAAGCGGCTGGCGTCGGGCGATCCCGAGGCGGCCAAGGAGGCGTGGCAGCGCTTCTACTTCAAGGGCGAGCTGCCCGACGACCTCGGCGCCGCGCCCGAGACGCATGCGAACAAGCGGCGGCTGAAGAGCCCGCGCCTGGGATAGAAAAAAGCCCCTCCGCCGGAGGGCGAAGGGGCCTGTTCTTCTGACCTACATCGGCCGCGGGACGCGGGGGCCGAGGTTCTGGATCACGTCGCGGGCGTCGAAGGCGTTGGGGTCGCCGGCCGGCTTGGGTCCGTTGCCGACCACGATCTCGGCCGAGGCCTCGTAGCGGTCGATCTCACGGATATCCATGCCGGGGCCGAACGGATCACGCCACGGGCTCCACAGGCCGCGGCGGTAGTAGCGCCACGACGGACCCCAGAACGGGCTGTACCGGTCGTAGTAGAACGGGTCGGGCGAGCTCTGGTAGCGCACGTCGCGGTCGGTGGCGCGATTGACCGTCGCGAACCAGTCGTGGCCGCTCTCCAGGGTCACCTCGGCCGCGCGCAGCAGCAGGCCCATCTCGACCTGGTCGCGCGAGGTCACGGAATTGCCGGCGAAATTGACGCGGAAATGCGTCGCATCGACCCGCATGTCGGAATAGCCGTAGCGGCTGCCCTGGCCGGCGGGGCCGTAGGGGGTCGCCGTCGCGCAGGCCGAGAGAGCGAGCGCCGCCGTCACCGCGAACAGGACGGGCTTGAGGACGCGAGTCTTCATCTGAATTCTCCTTGGGCGCCCAGAAAGCGCCACGGCTGCTGAACGGGACATGAACGGCCCAGTTCCGCTTTCTGACAAGCCCTTATAAACGCGTGACAATAAGAACCGAGGCCGCGAGCAGCAGCGCGCCGGTGGCGAGGGCGAAAACACGGCGGAATCGCGGCTCGGACATATGCCGCGCCAGCGCCGCCCCGCCGAGGCCGTAGGCGGACATCGACAGCACGTCCATGCCGATGGTGGCGACGGCGAACAGGGCCAGCTGCGGCGCGGCCGGCCGGTTCACATCGAGGAAGGGCGGCAGGACGGCGGTGAAGAAGAGCACCGCCTTGGGATTGGCGATCTGCACCATGAAGCCGTCGACAAGGGCGCTGCGGCCGAGACGGATGGTCGGGGCGTGCGGGTCTGCGGCGGTGCGGAAGCCGCCCCTCAGGGCGTTGATCCCCAGCCAGGCGACATAGAGGGCGCCGCCGATCGAGATCAGCCGGAAGGCCTCGGGAAAGGCGATCACCAGCGCGCCCAGACCCAGGGCCGCGGCTCCGAACCAGACCAGGGTGGCGGCGTTCATGCCGACCACGCCGGCCATGGCCCCGGCCTTGCCGCGCTGGACCCCGTTGGCCACCGAGAACAGGTTGGCCGGGCCGGGGGTGACGGCCATCACGGCCATCACGCCGAGAAAGGTCAGATAGAGGTGCGGATCGACGGGCAGGCCGGACATGGCCGCCGTGTCGCGTCAGCGGCGGCCACGGTCAAGCCGTAAGGCTCAGCCCTCGTCGGATTCCGGTTCGGCGGCGATCTCGACCGCGGCCTCGACCTCGTCGACGGCGTCGAGGGCCTCTCCGATGGCGTAGTCGGCGACCAGGCCGTAGGTGGCCATGTGTTCGGGGTCGTTGGAGGCCCAGGAGCCGTTGGCGACCATGCCCTGGGCGCCGGCCATGGCGCCCCGGATCTCTTCCGCAGCGCCGGCCTCGTCCATGGCCCCGGCGGTCAGGGCGGCGAAATCGACGCTGGCGATGGCCTGGGTGGTGACGGCGCCGATGTCGATCCCGGCGAGCGCCTCGGAGACGAGCGCCTCGACGTCGACCTCGGCCAGGGCCTCGGCGGCGAGGCCGGCGGCGTGCTGCGTGACCACGGCAGTGAAGGCGGTCACGTCCGGCTGGTACTCGTTCCACAGGGCGGCGATGCGCAGTTCGCGCTGCTCCTCGCTGAGGCTCTCGTCGTCGGAGATGGCCTCGGCGCGCGCGCCGAACGATTCCATCCGGGCCTCGAAGGCCCCGGCGGCGGCTTCGATCGCCTCTTCGGACGAGCCGCGGGCCTCCTGCGCCACCGAGGCGGACAGGGGCAGAAGGGCGAGGGCGGCGGCGAGGGAGAGGGCCTTGATCATGGCGGGGCTCCTGAAAGGACCCGCGCAAAATCCGCCGAACGCCGCCCGGCCTCAAGTGAAATCGCGGTAAGGCGGCGGACGCTCGGGCCCGCCGCCTTGCCGGAGGGGGTCTACTCGGCGGCGGGGGCCGGGGCCGCGGGCGCGGTCGCCTGGGCGGTCAGGGCGGACTGGGCGCTGGCGCGGATCTGGGCGGGCAGGCCCGACAGGGCGGCGCGGACGCCGGCCTTGGCGCCGGTCATCTGGGCGCGCCTGGTCTCGTCGGTTTCGGCGGCCGCCTCGGCGTCGATGAAGGCCTCGAAGTCGACGATGAAGCTGTCGATCTCCGGCTGGTAGCGGGCGATGATCCCGTCGACGGCCGTCATGCCCGCCGCCTGATCGGTTCCGGCGGCGGCGACCGCGGCCTGCAGTTCCCCCTGCATCCGCTCCATGGTGGCCTCGAAGGCCTCGCCCCTGGCTTCAAAGGCGACCTCGGCGGCCGAAGGCGCTTCCGCCGCGGGCGGAGCGGCCGGGGCCTCCTGGGCGAGGACGGGGGCGCCGAAGGCGAGCAGGGCCGAGGCGGCGAGAACGGTGCGAAGGGTCATGAAGGGGTCCTGATACTTCGAAAGGAGGTGGGGCTCATGCCGGCAAGATGGCGCCAAACCGCGGCGGGGGGGAGGTCATTTGGTGCGAATGCGGCGCCGCCGCCGGCCTCATTTGAGGCGGCGACGGCGGTGCGCATGCCGGAAAATCAGGCTCCGCCGCGTCGGTCGCGCTTGCCCAGAACCCGCAGGCGCAGGGCGTTCAGCTTGATGAAGCCGGCGGCGTCCTTCTGGTCATAGGCCACGGCGCCGTCCTCGAAGGTGACCAGTTCCTGGTCGTACAGGCTCTCGGCGCTCTCGCGGCCGATCACCGTCGCATTGCCCTTGTACAGCTTGACCCGGACGGTCCCGGAGACCCTGGCCTGCGAATGGTCGATGGCCGCCTGCAGCATCTCGCGCTCGGGCGAGAACCAGAAGCCGTTGTAGATCAGGTGGGCGTATTTGACGGCGAGCTCGTCCTTCAGATGCATGGCTCCGCCGTCGAGGGTGATGGACTCGATGCCGCGGTGGGCGGCCAGCAGGATGGTCCCGCCGGGGGTCTCATAGACGCCGCGCGACTTCATGCCGACGAAGCGGTTCTCGACCAGGTCCAGCCGGCCGATGCCGTTGTCGTGACCGTACTGGTTCAGGGCGGTCAGCAGGATGGCGGGCGACATGGCCTCGCCGTTGATCGAGACCGGGTCGCCCTTTTCGAAGCCGATGGTGATGACGGTGGCGACGTCCGGCGCGTCCTCGGGCGACAGGGTGCGCTGGTGCACGAACTCGGGGGCCTCGACGGCCGGGTCCTCCAGCACCTTGCCCTCGCTGGAGGAGTGCAGAAGGTTGGCGTCGACGCTGAACGGGGCCTCGCCGCGCTTGTCCTTGGCGATCGGGATCTGGTGCTTCTCGGCGAAGTCCAGCAGGTGTTCGCGCGACTTGAAATCCCATTCGCGCCACGGGGCGATGACCCGGATATCGGGCTCCAGCGCGTAGTAGCCGAGCTCGAACCGGACCTGGTCGTTGCCCTTGCCGGTGGCGCCGTGACAGACGGCGTCGGCGCCCACCATGCGGGCGATCTCGATCTGGCGCTTGGCGATCAGCGGCCGGGCGATCGAGGTGCCGAGCAGATACTGGCCCTCGTACAGGGCGTTGGCCCGGAACATCGGGAAGACGTAGTCGCGGACGAACTCCTCGCGCAGGTCGTCGATGAAGATGTTCTCTTCCTTGATGCCCAGCTTCAGCGCCTTCTCGCGCGCCGGCGCCAGTTCCTCGCCCTGGCCGAGGTCGGCGGTGAAGGTCACGACCTCCGCGCCATATTCGGTCTGCAGCCATTTGAGGATGATCGAGGTGTCCAGGCCGCCGGAGTAGGCGAGGACGACCTTCTTGGGCGCGGGCAGGGTCATGCGGAATCCTTCGTAGAACGCGGGGAGGCGTTCGGCGGCGTTGCGCGCGCTTAAAGGACCAGACGCCCCACGATGCAAGGGCGGGATTGGGGCGGCCGTCAGACGGTTGGCGAAGAGCGGCGGCGGCGTCGCCAGGCCCGGGCGTTCCGCCGGAGAAGACGGCCGCCCACGCGCAGGAACTGGACGCTGATGAGCAGCAGGACGAGCCCTATCAGCGATTCCCAGACCAGCACCGACCGGAGGTCGGCGGTCCAGGTCCCCCATTCCGCGATCATCCGCCAGGCCAGGAAGGCGGGGAAGGCCGCGCTCAGGAGAGAGACCATCGCGCCGTTGAGCAGACCGGCGGCGAGAGTCTCGAACGTCTCAGGCTCTTCCGACATGGCCGGATACTAGCAGATGTTCGCGGCGTAACCCCCTGCAACGAGGACGGTCACCCCCACGGCCCCGGCGGGCGCGACGGGGTGCTCGGTACGCTGGTCGTCGCCGGCCCGGGCGCGACCTCGGCGAAGGCCCGGCGCGGCGCCAGTCCCATCTTCGTCCCGAGTTCCATCAGCGCCCGCACGCGGTTGCCGGTGTTGGGATGGGTCGAGAACAGGTTGTCCGCCCCGCGTCCCGCCAGCGGATTGATGATGAACAGCTGGCCGGAGGCCGGATTGCGCTCGGCCGTGACGTTGGTGATCCGCTTCGAATAGCTCTCGATCTTCTGCAGGGCCGAGGCCAGGGCGCCGGGGTCGCCCGCGATCTCCGCCCCGACCTTGTCGGCCTCGTATTCCCGCGTCCGGCTGATGGCCATCTGCACCAGGCCGGCGGCCATGGGCGCGAGGATCATCAGGGCCAGGGCGCCGATGATGCCGCCCGGCCGCTCCTCGTCGTCCCCGCCGCCGCCGAAGAACAGGGCGAAATTGGCCAGGGCGGCGATGGCGCCGGCGACCGTGGCCGTCACCGTCATGGTCAGGGTGTCGCGGTTCTTCACATGGGCCAGCTCATGCGCCATCACCCCGCGGATCTCCTCGCGGGTCAGCATGTCCAGCAGGCCGGTGGTGGCGCAGACGGCGGCGTTGGCCGGGTTGCGGCCGGTGGCGAAGGCGTTGGGCTGGTCGTTGGGGATGATGGCGATGGCCGGGCGCGGCAGGCCGGCGTCGCGGGCCATCTGCTCCACATCGGCGACATAGGTGCGCACCACGGCGTTGGGATGGGTCCCGTCGACCGGCTGGGCCCGGTACATCTTCAGGACGATCTTGTCGGCGTTCCAGTAGCTGAACAGATTCATGCCCCCGGCGATGACCAGGGCGATCAGCATGCCGGTCGCGCCGCCGATCAGATAGCCGAGGCCGGCGAACAGCGCGGTCAGGGCGGCCAGCAGGGCGAAGGTCTTCAGATGGTTCATAGGGAGGAAAAACTCGGGCTCGCTGGCGCGGGAAAGACTGGATCCTAACTTGTGGAGTCCCGCCCGCTGGCTCAAGACGTTTCCGCTGTGACCGATCATCCCACCACCGACGACCCTGTCGCCCCGCCCGCCGCGCCGCCTCTCAATGCGGACGTGCCCCACGCCACGAGGGACCGCCCCCTGAGCGACGCCGCTCGCCGGGCCCTGCTGGAAGCGGCCGAACGTCGCGCCACGGCCGGGGAGGCGGCGCTCCAGCCCGAGCACGGCGGTCCCCGCGGGCCGGAGCCGACCCGCTACGGCGACTGGGAGAAAAAGGGTCTGGCGGTCGATTTCTGAAGTCGCAGAACTCCGGCGGGCGAACGGCGTTAACTCTGTCGAACAGGAGTTCCCCGCCATGATCCGCATCCTCGCCGCCGGCGCCGCCGCCCTGGCCTTCGTGTCCCTCGCCGGCGCGGCCGCCGCCCAGACCTGGGGCCAGCCCGTCTACGTCGGTCCGCATGGCCGGGTCGTCGGCGGCACGCCGCTCTCCGAGGTCGAGACCCGCTCCTATGTGAATACCGGCCGCTGGGCCGACGGCTACACCGGTCAGGTCCATGTCTATGTCCCGGCTCCGGCGTACGGACAGCGCTACGGCCATACGGGGCGATACGCGCATGGCGGTCGTCATGGCTACGGCTACGGCCGGTACGAGCCCCGCCCGCACCAGGGTTATCGCGACGTCTGGGGTTATAATGACGACCGGCCGCCGTCGGCGCGCGGCTGGTCCCGCGACCGCCGAGACCGCCGCTACGATCGCGACTGCGGCTGCGGCGACGTCTATCTGTACGATCGTTGAGGCCGGATACGGTTAATTTTCATGCCGCCCGGGGAATGCCGGGGCCCGGATTTCGCCCCCTCGGTGCATTCTGAACCCTTTTATTTCCAGTGACTTAGAACGGCTCCTGCATTGGAGTCCGAGTCATGCGCGTGTTAACCGTTTCCGCCGTCGCCGCTGTCGCCCTTCTCGCGGCCAGCCCCGCCTTCGCCGGCGACAAGAGGGGCGGCGGCGGTCACCGCCCGCCGCCTCCGCCCTGCTGCGACCACCGCCCGCCGCCGCCGCCGTGCTGCGGCCATGGAGGCGGCTCGCACAATGTGAACGTCAATGTGAACGCCAGCGCCAGCGCGCAGGCCTTCGCCGGCGCCTCGGCCGCCTCATATTTCAACGCCCGCGCCTATAGCGTCGACAACGGTCGCGGCGGCGGCTTCGGCGGCGGGACGGTCTACGTCGGTGGCGGCGGCTACGCCGGCGACATGGGCGGCTACGGCTACGGGGCCCCGGTCTATTACGACATCGACCGCCGCGTACTGGCCTGCGCCAGCGCACCCTTCGGCTATGTGGTCAGCGGCTTCGGCCGCGAAGGGCGCCGCCCGCCGTCGTGCGGCCGCCGTGTCGAATACGAGGATCACGGCTACGACCGCGGCGGCCGCTATGGCTACAGCGAGCGCCACGACAGCTATGAGGAGCGGTCGTACGAGAGCTACGAAAGCTACGAGGAGTACGGCAGCTTCGAGGGCTACGAGCAGTACGACTCACGGTCGGACCATGACCGGGACTACGATCGGGGGGACTACGACCGGGACTACGATCGGGGGGACTGCGACTGCGACGGGCCGGCGCCCTATCCGCCAGCGTATCAGCCGGAACCGCCCCGCTATGAGCCGCCGCGTTACGCCCCGCCCCCGCCGCCGCCCGAGCGGCCGCATCCCCCACGCCACAACTACCGCCAGGAGCCCGGCGAGCGCGGCTAGCTAGGTCCGGACGAAGCCGTCGATCGACTCGACGATCCCCGAGGCCGCCAGCAGCGGATTGTCGGCGGCCACCACCGGCCGGGCCACCACCAGATGGGTGGCCCCCGCCTGCAGGGCGTCGCGCGGGGTGGCCACGCGCTGCTGGTCGCCCTTGTCGGCGCCCTCGGGCCGGACGCCCGGGGTGACGATCAGGAAGTCCGGGCGGCCCGCCTCGTCGGCCAGCCGGCGCACCCGCGCCGCCTCCAGCGGGCTGGACACCACGCCGTCGACGCCGCAGTCCAGCGCCTGCCGCACCCGCCGTTCGACCAGATCGCCGGCCGTGAAGCCGTAGCCGATCTCCGTCAGGTCGGCGTCCGACAGGCTGGTCAGCACCGTCACCGCCAGCAGTTTCGTCTCCGTCCCGGCCGCGTCGCGGCCCTTGACGGCCCCGCGCATCACCTGCGGCTCGGCGTGGACGGTCAGCAGGTCGCAGCCGCCCTCGGCCACGGCCCGCGCCGCGCCCTCCACCTGGGCCCCGATGTCGTGCAGCTTCCAGTCCTGGAACACCGTCTTGCCGGCCTTCTTCAGCTCATGGGCGAAGGTCACGCCGCCGGGACGCGCCAGCAGGGTCAGGCCGATCTTGTAGGCCGAGATCGTCCCCTCCAGCCGTTCCACCATGGCCCGCGCGGCCTCGATCGAGGGCAGGTCGAGGCCGATGATCAGGCGGGGGTCGGTCAGCATCGGCGTCATGGCGTCGCTCCTCAGGCTCAGCTAGAACTGGACGCGCGGGCGGGCGTCAGCCTTGATGGCCGCGGTTGGGTGAATTGCAGGGCGAGATCAGCAAATGGACGCGGTCCAACTTGGCGTCAACCTGTTCGTGGCCCTGTTCGCCCTGATGGATCCGATCGGCAACCTGCCGATCTTCGCCGCGGCGACGGCCGGCGCCTCGCTGCGACAGCGCATCTCGGTCTCGGCCCTGGTCTGCCTGTTCGCCGTGGTCTTCCTCGCCTTCTTCCTGTTCACCGGCCTGGCCCTGCTGCAGTTCTTCGGCATCTCCATGGCCGCCTTCCGCATCGCCGGCGGCATCCTGCTGCTGCTGCTCGGCCTCGACATGGTGCGCGAGGACTTCCTCAAGATGTTCGCGGACGCCGACGCCTCGACCGACGCCCTCGATGTGCGCGGCTACGCCCGGCGGCGGTTCAAGCGGTTGATCGTGCCCTTCGCCATCCCGCTGATGATCGGACCGGGGGCCATTTCGACGGTCATCATCGTCGCCGGCGAGGGCGAGCAGTTCGGCCCCGCCGGGACCGCCGCCGCCCTCGTGGCCATCGGCGCCGTCGGCTTCATCAGCTTCGTCTGTTTCGCCCTGACGGGGCCGCTCAGCCGCCTGCTGGGCGACGTCGGCATGGCCGTTATCGTGCGCGTGCTGGGCCTGATCCTGTGCGCCCTGGCCATCCAGTTCATGCTCTCGGGCCTGTCCGAGGCCATCCCGGGCATGTTCAGCTCGATCGCCACCACGCCCTATCCGGACGGCGGACATTGAGCGAACGCCTCCCGCGCCGGGCCCGATAGTGTAGAGCCTCAGTTCATTGGTACGGAAAGCCGGTTCATGATCGTCGTCGCCTCCCTGCTCGCCCTCGCTTGGCAGACACCCCCGCCCGCCGTGGATCCCGCCGGCGCCACCGAGCTGGCGGAAGTTCTGGTGGTCGGCGAGCACGCGACGGGGCTGCTCACCGTCGTGGTCGACGGCGACGCCGTCGTCCAGACCCTGGTGACCAGCGAACCCGACCTGCGCTGCGGGCCCGAGGTCTATCGCTGGGAGCAGTTCGGCCGCCCGAGACTGTGCTGGCTGCGTCGCCGCCTCGACACGACGGTCGCCCTGACGGCCACCCATCCCGGTCGGTTGGGGGCGGACTGGACCGTCGAATGGGACGGCTGCGACCAGGTCGTCAGCCCCGACCGGTGCGAGGTTACGGTGCAGCGCCGCCGTCAGGTCCGCGCGACCTTCCGTCGGGCGGGCTGAGCGCCGGAATCCGCTTCAGCCGCCGGGCGTGGCCGCCGACCATGGCCAGGGCCAGCCGGTCCGGCAGGTGTTTGGCCAGTCCGGCCAGCAGATTGTTGACGATCCCCGGGGTGACGGACGGCCGGTTCGCCTCGCAGGCCTCGTAGCCGACCCGCGCCACATGATCGGCGCTCTGCCACATCCAGGCCGGGTAGGCGGCCTGGACCTCGGCCCGCGTGCCGTTGGCGTCGTGGAATTCGGTCAGGGTGTAGCCGGGGCAGAGCGCCGTGACCTGCACTCCGGTCCCGCGCAGTTCCAGATGCAGGCCCTGGGAGGCCTTGATCAGGAAGGATTTGATCGGCCCGTACAGGGTGTCGCCGCCGGTCGCCGGCATCCGCCCCGCCAGCGAGGCGACGTTGAGAATGCGGCCATGGCCCCGCGCGACCATGCCGGGGGCGAACAGGCGGGCCAGCTCTACCGGCGCGGTCAGCATGACCCGGACCATGGCCGCGTGTTCGGCCGGTTCGGTGTCGAGAAATCCCGCCGTGCGGCTGAAGCCGGCGTTGTTGACGAGGCCGTCGATCGTCACGCCGTGCGCCGCGATCGCCTCGAACAGCCGGCGCGGCGCCTCGGGGTCGGCGAGGTCCTCGGGAATGACGGCGACCGCCGCGCCTCCGGCCTCCAGTTCGGCCGCCAGCGTTCGCAGCGGGCCCTCGCGACGGGCGGTGAGGATCAGGTCCCATCCCCGGGCGGCGTAGACCCGGGCCAGCGCCGCGCCGATCCCGGCCGAGGCGCCGGTGATCAGCACCGTGCGGCGTTCGCCGCTCAGGCCGCGACCGGACAGGACGAATGCGGCGCGAAGGCCGCCAGCGACGGCGGGTCCTCGGCCAGCAGGTCGGCGATGGTGATCTTCGACAGGGCCTCGCCCGCGGCCCGGTCGGCGGCGGTCAGGGCCTTGGCCACCTGGCGCGGGATGTGGGTGCTGACCGGGCAGTTGGCGGCCCCGGCCGGCGGCGAGCCGAGGTGGGCGCAGCCGTTGACGGCCCGCAGGACGGTGTCGAGGCTGATGGTCTCGGGCCGGTGCAGCAGCCAGGCGCCGCCCGAGGCTCCGGGGCGGGTGGCGATCAGTCCGGCCTTCGCCAGCATGGCCGTGACCCGCCGCACCACCACCGGATTGGTCGGCACCGAGGCGGCCAGAACCGCGCTCGGCGCGGCGTCAGCCGGCGAATAGGCGCCCTTGTGGGCCAGATAGGCCAGGGCGTGGGCGGCGACGGGGAATCGTTGGCTGTCTGACATGGTGCTGGCTTCAAGATAGGACGACGGCGGCCCTTTCACAAACACCGTCGTTCCCCGCGGGACACAGGTCGCGCCTTCGCAGGTGCGGTACGATTGAACCGGCGAAAGAAAGGGCCTAAAGGCTCGCCGCTCGTTTGATGGGAACCGCGTCGTGCGGCGTCCCGGAGGCACTTCATGGTCGGGGCTCCTCCCCAGGGTGAAGACGGCAAGCCAGCGGGCGCGAACGCCACAAAACCCCAGGACAAATCCGTCGCCCCCGCCCACCCGCACCCCGCGGCGGCGGGCGAGGGCGGTCACGTCAAGGCCGGCAAATGGGGCCTGATCATCGGCGCCATCGGCGTCGTGTTCGGCGACATCGGCACTAGCCCGCTCTACGCCATGCGCGAAGCGCTGGCGCATTCCCGCTCAGGCGGCACGGCCGAGCTGGCCGTGCTCGGCACCGTCTCGCTGGTGTTCTGGGCCCTGATCCTGGTGGTCACGGTCAAATACGTCTTCTTCCTGATGCGGGCCGACAACAAGGGCGAGGGCGGCACCCTGGCCCTGATGGCCCTGGCCCAGCGGGCCATCGGCAAGCGATCGACCCTGGTCTTCTTCCTCGGCGTCTGCGGGGCGGCGATGTTCTACGCCGACGGGGTGCTGACGCCGGCCGTGTCGGTGCTGTCGGCGGTCGAGGGACTGGGCGACGCCCCGGGCGTGGGCGGACGGTTGACCCCCTTCATCCTGCCGATCGCCGTCGGCATCCTGATCACCCTGTTCATGGTCCAGGCGCGGGGCACGGCCAGCATGGCCCGCGCCTTCGGACCGATCACCACCGTCTGGTTCCTGGTGCTGGCCAGCCTCGGGGTGTTTCACATTCTCGGCGACCCCTCGATTCTCCGGGCCCTGTCGCCGCATTACGGCGTCCTGTTCCTGATCGACAACGGCTTCCTCGGCTTCATCCTGCTGGGCAGCGTCTTCCTCGCCGTCACCGGGGCCGAGGCGCTCTACACGGACATGGGCCATTTCGGTAAGTCGCCGATCCGGGCCGGCTGGCTGTGGTTCGTCCTGCCCTGCCTGATGCTGAACTATCTGGGGCAGGGCGCCCTCGTCCTCAGCGATCCGACGGCGCGGGTGAACCCCTTCTGGGAGATGATCCCCCAGGTCATCTACTGGCCGGTGCTGATGCTCGCCACCATGGCCACCGTCATCGCCAGCCAGGCCGTGATCACCGGGGCCTTCTCCCTGACCCAGCAGGCGGTCCAGCTGGGCCTGCTGCCGCGCATCAAGATCATGCAGACCAGCGAGAGTCAGGCCGGCCAGATCTTCGTGCCCTCGGTCAATATGCTGATGCTGGTCGGCGTCATGCTGCTGCTGATGCTGTTCCCGACCTCGTCCCAGCTGGCCGGCGCCTATGGCGTGGCGGTGACCGGGGCCATGCTGGTCGACAGCCTTCTGGCCTGGTTCATCGTGCGGCGGATGTGGAAGTGGAGCCTGCCGCTCAGCATCGCGGCCATCACGCCGTTCCTGATCATCGACCTGGCCTTCTTCGGCTCGAACCTGCTGAAGATCCCGCAGGGCGCCTGGGCCCCGCTGGCGATGGGCGCCGCCCTCGTGCTGGTCATGTGGACCTGGACGCGCGGGACGCAGATCCTGACCGCCAAGACCCGCAAGGACAGTCTGCCGCTGGCCGATCTGATCGAGATGCTGCGCGCCCGTCCGCCCCACCGCGCGCCGGGCACCGCCATCTTCCTGACCTCGGACCCGGACATCGCCCCGGTCGCGCTGATGCACAATCTCAAGCACAACAAGGTGCTGCACGAGAAGAACGTCATCCTGACCGTCCGCACCAGCGACCGGCCCCGCGTCGCCGAGGCCGACCGCGTCCGGATCGAGCCGATCTCGGAGGACTTCAAGAAGCTGGTCATCTCCTACGGCTTCATGGAGCAGCCCAATCTGCCCAAGGCGCTCAACGTCTGCCGCAAGCAGCAGGGGCTGAAGTTCGACATCATGTCGACCAGCTTCTTCCTCGGCCGCCGCTCGGTCGTGCCGTCGGCGAGTCAGGGCATGCCCCTGTGGCAGGATCGGCTGTATATCTTCCTGATGCGCAACGCGGCCAATCCCACCGACTTCTTCCACATCCCGCCCGGACGGGTGGTCGAGCTCGGCACCCAGGTGTCGGTTTGAGCCGCGAGCCGACGCAGGGCCGCAGCTCGGCCGCGCGCGGCCGCCGCATGGCCGAGAAGTCCCGCGGCCCGCGTCCGCCCAGGATCGAACAGCCGCGCGACGAGGCTGCCGACATCGGCGTCGAGGCGCGTCTGGCCGCCGGCGTGCTGCTGAACGCGGCGCTCGAGGGGCGCGGCGGTCTGGACGCCGCCCAGTCGTTCCGCGAGTTCTCCGCCCTGCCCGGCCCCGACCGCGCCTTCGCCCGCGCCGTGGCCATGGCCGCACTCCGTCGCCTCGGTGAGATCGACCAGATTCTCGACCGCCGTCTGCAGAAGGGACCGCCGCTGGCCGTGCGCACAATATTGCGCGTCGCCCTGGCCCAGACGCTGGTGCTTGAGACCCCCGCCTTCGCCACCGTGTCGACGGCGGTGAAACTGGCCGAGCGCGATCCCAAGACCCGCCCCTACAAGAACCTCGTCAACGCCGTCCTGCGCGGCATCGACCGCGAGGGGCCCGGCCTGACCACCGCCGAGTCCAATCTGCCCGACTGGCTCTCCGCCCGCTGGCGCGCGACCTATGGCGAGCCGACCCTCGCCGCCCTGGCCCTGGCCGCCCGCGAGGAGCCGGCCGCCGATCTCAGCCTCAAGCCGGGGCTCGACGCCGCCGCCGTGGCCGACGCCGTCGACGGCGAGGTCCTGCCCGGCGGCACGGTGCGCACCGGCCGTCGCGGCGACCTCGCCGGCTGGCCCGGCTTCGACGACGGGATCTGGTGGGTGCAGGACGCCGCCGCCGCCGTTCCGGTCCGCCTGCTGGCCCCGAAGGCCGGCGAGAGCGTCGTCGATTTCTGCGCCGCGCCCGGCGGGAAGACGCTTCAGATCGCCGCCTCGGGCGCCGCCGTCGTGGCGCTGGACCGTTCCGACAAGCGGCTGGACCGGCTGCGCGCCAATCTGGCCCGCACCGGCCTGACCGCCGAGGTCGTGGCCACCCCCGCCGAGGACTGGGACGACCCGCGGACCTTCGACGCGGTGCTGCTGGACGCGCCCTGCACCGCCACCGGCACCTTCCGGCGCAATCCCGAGGTGCTGCGCGCCACCAAGCCCGCCGATGTGGCCAAGCTGGCCGACGTCCAGCACCGGCTGCTCGACGCCGCCGCCGAACGGGTGAAGCCCGGCGGCCGCCTCGTCTATTGCGTCTGCTCGCTGGAGCGCGAGGAGGGCGAGACCCAGATCATCGCCTTCCTGCGCCGCAACCCGGCCTTCAAGACCGTGCCCGCCGTCCCCGCCGACCTCGGCGCGCCGGAAGAAGCCCTGACCCCCGAAGGCTGGCTGCGCATCCTGCCCTCGATGTGGGCGGAAAAAGGCGGGCTGGACGGCTTCTTCATCGCGCGGCTGGATCGGGTGGGGTGATCAGCCCGGCGGTCGGATACGGAGGCTCACTAGCAGGCAATCTCGCGCATCATGCAGCGTACCTCGTGAGGCTCAGGATATGGCGATGGCGAGCCGCCGACGGGCCCGAAGACGTCGCTGACAAGCAAGCCCGGGCCGCCCCGCTGCCAACCCTCGGCGACTTCGCCCACCATCCGCGATACGTTGGTGTCCCCATAAAGCGTGTAGGGTCGGTTCCTCCACCCTCCCGGAGGGGCCTTGCAGTTCCATCCGTCATCCATAAGCCAACAGTATCGGCTGCCGCTCCTGCCGAAAAATTGCATCCAGAAGAATGGCGGCCGGCCTTCGACGCTCGTCAGCGCCAGAAGCGCATCAACGACCGGCTCGCCGCCCCTGCAGGCCTCACTGGATTCAAGGCAGACGCCTATCAGGTAGCGGACTTCAGTTCCTGAGCGGCCGTTGGCGTTGTACTCACGGCTTTGGGCGCGAACCGGAAGATAACGCACAGGACCCTGCAGGATGGATTGGAGGGTTCGCCGAACGATCGCCTCCTCGTAACCCATGGCTGAGAAGAAGTTCCAGCCCAGGTAGACCTCGGTAGGGGCAACGTTGTTCCAGCCGTTTACAAGGCTCAGGCCAGCAGTGAAGTCTGGTTCGCCCCCTGGGCCGCTTGACGGCCGATCCTGTCCGGAAGCCACCGGGACCCGCGGATCCAGTTGTGCAAGGCGAAATCCGTTATTCTGAGCCGACGCTGCTGTCGCGAACAGGCACGAGAAGATCGCGCAGGAAATCAGAGCCACACGTACCATCTGGATCCCCCAAGACTCGTCACTGAACAGTGTTTGTTGACTGCAAGCTTTTTGACAAGGCAAACTTGCCTCAGTGGGACCTCACATCGGTCGGCGGGTCGAGCAGCGTATAGGTGATCAGGGTTCGCAACCGGAACCCGAGCGTCTCATACAGGGCGATGGTCGCCGTATTGGCGGCGTAGGCGTGCAGGAAGGCCTGTTCGCCGCGTTCCAGAATCCGCGCCGTCACCACCCGCATCAGCGCCCCGGCATAGCCTCGGCCGCGGTGGTCGGGATGGGTGCAGACGCCGGACACCTCGGTGAAGCCGTCCGGCTTCATCCGCTCCCCGGCCATGGCGACCAGCCGACCGTCCTGCTTCACGCCGATGAAGTCGCCCAAGCGGTGGGTCTTTTCGAAGAACGGCCCGGGGACGGTCAGGGTCGCCAGCGCCAGCATCTCCGCCGCGTCGGCCTCGCCCAGGGGCTCGAAGGCCACGGTTTTGCCGCCGCCGTTCAGGGAGGCGGCGACCATCTGCACGCAGGCCGCCTGCGCCCGCACGACCGCGCCCGGAGGAAACGGCATGTCGCCGGCCTCGACCAGTCCGAGGCCAACAGGCGAAATGTTAAGCGCGGCGAGCCCCTCTGTGGCTTCCGGCGTGTCATCCGCCGCCGCCGCGAACAGGGCGTGGCCCGGATCAAATCGCAGCGCCCGCGCGTCGCCGAGCGCCAACGGCGCTTGTCGGCTGGTCAGGGCGCTCCACACCGGGCGGTCGAGAGGGTGGTTCAGGGTCATGGCCGGTTTCTAGCGCGAGCGTGGCCGTTCGCCAGAGGGGCCGTCGCCGCCGCGTCCGGAAACCGCGTTCAGGCGCGCCAGAAGCCGACGATCTTCTTGACCTCGTCGACCACCGGATCGGCGATGGCGGCGGCGCGGTCGGCGCCGTCCCTGAGCACCCGGTCGATCTCGGCCGGATCGGCCATCAGCCGGCGCATCTCGGCGGTGACCGGGGCCATGGAGGCCACGGCGAGATCGGCCAGGGCCGGCTTGAAGGCGCCGAAGCCCTGGCCGCCGAACTGGGCCAAGACCTGCTCGCGGCTGATGTCGGCGAGGGCGGCGTAGATGGTGACGAGGTTCTTCGCTTCGGGCCGGGCGTCGAGCTCCTCGACGGTCTCCGGCAGCGGTGCCGGATCGGTGCGGGCCTTGCGGATCTTGGCCACGATGGCGTCGGCGTCGTCGGTCAGGTTGATGCGGCTCTGGTCCGACGGGTCGGACTTGGACATCTTGGCCGCGCCGTCGCGCAGGCTCATGACCCGAGGAGCCGGTCCCTGGGTCAGGGGCTCGGGCAGGGGGAAGAAGCCCGGCGCGTTGAAGTCGTTGTTGAATTTGGCGGCAATGTCGCGGGTCAGCTCGAGGTGCTGCTTCTGGTCCTCGCCGGTCGGCACCTCGGTCGCCTTGTACAGCAGGATGTCGGCCGCCTGCAGCACCGGATAGGTGTAGAGGCCGACCGACGAGCGTTCCTTGTGCTTGCCGGACTTCTCCTTGAACTGGGTCATCCGGTCCAGCCAGCCGAGGCGGGCGACGCAGTTGAATATCCACGCCAGCTCGGAGTGCGCCCGCACCGCCGACTGGGGGAAGATCACCGACTTCGCCGGATCGAGCCCCGAGGCCAGATAGGCCGCCGCGATCTCGCGCGTCTGGGCGGTCAGCAGGGCCGGGTCCTGCCAGACGGTGATGGCGTGCAGGTCGGCGACGAACAAGAAGCAGGGCGCGCCGCCGTTCTGCAGCTGGGTGAACCGCTTCAAGGCGCCCAGATAGTTGCCCAGGTGCAGGGCGCCGGAGGCCTGGATGCCGCTGAGCACGCGGCGCGGGCCGTTATAGACGATGGGGGCGGGGGAGGCGTCGGACATCAGCGGCAAATGCCCCAGCGGGCCGACGAGAGCAACCGGAACTCGCGCCCCGATCTAGCGTCCCCGCCGGATCAGGCCCCGCACCTCGGCCACGGTGACCGCCCGGGTGGCGAAGGCCAGCGCCACATAGACCAGGCCGCCGAGGCCGGTGACCAGCAGCAGGCTGAGCTCCTTGGCCCCATGCGAGGTTCCCATCGCCGCCAGCAGGTCGGCGACCGGCGTCTCGTAGACGGACCGCAGGGACGCCGCGAGACCGACCACCACAGCCAGCCCGGCCGCCGCCGCGGCGATCCGCGCCAGCCGCGACAGCGCGGCGACGCCCGGCCGGTACAGCCCCCGCCGCCACAGGGCTCCGCCGAGCAACAGCACATTCGTCCAGGCCGCCGCCGACACCGCCGCCGCGATCCCCGCCACGCCCCAGCCGAGCCAGAACAGGCTGATGGCCAGGGCCGCGTTCACCGCCACCGAGACCAGGGCGAAGGTCATCGGCGTGCGGGTGTCTCCCCGCGCGAAGAAGGCCGGAGCGAGGATGCGGATCAGCACGAAGGCCGGCACGCCCCAGCCGAACTGGAACAGGGCCCGGGCGGTGTTGACGGCGTCATAGGTCAGGAAGGCCCCGCGGGTGAACAGGGCGTCGATCAGGAAATAGGGCATGGCCATCAGGGCCGCCGCCGCCGGCAGGGTCAGGGCCATCGACAGGGTCAGGGCCTCGTCCATCGAGGCCTGCTGCTGGTGGTGATCCTTAGAGGCCACGGCCCGCGCCAGGCGCGGCAGCAGGGCGATGCCGATGGCCACGCCGACGAGGCCGAGCGGCAGCTGGTACAGCCGGTCCGCTGTGGCCAGCCAGGTCCGGCCCCCGGCCACGAAGCTGGACAGGTTGCCCGAGATGAAGACGTTGATCTGGGTCGCCGAATTGCCGATGGCCGCCGGAATGGCGGTGATGATGATGGCCTTGACCGCCGGGCTCAGGGTCGGGACGGCGAGCCGGATGTTCGCCCCCGCCTTGCGCGCGGCCCACCAGCACAGGCCGGCCTGCGACACCCCCGCCGCCAGCACCGCCCAGGAGGCGGCATAGGCCGCGCCGATCTGGTCGCCCCGGGCCGGAATGACCGCGGCCAGCATGATCACGTTCAGCAGGATCGGATAGGCGCCCGAGACGATGAACCGGCCGCGTGCGTTCAGCACCCCCGACAGCAGGGCGGCGATGGCCATGCACGGCAGGTAGGGCATGGTGATCTGGGTCAGGATCACCGCCAGTTTGAACCGCGCCGGATCGTCGAGGAAGCCGACGTTGATCACCGTCATCAGCCACGGCATCGTCAGCTGGGCCACGATCGTCAGCCCGACGGTCGCGAAGGCGACGGCGGCCAGGGCCTCGGTGGCGACCTTGTCGGCCACTTCCTCGCCCTCGGTCTGCAGGGTCCGCGCATAGGCCGGCACGAAGGCGGCGGCGAAGGCCCCCTCGGCGAAGATGCGGCGGAACAGATTGGGGAAGTTCAGCGCGGTATTGTAGGCGTCGGCCGCCGGCCCCGCCGAGGCGCCCAGCGCGGCCGAGATGACCACATCCCGCGCGAAGCCGACCAGCCGGCTGACCAGGGTCAGGCCGCTGAAGATGGCCGAGTTCCGCATCATGCCGCCGCCCTTGCCCGACGTCGTCGCCGAGGCCGGCGGCTGCACCATCGGCTCCGACGTCCCTGATGCGGAGGGCACCGGCGGCGCGGCCTCGAGGGGTTGGGCGTCGGGCGGGGTCTTGTCGGCCATATCAGCGCCTTAGCCTGCTTCCGGCGTGCGCGATACGGGGTCCGATTTGGGGCGGCGGGCGGGACGCAGCCGGCCGACCTCCGAGACGTCGCGCAGGCTGGCCCGGACCGGCGGCGAGACGCGCGGAACCGGCCGGTCCTTCCAGTCCAGCACCGTCTCCAGATCGGCCCGCAGCCGCTCCAGCGCCGCGCCCGCCTTCGGTTTCCGCCCCCTGGCGTCGGTGACGTAGAAACTGTCCACGGCGCGCTCGCCGAAGCCCGCGATATGCGCCGACCGCACCGACAGACGATGCTCCGACAGGACGCGGGCGAGGTCGGCGAGCAGCCCCGGCCGGTCCGCCCCCGACACCTCGACCACGGCGGCGGAGGGACTCTGTTCGAGGTCGATGATGGTGGTCGGCCGCACGTCGAAGGCGGCGCGTCGGGGGCTGAAGGGTGCGGGCGCCGGCGAGGCCCGCGTCGCCTGACCCCGTGCTGCGGCCTCCAGCGCCTTGAGCAGTTGGGTCAGCCGTCGCGGCTCGGCCTGGCCGTAGGGCGCGCCGGCCCCGTCCTGGATCTCGAAAACGTCCAGCGCCGCGCCGTCCTCGGCCGTCGCCACCCGTGCGCCGACGACGTCGGCTCCGGCGGCGGCCAGGGCCTGGGCCAGGTCGGCGAACAGTCCGGGCCGGTCGCGCGCCGCCACTGCGACCCGGGTCGCCGAGGGTCCCTCCGCCTCGGCGGGATCGGCCTCCAGAACCTCGGCCACCGCCCCTTCGGCCCGGCCCCGGCGCATCAGCTCCGGATGGTCGTCCAGCGGATCGACCGGATGCAGGGTCTCGCCGCGGAAGGCGGCCTCGGTGCGCTGGTAGAGATCGCGTATCAGCTGACCCTTCCAGCCGTTCCACACGCCGGGGCCGACGGCGCGGATGTCGGCGACGGTCAGGATCAGCAGGGTGCGCAGCCGTTCGGGATCCCCGACCAGCTCGGTGAAGGCGCGCACCGTCTCCGGGTCCGACACATCGCGCTTCTGGGCGTAGTCGCTGAGCGCCAGGTGGTTGCGCACCAGCCACACCACGAACTCGATCCGGCGTGGGTCGAGACCCAGCCGGTCGCAGGCGCGGCGCGCGGCGATGGCCCCGTCCTCCAACTGGCCCCGGTCGCCGCCCTTGCCGACGTCGTGCAGCATCATGGCCAGCATCAGGGCCTCGAAATCGTCGATGCGATGGACGATCTCGCTGGCGTTCGGGTGCTCCGCCTTCAGCTTGCCGCGCCAGATGTCATTGATGATTCCGATGGCCTGCAGGGTGTGCTCGTCGACCGTATAGGCGTGGTACATGTTGAACTGGGTCTGGCCGACGATCCGCCCCCATTCGGGCAGGAACCGGCCCAGCAGGCCGGTCTCGTTCATCAGGCTCAGGACCCGGTAGGGCCGCTGGCCCTGGGCGAGGATGTCGAGGAAGGCCCGCGTCGCCTCCGGGTCGCGGCGCAGCGACGGCGTGACCAGCGACAGCGAACGGCTGACCGCCGAAAAGGCGTCCGGATGCAGGTCGAGGTCGTGCACATCGGCGCAGCGGAACAGCATCAGCAGCTTCTCCGGCGCGGCCGCGAACACCTCGGGGCCGGTGACCGACAGCCGACCCCGATCCTCGATGAACCCTTCCACGCCCAGCTTGCGCCGGCGGCCCGGGATCAGCCGCGACAGGCTCATCGTCGGCTTCTGCTGCCGAGCCTCCAGCTTGGCCGACAGGGCGCGGGTCAGGCCGCCGACGTCGCGGGCGACGAGGAAGTAGCGGCGCATGAACCGCTCCACCGCGGGCTCGTCGCCGCGGCCGCGCCAGCCCATCCGCCGCGCCACCTCGGGCTGCAGGTCGAAGGTCAGCTTCTCCTCGGCCCGTCCGGCCAGCAGGTGTAGATGCGCCCGGGTGCGCCACAGGAAGTCGAAGGCTTCCTCGAAGGTGCGGCGCTCGCGAGGCGTCAGCAGGTCGTCCATGACCCGCGCGCCGAGCGGACTGTCCGGCGCCAGCGAGCGGGCGATCCAGAACAGTGTGTTGAGATCGCGAAGCCCGCCCTTGCCGTCCTTGACGTTGGGCTCGACGCGGTAGCGCACCGCCCCGGCCTTCTGGTGACGCGCGTCGCGCTCTTCCAGCTTGGCGGCGATGAAGGGGCGCGGGTCGGACTTGACCACAAAGGCGCGGAAGCGGGCGATGAAGTCATCAGCCAGCGCCTGGTCGCCGGCCAGCGGCCGCGCTTCGAGCAGGGCCGTCCGGACCGTCATGTCGGCCTTCGCCAGGGCCAGGCATTCGTCGACCGACCGCGCCGACTGGCCGACCTTCACGCCCAGGTCCCACAGCACATAGAGCATGAATTCGATGACCTGTTCGGTGCGCGGAATCGGCTTCCACGGGCGCAGGAACAGAAGGTCCAGATCGGAGAAGGGCGCCAGCACGCCCCGCCCGTAGCCGCCGACCGCGATCAGGCTGAGCCGCTCAGCCTCGGTCGGATTGGGCGCGGGATAGAGGGCCTCGGTCGCGAACCGCCACAGGGTGGTCAGCAGGTCGTCGGCGGCCGCCGCGTGCAGGCGCGCGACCTCGACGCCGCCCAGTCCGTGTTCCAGACGCTGGGCCGCGCGGGCCCGGGCCGCATCCCACGACTCCCGGAGCAGGGCGGTGGCGGCGGCCCGCGGGTCCGGCGCGACGGCGGCGGCGGCCCAGCCGTCGGCGTCGGGCCCCTGCGGGTCCGGGGCGTCGACCGGGCGGCGGCTGCGCGGGCTCATCGGGCCGGTATAGACGCCGGCGCGAGCCGGCGCGACCGTCGCCGGCTCAGGCCTTGATCGCCTTCAGCCGATAGAGCGCCTCCAGGGCCTCGCGGGGCGACAGCTCGTCGGGTTCTATGGCCGAAAGCGCATCCTTCAGGGCCGAAGACGGCGGCGCGGGCGGCGTCTCCGCTATGGCGAACAGCGGCAGGTCGTCGAGGCTGATGGCGGCGGTCTTCTCGCCCTCCAGACGCTCCAGCACCGCCCGGGCGCGGGCGACCACGGCGGCGGGCACCCCGGCCAGCTTGGCCACCTGCACTCCGTAGGAGCGGTCGGCCGCTCCCGGCGCGGCCTCATGCAGGAAGACCAGATCGCCGTTCCACTCGCGGGCCTTCATCGACAGATTGCAGACGTGGGCCAGACGCGTCTCCAGCCCGGCCAGCTCGTGATAGTGGGTGGCGAACAGGGTGCGGGCGCGATTGTGGTCGTGCAGGGCCTCGGCCACGGCCCAGGCGATGGCCAGACCGTCATAGGTGGCGGTGCCGCGGCCGATCTCGTCCAGCACCACGAAGGAGCGGTCGGTGGCCTGGGTCAGGATGGCGGCGGTCTCGACCATCTCGGTCATGAAGGTGGAGCGGCCGCGCGCGAGGTCGTCGCCGGCCCCGACCCGGCTGAACAGCCGGTCGACGACACCGAGACGCATGGCCTTGGCCGGGACGAAGGCCCCGGCCTGGGCCAGCACCACCAGCAGGGCGTTCTGGCGCAGGAAGGTCGACTTGCCGGCCATGTTGGGACCGGTGACGATCGAAAGCCGCGCGCAGGCCGCGCCGGAGCCGTCCAGCCGGCAGTCGTTGGGCGTATAGGGGTCGCCGGCCGACTTGACCGCCGCCTCGACCACCGGATGGCGCCCGGCCGTGACCTCGAAACAGGCGGTGTCGTCGACCGCCGGGCGCACCGCCCCGACCTCCTCGGCCCATTCGGCCAAGGCGGCGTGGGCGTCCAGTTCGGCCAGCGCCTCGGCGACGGCCTGCAGCGGCCGGGCCAGCGACTGAACGGCGCGCCGCCACGTCTCGAACGTCTCGCCCTCGATGGCCAGGGCCCGGTGACCGGCCTGGCTGATCTTCGCATCCAGTTCGGACAGTTCGACGGTGGTGAACCGCACCTGGTTGGCCAGGGTCTGGCGATGGATGAAAGGGCTGTCCCCGGTCGGCCGCAGCAGCGGCTCCGCGGCCCTGGCCGAGGCCTCGAGGAAATAGCCGAGCACGGCGTTGTGCCGGATCTTGAAGGCCACGCCCGATTCGGCGATCGCCCGCGCTTCCAGATCGGCGACCACCCGCCGGCTGTCGTCCCGCAGCCGCCGGGCCTCCTCAAGCTCGGGCCGGTAGCCGGGCGCGACGAAGCCGCCGTCGCGGGCCAGGTGCGGCGGTTCCGCCACCAGCCCCTCGTGCAGGTCGACGAGGAGGTTCCCCGTCTCCGGCGACAGGGCCAGCCGGTCAAGGCAGTCGACCAACCTCGGCGGCGGGCCGGTCAGAGGGTCCCGCTCCGGCGGGAACAGGCCGGCGACGCCCTCGGCCACCGAGAGGCCGGTCCGGATCGCCGCCAGATCGCGCGGGCCGCCGCGCCCCAGGGCCAGTCGCGACACCGCCCGCGCCACGTCCGGCGCCGCCTTCAGCCCGTCGCGCAGGTCGCGCCGCAGGTCGCGTCGCTCCAGAAGCCATTCCACCGCGTCGAGGCCGTGGTTGATGGCTGTGGGATCGCGCAGGGGGCGGGCGATGCGCGCGGCCAGGGCCCGCGCTCCGCACGAGGTCACCGTGCGGTCGATACAGGCCAGCAGGGAGCCTTCGCGTTCGCCACGCTGGGTGCGGTCGATCTCGAGGCTGAGGCGGGTGGCCGGATCAATGGCCAGGAAGCCGGTGTCGCCCGACCGGCGCGGCGGCGACAGGGCCGGAATCTTGCCGGCCTGGGTCGTTTCCAGATAGGCGGCGATCAGTCCCAGCGCCGAGACTTCCGCCTCCTCGAAGGCCCCGTAGCCGTCCAGCGAGGCCACGCCGTACAGCCGCTCGACCCGCGCCCGCGCTCCGGCGGGCTCGGCCAGCGCCTGCGGCAGGGCCTGGACTACGCCGCCCGAGCCGTCCAGCGCCGCCCTGGCCGCCTCATCCGAGAACAGGCGGTCGGGCACCAGGACTTCGGAGGGCCGGAACGAGGCGAGGGTGGCGGCCAGATCCTCCAGCGAACAGGCCACGACATCGACCGAGCCGGCCGACAGTTCGACCACGGCCACCGCCGCCCGCCCCTTGCGGATCGCCACCGCCGCCAGCCGGTTGGCGCCGCGCGCGTCCAGCAGCGAATCCTCGGTCAGAGTGCCGGGGGTGACGACGCGAACGATGTCGCGGTGGACCACGGCCTTGGAGCCGCGCTTGCGGGCCTCGGACGGCGCTTCCAGCTGTTCGCAGATCGCCGCCTTGAACCCTTGGCGGATCAGTCGGGCCAGATAGCCGTCGAGCGCATGCACCGGCACCCCGGCCATCGGGATGTCTTCGCCCTGGTGCTTGCCCCGTTTGGTCAGGGTGATGCCCAGCGCCGCCGCGGCGATCTCGGCGTCCTTGAAGAACAGCTCGTAGAAATCGCCCATGCGGAAGAACAGTATGGCGTCCGGGGCCTGGGCCTTGGCCGCCAGGAACTGCGCCATGACCGGCGTCACCCCCTCGGAGGAGGGGATGGCGTCGGCTTTCGGCGGATGGGCGAGAGGGGCGTTCATATGAGCGCCGCAAGGTGACGGAATGCGCCCCCGCGCTCAAGCGGCGTCTGAAGCCTTGCACAGGCTTCACCGCGCTGCGACAAGCGCCGCAGGCGGTTAAGGGAACGCGGTCGAACACCGCGGCTGTGCCCGCAACTGTAGGCGGCGAGACGGACGATCACTCCGGGGCTTCGGCTTCGGCGTCACTGGGCAACCGGGAAGGCGCGATCCTCCGTTCTTGACCCGCAAGCCAGGAGACCTGGCCGCCGACGTCGCTCGTCCGCTGTCCGGGACCAGACAGCGGCGTGGGGCCAACCCTTCCGCTTGCGCGGAAGATGTTCCGTCGAAGCGACCCGACCCAAGCGCCGCGCCCCTTTTCGGGGCCGGGTCGGTCGCTTTCACTCGCCGCGCGCAGCGCCAGCGCGGGGCCGACGGAGATCCGCGCATGACGCGATCCATCCTCTACGCCACGGCCGCGGCTGTGCTGCTTCCCCTGTCCGCCCATGCCCAGGTCGCGGACGACCCTGACGTCGCCCTGCCCGAGGTGCTGGTGACCGCCACCCGCCTGCCGGCGATCGTCGCCGACACGCCCGGCGCCCGGGTCATCGACCGGGCCACGATCGAGCAACGCGGCGCGGTCTTCGCCGCCGACATCCTGGGTGACGTGCCCGGTCTGTCGGTGGTGCGTTCGGGCGCGTTCGGCGGCGTGGCCCAGGTGCGGATGCGCGGCGCCTCGCCGGGCAAGACCCTGGTGCTGGTCGACGGCGTGCCGGTCAACGACCCGGCCGAGATCAACGGCGCCTTCGACTTTTCGGGCCTCGAGCTCTCTGACATCGAGCGGATCGAGGTGCTCTCGGGGCCGCAGTCGTCGCTGTGGGGCTCCGACGCCATCGGCGGGGTGATCGCCTTCACCACCCGCGACCTGGACGGTCTGGAGGCGGGGCTGGAGGCCGGATCGTTCAGCACGGTGCGCGGCCGGCTGGCGGCGGGCGTCTCGACCGAACAATATGGCTTCGGCGCCTGGCTCTCGCATTTCGATACGGACGGCATCTCGGCCGCCGACGAGGCGGACGGCAATCCGGAGGCCGACGGCTTCACCTCGACGACGATCGGGGCCCGGGGCCGCTACGCCTTCTCTCCCGGAGCGGCCGTCGACGGATCGATCCGCCGGACCGAAGGCGAGGGTGATCTCGACGGCTATCCGGCGCCGGCCTATGCCCTGGCCGATACGCTGGACACCCAGTCCAGCGAGCAGTGGTCAGGGTTCGGGCGGCTGCGGCTGAAGGCGCTGGGTCTGGCGCATCAGTTCACCGTCTCGGCGTCAGACATTTCGCGCGAGTCCGTGTCGTCCTTCGCCTCCGTGTTCGAGGCCGAACGGCAAGTGGTCCGCTGGCAGGCGGACGGGACTGCGGCGGGGGTGGCCTTCGTCGTCGGGGCCGAGCGGGAGGACACCGAGGGCAGCCTGTCCAGCGGCCTGGCCGAGACGCTGGGGACCACATCGGCCTTCGCCACCGGCCGGATCGAGCCGATGGATCGGCTGAGCCTGACCGGCGCCTTGCGGTTCGACGACACCGATGATTTCGGGTCGAAGACGACAGGCCGGGTGTCCGGCGCCTTCGAGGCGGGCGGGGGCTTCGTCCTTTCGGCGGCCTGGGGCTCGGGGTTCAAGGCGCCGTCGATCAGCCAGGCGGTGTGCGACTTCTGCTACGCGCCCCTGCCGTGGCCTGTGCTGCGTCCCGAGACGGCCGAGGGGTACGAGGCGGCCGTCGGCTGGAGCTCGTCAGGCGGGCGGCTGGACGGCCGGGTCACCGCCTACCGCCTCGAGGTCGAGGATCAGATCACCTACGTCGCCGGCCGGTACGTCAATATCGCCCGCACGGCCACGGACGGGGTCGAACTGGAGGGGCGGGCGCAGCTGGGCGAGGGGTTCGACCTGAGCCTGGCCTGGGCCTGGACCGACGCCCGGGACGAGACCACCGGGGACCGGCTGTTGCGCGTGCCGGAACATTCGGGATCGGCCACCCTGGGCTGGACCGGCGAGCGTCTGTCGGGCGCCCTGACGGTGCGGGGCGAAAGCGATCAGGAAGATTCCGGGGGGGTGCGCGAGGCCTTCGTCACCGCCAATCTGAACGGCGCCTGGGCGCTGACGAACAAGGTCACGCTGACGGCCCGGATCGAGAACCTGACGGACGAAGGCTATCAGCAGGTGCTCGGCTACGGCGAGCCCGGCCGGTCCGGCTATGTCGGGATCAGGCTGCGCTACTGACGCGCCCACGTCCCTGAAGATTGGGGCCGGCGGCGGCGACCGTCGCCGGCTCCAGCTGCAGGGCGGCCCAGTCGAGCGCCGGGGTCGGGGCGTTGGCGGCGGCGACCACGGCGCGCAGTTCGGCGGCCGAGGCCACGCTGGCGATCACGGCGGAGACTTCCGGCAGGCCCATGACATAGGCCAGGGTCGCCTGCATCGGATCGATCCTCGCCTCGGCGAGACGGCGGCGAATGCGCGACAGGGCGTGGGCGTGGCCGGCCATTTCCGGCGGCAGCGGCTCGCCGCTGATGAACAGCAGGCCGTCGGCGAACACCGAGGTGGCGTGGACGTCGACGCCCAGCGCCGCCAGTTCGGACAGGACGCCGGTGTGCTGGATGCGCTGGTCGAGCAGATTGATCGGCAGCTCAATGATGTCAGGCTGGAACCGGCGCGCCAGCAGGGCGGGGCCGTCCTCGATGCCGGCGCGGAATCCGATGCGGCGGTACAGGCCGCGCGCCTTCAGCGCCTCCAGCCGGTCCCACAAGGCGCGGCCCTCGGCCCCGGCCAGGTCGCCGGCGCAAGAGACCAGCAGCGTATCGCCCCGGGGCAGGCCGAGACGCTCCAGCGACCGGCGGGCGCGGGCCTCGACGCGATCCACGCCGTCGGTGATCGAAACGGTGCGGACCGTGACCTGGAAGGGCGAGGGGAAGGGCCAGGCCTGGCCCAGCCGACGCTCGCCGTCGCCGTCCGGCCGGGTCGCGACCAGGGTGACGCCCGCGTCGGCCGCGGTCTGCAACAGGAACCGCAGGGCCTCCTCGCGCGCGCCGGCGGGGAGGGGCGCGTAGGTGTTCACGGTCCGCGCGGGCTCGTGGACCACGGCCACGGCCAGTTTGTCGATCGGGGAGGGGGAGCGATTGGGGATCACCGCCGGACTGTGACGCTGAAAGTTTAAGGCCCCCCTTCCGAGACCTTGACCGAATCTTACCAGCGGAACGTCGGTTACCCGCTTTGTGTCAGGCGACAGCCTGCCCGAGGGCCTGAAGTACGCCTGCGCCATACCGGTCCAGCTTGGTCTGACCCACGCCCGGAATATGCGACAGCCGCTCCAGATCCGCCGGTTCGGCGAGGGCGATTTCCAGCAGCGTCTTGTCCTGGAAGATCACATAGGGCGGCACCCGCTGCTCGGCCGCGCGCTCGCGACGCCAGGCCCGCAGGGTCTCGAACCGGGCGCGCACGTCGGCGTCCATCGACTCCAGCGCCGCGTTGCGTCCGGTGCGCGTGCGTTCGCGCGGCGTCCCGGCCCGCGCCGGGGCCTGACGGACCTCGATCGCCCGCTCGCCGCGATAGACCGACCGCACGGCCTCGGGATCGCCGAGTCTGACCAGCGGCTTGCCCTCGTTGGGGTCCTCGACCAGCAGGCCCTCGAACATCAGATGGTCGAGGACGTCGCGCCAGGCATGCAGGGCCGTGTCGGCGCCGATGCCCCAGGTCGACAGCGCCGTCTCCCACGGCTGGACGTCCTTGGTCTTGCCGAGCAGATGGTCGATGACCCGGCCGCGTCCGAAGCGCTCGCCCAGACGCTGCACCGCCGCCAGCGCCTTCTGGGCCTGGACGGTGGCGTCGAACAGGGCGGGCGGGTCCTGGCAGATGTCGCAGACGCCGCACGGCTCGGCCCCGGTCTCGCCGAAATAGCGCCGCACCGACTGCGGCCGGCAGGCCGCCCCGTCCAGCATGGCGAACAGTTGGCGCGCCTTGCGCACCTGCACCGCCTTGACCTCCTCGGCCATCGGCCGGCCCTCCAGCCGTCGCAGCGTCCAGGCGATGTCCGACGGGCCGTACAGGGTAATGCCCTCGGCCGGGTCGCCGTCGCGCCCGGCGCGGCCGATCTCCTGCCAGTAGGCCTCCAGCGAACCGGGCGGATCGGCGTGGATGACGAAGCGGACGTCGGCCTTGTCCACCCCCATGCCGAAGGCGATGGTCGCCACCATCACCGCCCCGTCCTCGGCCAGGAACCGTTCCAGCCGGCGGTCGCGGTCCCGCGCCTCCATGCCGGCGTGATAGGCGATGGCGTTGGTCCCGGCGTCGCGCAGCGCCTGGGCCACCCGCTCGCAGCCATCGCGCGAGCCGCAATAGACCACGCCCGACTTGCCGCGCCGCTGACGGACCAGTTCGATGACGGCCGCGTCGGTGCGGGCCCGCGACCCGTTCTCCTTGCGCACCGCCGCCAGCTGCAGGTTCGGCCGGGCGAAGCTGTCGACCACGATGCGGGCCTCGCCGAGTCGCAGCGAGCGGACGATGTCCTCGCGGGTGCGGGCGTCGGCGGTGGCGGTGACGGCCACGCGCGGCACGCCGGGGAAGAGCTCCGCCAGCCGGCCGAGGGTGCGGTAGTCGGGCCGGAAATCATGTCCCCACTGCGAGACGCAGTGCGCCTCGTCGATGGCGATCAGGGACAGGGGCAGGTCATGCAGCCGGTCGATGAGGTGCGGTTGGGCCAGTCCCTCGGGTGAGACATAAAGCAGGTCCAGCTCGCCGGCCCGGGCGGCGCGCCAGATCTCCGACCGGTCGTCGAGGGACACGCCGGAATCGAGCCTGGCGGCGGCCACGCCCTGTTGCTTCAGCGCCTCGACCTGGTCGGTCATCAGGGCGATCAGCGGCGACACCACCAGGCCGAGCCCGGGCCGGAGCATGGCCGGGATCTGGTAGCAGACGCTCTTGCCGCCGCCGGTGGGAAGCACGGCCAGCACATTGCGACCGGCGAGCACCTCCTCGACCACCTCGGACTGCCGCCCCCGGAAGTCCGCGTGGCCCCAGACCCGCTCCAGCGTCGCGCGCGCGTCGGCCAGCGACGGCGGGGCGGCGAGCAGGGTTGAGTCGGCGGGCATCGCCGCCTTGTGCCTCATTTGTTCCGGTCTGTGAACGACCGTCCTGCGAGGGGGCCGGACCGGCGAGGAATTCGGCTACGGATCGGCGGAGAATTCGACGACGCCCGATGGAGACAACGACGACTTCGACGACGGGCCCGATCAGCGGGGCTCGACGGTGACCCCGGCCCGGATCGAATTGGCGATGTAGCAGGCCTCGTGGGCGCGGTGGTGCAGGTCGACCAGGGCGGCGTCGTCGGGCCGCGCCTCTCCCGAGAAGACGACCTCGGGCCGCAGGGTCACCGCCGTGATCGAGACCTTGCCGCGCTCGTCCTTGCCGAGCACGCCGGCCGCCTCGTCCCGGTAGCGGTCGACCACGAACCCGTCCTTTCGGGCGTACGCCAGGAAGAACAGCATGTGACAACTGGACACGGCGGCGACCAGAGCCTCCTCCGGATCGACCGCCGCGGGATCGGACATCGGCGCCGGCACGCTCGACGGCGCCGAGGACCCGCGCACGGTCGCACCGCCGTCGAAGCGCCAGTCGTGGGCGCGGTCGTATTTGTTGTCGGAGAAGTCCTGCCCGTTCCGGCTCCATTCGATGGTGGCGACGTGTTCGCTCATGACGGTTCTCCTTCAGGTCCGGGTGGGCGCGATGACCGAACCGTGTAGCTGGATCGGGCGTCGAAACCCAGACCGCGCCTTGCTACCGCCCTCGACCCGCCTTATCCCCGGACCATGCCCGCGCCCCTGATCTGCCCCTCCATTCTCGCCAGCGACTTCGCCCGCCTGGGCGAGGAAGTCGCCGCCCTCGAGGCCGCCGGCGCCGACTGGGTCCACGTCGACGTCATGGACGGCCATTTCGTGCCCAACATCACCATCGGCCCCGAGGTGGTGAAGGCGCTGCGCCCGCACACCACCCTGCCGTTCGACGTGCATCTGATGGTCGCGCCGGTCGATCCGTGGCTCGAGGCCTATCGCGACGCCGGGGCGGATTACCTGACCGTCCATCCCGAAAGCGGGCCGCACCTGCACCGCACCCTCGGCCGCATCCGCCAGCTGGGCGCCAAGGCCGGCGTGGTGCTGAACCCCGGCACGCCGTTGTCGGTGCTGGAAGAGGTGGTGGACCTGGTCGATCTGGTGCTGCTGATGTCGGTCAATCCCGGCTTCGGCGGCCAATCCTTCATCCCGTCGACCCTGCGCAAGATCGAACGGACCCGCGCCCTGCTCGACGCGGCCGGATCGAAGGCCCACCTGCAGGTCGACGGCGGGGTCACCGCCGCCAACGCCGGGGCCTGCGTCGCTGCGGGGGCCGACGCCCTTGTCGCCGGCACGGCCGTGTTCCGCGGCGGCCCGTCCGCCTACGCCGACAACATCCGGGCGCTGAAGACAGCGTGAGTCCGCTCGGTCCTTTCACCCGCACCGAGGCCGACACGCCTGCGCCCGGCGAAATCCCCGGCCTGCGCGGCGCGCCCATGCGGACCCCGGTCCGGTCGACGGAAGCCGCCACGGGACCCGGCCTCTGGCCCGCCGTCATCGGCCGGTTGCTGAGCCGACAGATGTGGATCGAGCTGTACGGTCTGCCCGGCTACGGCCTCACACTCAGGGGCCGGTCGGCCCAGGGCTTCGCCGCCACCCCGCGCGACTTCCGCCCGGTCGATGCGGCCCCCGGCAAGACCACCCTGGGCGGCAAATTCCTGCTCGCCGGCGCCAGTCTGGAGGCCGCCGCGCCCGACGACCCGTGGAACCGGCCCAGCCCGACCCGCGCCTTCGCCGTCGAACTGCACGCCTTCGCCTGGCTGCCCTCGCTGATGCTGCAGGGTGAGCGCGGCGCGCGGGAGGCCCTGCGCCTGACCCTGACCTGGGCCACGGTGTTCGCGCGATGGTCGCCGTTCGCATGGGACCCGGCCATCCTCGCCCGGCGCACCTTCAACCTGGCCTGCGCGGCGCGCCGTATGGGTCAGGTCGCCACCGAGGCCGAGCGGCTGCGGCTGGCCGACGTCCTCGGGCGTCAGGCGAGGCAGCTGCTGCGTCCGCCCGGCGGGGCCGCCGCCCGGGCCGAGCGGCTGATCGCCGTGGCCGTCGCCGGCTGTGTGCTTGCCGGCGCCCCCGGGACCGGTCTGCGGCGGAGGGCCCTGCGCGCCCTGCCGTCGGCTTTGGCGCGGACCGTGGGCGAGGACGGCGGTCACGCCTCGCGCAGTCCGGAGGCCGGGCTGGAGCTGCTGCTCGACCTGCTGACGCTCGAGGACGCCCTCGCCCAACTGTCAGAGCCGCCGCCGGAGGCGATGCGGGCGGCCATCCGCCGGCTGACACGGGCGGCGCGTTTCCACACCCTGCCCGACGGCCGGCTGATCACCCTGCAGGGCGGCGGCCCCTCCACCCCGGCGCGCCTGGCCTCGGCGGTCGCCCACGACGAGATCGAGGACGCCGGACCGCCGACCGGGACCGTGGGCGGCGTCGCGCGCATCCGCAGCCCCTTGTTGACCGTAGCCGCCGACATCGCCGCCCCGGCCCGCGGCGCATGGTCCGCCGCCGCCTGCGCCCAGCCGCTGGCGCTGGAAATCGTCTGCGGCCGGGACCGGCTGGTGACCGGCTGCGGCTGGACGCCGCGAGCGGCCGACCGTCAGGGCCTGAGGCTGGGCCCGGGCCACTCGACCCTGACCCTCGGCGAGACCTCCACCGGCGCGCCCCTCGGCGGCTGGAAGGGCGGTCTGCTGGGCCACCGCCTCATCGGCCGCCCCCTGCACGTCGAGGTTCATCGCCGCGACGGCGAGGGCGCCGTCTGGCTCGAGGCCGAGCACGACGGCTGGGTGCACGAGTTCGGCCTGCTGCATCAGCGTCGTCTTTATCTGGACCAGCGGCTGGACGAGCTCCGCGCCGAGGAGCGACTGCATCCGGCGCCGGGCCAGAAGGAGGTGGTGCGCGCCATAGCCGCTCCGTATGCGATCCGCTTCCAGCTCGAGCCCGGCGTGCAGGCGTCGCTGGCCCGCGACCGCCGCTCCATCCTGCTGCGCGGCCACTCGGGCCGCGGCTGGTGGTTCCGCACCGACGGGCCGGACGTGGCCATCGAACCCTCTGTCCATATCGACGAGGGCCTGACCCGCCGCTCGCTCCAGATCGTCGTGCGCGGCTCGGCCCGCACCGATTCCGAGACCAAGATCCGCTGGAAACTCAGCCCGGCGGGGTCCGGCGGCGATCCCACCTGATCCCGCCCTTGAGACGATCGGTCGTCGCGACCATCTTGGAGCTTCCGCGTTACGCCTTTCCGAGCACAGGATCGCCTGATGAGCTTCGCCGACCTGACCACCCTGCCTGACGACCTGATCAAGGACGGCTCCGACGCCGGCTTCATGGCCGATGTCATCGAGGCCTCGAAGGTTCAGCCGGTGCTGGTCGATTTCTGGGCGACCTGGTGCGGGCCGTGCCGGACCCTGACCCCCATGCTGGAAAAGGCCGTCCGCGCCGCCGGCGGGGCGGTGAAGCTGGTCAAGATCGACGTCGACAAGAACCCCGCCTACGCCGGCCAGCTCCGGGTTCAGTCGATTCCCACCGTCTACGCCTTCGTCAACGGCCAGCCCGCCGACGGTTTCCAGGGCGCGGTGCCGGAGAGCCAGTTGAAGGCCTTCATCGACAAGCTGACCGGCGGGACCAGCGCCAATTCCGACATCGAACAGCTGATGGCGATGGGCGAGGAGTCTCTGTCGCTGAACGATCTGGGCGGCGCCGCCCAGGCCTTCGCCCAGGTGATGACTCTGGAGCCGGGGCACGAGGGCGCCATCGCCGGCATGGCCCGGGTCTATCTGGCGGACGGCGACCCCGACCAGGCCCGCCAGACCATCGCCATGGCCCCCGCCGACTCGAAGCACGCCCAGGTCCAGTCGATCCGGGCCCAGCTGACCCTGGCCTCGGCCGCCCCGACCGGGGCGAGCGCCGAACTGGAGGCGCGGGTCGCGGCCGATCCGTCCGATCATCAGGCCCGGTACGACCTGTCGCTGGCCCAGGCCGCCGCCGGCGATCTGGCGGGCGCGGTCGACAGCCTGCTGGCCATCGTCGCCGCCGACCGCGAGTGGAACGACCAGGCCGCCCGCAAGCAGCTTCTGGTCGTGTTCGAGGCGGCCGGTCCGGCCTCCGAAATCGCCCGGGACGGCCGCCGCCGCCTGTCCTCCATCCTGTTCGCATAGGGGAGGCGGATGGCGCAGGGCTATGTCAGGGCCGCCGACCTGCCGCAGGTCATTCCGGTCTTCCCCCTGCCCGGCGCCATTCTGCTGCCGCGCGGCCAGCTGCCGCTGAACATCTTCGAGCCGCGCTATCTGAACATGATCGACGACGCCATGGCCGGCGACCGGATCATCGGCATGATCCAGCCCGGGTCCGGAGTCCGCAGCCTGCCCGCACTGTCGCCGGTCGGTTGCGCCGGCCGCATCACCAGCTTCGCCGAAACCTCGGACGGGCGTTACCTGATCACCCTGACCGGCTGCGCCCGCTTCCGCCTGGCCAGCGAACTGCCGACCCCGACTCCCTACCGCCAGGTCCGCGCCGACTTCTCGGGGTTTGAGGCCGATCTCGCGGCGCCGCCGGTGGACGACGTCGGCCTGGATCGCGACGCCCTGCTGGACGCGCTGCGCGCCTATCTGGAGACGCGGGGCCTGGACATCGACTGGGACACCGCCGAGACCGCCCCGCCCGAGGCCCTGATCAACAGCCTGTCCATGGCCCTGCCGTTCGAACCGCCCGAGAAGCAGGCGCTGCTGGAGGCGGTCAGCCTGACTGACCGCTCGACCGTGCTCACCGCCCTGTTGACCATCGATGCGGCGGAAACGGGCGACGGCGACGCGCCTTCAATGCAATAGTGGCCCCATGAGCGACGCCTTCCACACCCCCGCCTCCGTCGATCCCCGCCTGCTCGAGGTGCTGGTCTGCCCCGTCACGCGCGGCCGGCTGACCTACGACCGCGAGCGCCAGGAACTGGTCTCGAAAGGGGCGAAGCTGGCCTTCCCGATCCGCGACGGCGTGCCGATCATGCTGGCCGAGGAAGCGCGAAGGCTGGACTAGAGCGCCTGCCCGCGTAGCAACCGCGGCAGGTCGCCGGTGGCGCCGCCGGCCTCGTGCATGAAGGCGCGGCGCAGGGGGGCGATGCGGTTGACGGCGGCGATGCCGATATCCCGCGCCAGCCGCACCGGGGCGAGATCGTTGGAGAACAGCCGCACGAAGCCGTCGAAGCCGGCCGCCAGCGCCGCATTGTCGAACCGCCGCCAGCGGGCGTAGCGGTCCAGCACCGTCTCCGAGCCGATGTCCTCGCCCAGCCGCACGGCCTCGACCAGCACCTCGGCGAGGGCGGCGGCGTCCTTCAGCCCCATGTTCAGCCCCTGTCCCGCCACCGGATGCACCGCATGGGCGGCGTCGCCGATCAGGGCGGTTCGGGGCGCGGTCAGTTGCTCGGCCAGCTGCAGCGACAGCGGATAGACGAAGCGCGGCCCGACCACCGAGACCTCGTCGAGGAAATCCCCGAACCGCCGCATCAGATGGGCGTGAAAGGCCTCGTCCGACGCGGCCCTGAGCGCCTCGGCCCGCCGTGTCGTCTCGGTCCATACCAGGCTGGCCCGCTGTTCGGTCAGGGGCAGGATGGCGAACGGACCTGAGGGCAGGAAATACTCATGGGCGACATTGCCGTGGTCCCGGCCCATGGACACGGTGGCCACCACGCCGCTCTGGCCATAGCCCCAGCCGACCGTCTCGATGCCGGCCTCGCCGCGGACGCGGGAGCCGCGGCCCTCGGCCCCGACCACCAGCGGGGCGCGGAGCACGGAGCCGTCGGCCAAGGTCACCGTCGCCAGACCCGGGCCCGCCTCGACCCGCTCGACCGAGGACGGGGCCCGGACCTCGATCCCGGCCGCCGTCACCGCCTCGGCCAGGGCCACACGGATGCGCCGGTTCTCGACCATATAGCCCAGCGGCTCGCCTTCGGTGCGGTCGCCGATCTCGTCGGCGTCAAAGCGCAGGAAGGCCGACGAGGCGGCCCGCGACGCCGCGCCCGGCCTGCGCCCGTCGGTCACGAGGATGCGGTCCATGCGGCAGGCGTGGGGCCGCAAACCCTCGCCGACGCCAAGGGCGTCCAGCATGCGGAAGGTGGAAAAGGCGATCGCCGTCGAGCGCCCGTCGAACGACGGCGCCAGCTGGGCCGAAAACGGCTGGGGATCGACCAGCACCACCTTCAGCCCGCCCTGGGCTGCGGCGAGGGCGAAGGTGGCCCCCGCCATGCCGGCGCCGGCGATGATGACGTCGTAGCGATCGTTTCCGGTCATGGGATGCTTGTCGCCCCGCAAGGCCGCCAGGTCCAGTGCGACCAGAGGCATCAGGCAGCAGGCAGCAGGCAACAGAGAAAACACCGGGCTCGTGACGGCCAGCCCGGGCTACCCACCCTGCTGCCTGCTGCCTGCTGTCTAGAGTAAACAGCCCCTTAACCCTGTCCGGGCGACAACAGACAGAGTTCCCGCTTCGTCCGGAGTCCGCCGCCGCATGTCAGCCGCCCTCGCCCTCGGCCACCGCGCCTTCGAGAGCGCCCGCATCGTCTGGGCGGCGCCGTTCGCGGTGCGCTTCCGCGGCGTGTTGCAGGCCCTGCTGGCGGCCCTGCTGCTGGCCGCGCTGATCTCGTGGAATCCGGCGGACCCCAGCCTGAACGCCGCCTCTTCGGCCGCGCCGACCAACTGGCTGGGCCTTAACGGAGCCCTGTTCGCCGACCTGTTCATGCAGTCGCTGGGTCTGGCGGCCTGGCCCGCCGCCCTGCTGCTGATCGCTTTCGGGCTGGCGGGCGCCATCGGCGATGCGGTCCAGCAACGGCTGAAGCCGACCGCCTTCAAGGCCTTCTCGGCCACGGTCGGGGCGCTTAGCCTCTCCGCCGCCCTGTCCGCCCTGGCCCACCCGGCGGCCTGGCCGCTGGCGACCGGACTGGGCGGGCTGTGGGGCGACGCCCTCGTCGGCCTCGTGGCCATGGCTTTCGCAGCCCTGCGCCTGCCCGGGGCCGCCCTCGGCGCCGGGGTCCTGTTCCTGCCGCTGGGACTCTGGGGCGTCGGCTACGCCATCGGCCTGCGCTTCGCCGATCTGGGCGAGGCGGTCGACTGGGTCCGCGGCTCGCGCCGGTCAGGGCCGCCTGCGTCCGTCGGGCGCCGCGGCGCGGTCAAGGCGCCGCCCCGGCCACGTCCCGCGCCGGAACCCGACGACTACGCCCCGGTCAGCCTCGACGCCGACGACGACCCGCCGTGGCGGGAGCCGACCCCCGCCCGCGGCGCGCCCGAGCCCAAGGTCGCCGCCGTCAAGGCGCCCAAGGCCTCGAAGCGCGAGCTCGACGACAGCCAGGCCGCCTTCGACTTCGCCAAGCCCTCGACCGGTTTCGACCTGCCGCCCCTGTCGATGCTCACCAAGCCGGCCAAGCGCGTCGCCTCGGTCGACGAGGAGGCGCTGAAGCAGAACGCCAAGATGCTCGAAGGCGTGCTGCAGGAGTTCGGCGTACGCGGCGTCATCGACCAGATCCGCCCCGGGCCGGTCGTGACCCTGTACGAGCTGGTCCCGGCCCCCGGGGTGAAGCATGGCCGCGTCGTGGCTCTCAGCGACGACATCGCCCGCTCGATGAGCGCCCGCGCCTGCCACATCTCGGTGGTGCCCGGCCGCAACGCCATCGGCATCGAACTGCCCAACGCCAAGCGGGAGACCGTCTATCTGCGCGACCTGCTGGCCTCGACCGAATACGACAAACCCGCCCATCTGCTGCCGCTGGCCCTGGGCGAGACCATCGGGGGCGAGCCCTATGTCGCCGATCTGGCGCGCATGCCCCACCTGCTGATCGCCGGCACCACCGGCTCGGGCAAGTCGGTCGGGGTCAACGCCATGATCCTGTCGATCCTCTATCGCCACAGCCCGGCCGAGTGCC
>Ga0164290_1001293_pt1 | contig 41255 bp, 38 predicted proteins | sample Micstemetagenome_FD_108782 | JGI IMG/M metagenome (GOLD analysis project Ga0164290, IMG submission 108782) | Contaminated culture microbial community from soil near Moab, Utah, USA - Microcoleus steenstrupii SON62 (Illumina Assembly) | ecosystem: Environmental > Terrestrial > Soil > Soil crust...
GCGCAGGCCGAGTCCGGGCAGGAACGATTGCACGGCCTTGAGCACCGCGTAGTCACCGCAACCGGGGCACCAGCGGACCTCCTGGTCGCTGGTGAACTCCTTGGCGGTCTGCGGACCGTCGGCAGCAGGGACAAACTCGGTGCCGGTCCGCAGAGACGGGCCGGGAAGATCGATGGTGCTCATGCGTTCGCTCCTTCCAGGGCGGTCACGTGGTCGAGCAGGACGTGGGAGAGGCGCTCGGCGCCGAAAGGCATCCCGTTCACCTGAGTGATCCGCTGGACATCGACCAGGTAGCGACTGCGCAGCATCGTCGCGAGCTGCCCGAGGTTCATCTCCGGGCAGAGCACCAGGCCGTAGCCGCGAAGGATGTCGCCGAGGTCGGCGGGTAGCGGGTTGAGGTGGCGCAGGTGGACCTGCGCGATGTCGTAGCCGGCCGCCCGCACCCGCCGGCAGGCCGCGCCGATCGGGCCGTACGTCGAGCCCCAGCCGATCGCCAGCACCCGCGCCCTGCCGCTGGGGTCGTCGACCTCGAGCGGCGGCAGCGACTCTGCGATCGCCTCGACCTTGGACTGGCGGGTGCGGACCATCAGCTCGTGATTGGCGGGGTCGTAGGAGATGTTGCCGTGCCCGTCACCCTTCTCCAGTCCACCGATCCGGTGCTCCAGGCCCGGCGTGCCGGGCACTGCCCACGGGCGGGCCAGCGTCTCCGGGTCGCGGGCGTAGGGAAGGAACTCCTCCTCGTCGGCCGTCGCGAAGTCGGGCTCGATCCGTGGCAGGTCGCTCACGTCGGGGATCTGCCACGGCTCGGAGCCGTTGGCCAGGTAGCCGTCGGACAGCAGCATCACCGGCGTGCGGTAGGTGATCGCGATCCGGGTCGCCTCGATGGCCGCGTCAAAGCAGTCCGACGGCGACTGCGCGGCGACGATCGGCACCGGGGCCTCGCCGTTGCGGCCGTACATCGCCTGCAGTAGGTCGGCCTGCTCGGTCTTGGTCGGCAGCCCCGTCGAGGGACCACCGCGTTGCACGTCGATGACGAGCAGCGGTAGCTCGGTCATCACGGCCAGACCGATGGCCTCGGACTTCAACGAGACCCCGGGGCCACTGGTGGCGGTGACGCCGAGGACTCCGGCGAATGACGCGCCGATCGCCGCACCGACTGCTGCGATCTCGTCCTCGGCCTGGAAGGTCGAGATGTCGAAGTTCTTGTGCTTGCTGAGCTCGTGGAGGATGTCGGACGCCGGGGTGATCGGGTAGGCGCCGAACAGCACGGGCAGCCCGCTCAGCCGTCCGGCGGCGACGATGCCGTACGACAGCGCCGTGTTGCCGGTGATGGTGCGGTAGGTGCCGGCCGGGACCGGGGCCGGTTTGACGACGTACGACACCGCGAACGTCTCGGTGGTCTCACCGAAGTACCAGCCCGCGCGCAGCGCGGCCACGTTGGCGTCCCGGATCGTCGGCTTGCTGCCGAACTTCTGGCCGAGGTAGGACTCGGTGCCACTGACGTCGCGCCCGTAGAGCCACGAGACCAGGCCGAGCGCGAACATGTTCTTCGAGCGGGCGGCGTCCTTGCGCGAGAGCCCGAACTCCTTGACGGCTTCGACGGTCATGCCGGTGAGGTCGAGCGGGTGCACCTGGAAGTCGGCCAGAGAGCTGTCCTCGAGCGGGTTGGCGTCGTAGCCGGCCTTGTCGAGGTTGCGCTTCGTGAAGTCGTGGGTGTCCACGATGATCGTGGCGCCCTTGGGAAGGTCGCCCACGTTGGCCTTCAGGGCGGCAGGGTTCATCGCGACCAGCACGTCCGGCCGGTCGCCGGGAGTGAGGATGTCGTAGTTGGCGAAGTGCAGCTGGAAGCTGCTGACGCCGGGGATCGTGCCCTGCGGCGCGCGGATCTCGGCCGGGAAGTTCGGAAGAGTCGAGAGATCGTTGCCGAAGACGGCCGCTTCCTGGGTAAACCGATCGCCGGTCAGCTGCATGCGGTCGCCCGAGTCGCCCGCGAAACGAAGGACGACCCTGGTCAGCTCGGTCGGAGTGGTGGCACCCATCAAGAACTCCTAACTATGATAATGATTTCAAGGTAATCATCGTTTCAATGGGGGTGTCAATCGCAGTCGGTCCGCGGTGCTGCGCAACGGTGAACGCCGCTGGCAGACGCGGGAGACGGCGGTTGACAATCATGCCAATGGTGTTCATGATTATGGCGTGATGGAGACCACAGCGATTCGTTTGGGAGACAAGCCATGAGGCCTTCACAGCAGCGTGATGTCGGTTCTTGCCCGGTGGCGCACACCGACTACCGGAAGGACCGTCCTGCGTTCGAGACCTACGAATTGCTGAACGCAGAGCGCGAGCTTGCGCCGGCGGTGTGGAACGACAGCACCGAGCACGGGTTCTTGATGGTGAGCCGGTACGACGACGTCACCGAGCTGCTCCGCGAGCACGACTCGCTGGTGAACGACTGCGTCAACGCGTTCGACCCGGACATGACGACGCCCCTGCTGCCGAACTCGCTGAACCCGCCGGAGCACAACAAGTTCCGCCGCGAGCTCAACCCGTTCTTCTCCCCGGCGGCAGTCAAGCGCCTCACGCCCCTCGCGGAGGAGCGGGCGGCCGCGCTCGTCGCCGAGCTGGCGCCCCGGAAGAAGATCGACCTCGGCGCCGAGTTCGCGATGATCTACCCGACCGAGCTGTTCCTTGCCCTCCTCGGCCTGCCGGTGGAGGACGGCCCGATGTTCCTCCCGCACGTGGAGGCGATCTTCGGCGGGTTCTTCGCCTCGACGCCCGAGGAGCTGAAGGCCTCCGAGGACGCGGTCAACGCGATCATGGCCTACTTCGCCGACGCCGTCGCCGAGCGCGAGAAGAACCCGCGCGACCCCGAGACCGACCTGGTGAGCCGGTTGCTGGTGGCGAAGATCGACGGCGTCCCGCTGACGCGGGACGAGGTCCTCACCATCTGCATGACGCTGATGGCCGCGGGTCTGGACACGACGCGAAGCGGCCTCGGCTTCATGTTCCACCACCTCGCGACCCATCCCGAGACCCGGAAGCGCCTCGTCGCCGAGCCGGAGCTGTGGCCCAAGTTCATCGAGGAGTCCGTCCGGCTCTACTCGCTGATCATCCAGGACGGCCGCCAGGTCAAGGAGGACCGTGACGTCCTCGGGTGCCCGATGAAGGCCGGTGACATGGTGTGGCTCGGCCTGGCGCAGGCCAACCGCGACCCCCGGAAGTTCAAGGACCCTGACACCTTCGACCTGGACCGGGAGGACCTCAACCACCACCTCGGCTTCGGCGCCGGCGTGCACCGTTGCATCGGCATGCACCTCGCCCGGGCCGAGCTGGTCATCGCGATGAAGGCCTGGCACGACGTGATCCCGGACTACCGACTGGTGGAGGGCGTCGAGCTGACCGAGCGCGGGGGTCAGCTCCGGCTGCAGAGCCTGCCGTTGGAGTGGGACTGATGGGCGCCCGACTTGTCGTCGACTTCGCCCGGTGCACCGGCCACGGCCGCTGCTACAGCGAGGCGGAGGACCTGCTCACCTACGACGAAGAGGGTTTCGTGACCGTGCGGCACGCGCCGTTGCCGTTGGAGGACGGGCAGATACTTGAGGCTGAGGCCGCCGTCCAGGCGTGCCCCGAGCGAGCCATGCGGATCGAGAAGGACGAGGATGTCTGATGGAGCTGTCGGAGATCGCTGCTCGGCTGCAGCGGCTGGAGGACATCGAGTCCGCACGTGGGATCTTCCACGTCTACGCCGAGACCCTCGACGTACCGGATGCGAAGACGGTGTCGGAGCTGTTCACCGAGGACGGTGTGCTCCGCACACCGGTGGGTGACTTCACCGGTCGCGAGGCTATTCGCGACTTCTACGATTCGGCGTTTGCGGCCGACACCTCGCTGAAGCGGCACTTCATCGTCAATCCCCGGGTGGCGGAGGTGAGCCCGGGCTCGGTCCGGATCCAGAGCTACTTCCTGTACACCGGACGGGGTGACGACAGCTCGATCATCGGCTGGGGCACCTACGACGACACCATCGACGTCTCCGGCGGCGAACCGCGTTTCTCCGTCAAGCAGATCGAGGTTCACGTCGGCACCGACCTCGCCACCGGCTGGGCGAAGGAGTCGCAGTGAGCGGACGGTTCGACGGCCGGGTGGCGGTCGTGACAGGTGCCGCCAGCGGCATCGGTGCAGCGACGGTCCGGCGTTTCGCGGCCGAGGGCGCCAGGGTCGTGATCGGAGATGTCCAGGAGGATGCCGGCGAACGCCTCGCGGCCGACATCGGTGACCACGCGACGTTCCGGCGCTGCGACGTGACCCGCGAGGAGGACATCTCGGCGCTGGTGGACAGCGCTGTCGCCGAGCACGGCCGGCTCGACATCTTCTACGCCAACGCCGGTGTGATGGGTGCCCTCGGGCCGATCGCTCGCTCGAGGGTGGAGGACGTCGACACGACGATCGCCGTCAACCTCCGGGGCCCGCTCCTGTGCATGAAGCACGCGGCCCGAGTGATGCAGCCGCAGGGCACGGGCGTCATCTTGGCGACCTCCAGTCCCGCGGGCCAGGTCGGAGGCGTCGGTGCCCACACCTACAGCGCCACGAAGGCCGGCATCATCGGCCTGGTCCAGAGCGTGGCTGCCGAGCTGCGTCCCCACGGGATCCGGGTCAACGCTGTGGTCCCCGGCGCGGTGGTGTCGGCGATGACTGCCGACATCCTCGCCGGCGACGCCTCGGCGACCGAATTAGCGCTCCAGGCGCTCCAGGGCGGCTCGATCCGACCGGGGCTGCCCGAGGACGTTGCCGCAGTGGCAGCGTTCCTGGCCAGCGACGACGCCGGGTTCGTCACTGGCGCGACCTACCACGCCGACGGTGGCTACACCACGGCACCGGGCGACTCGCCGTTCGCGCAGGGAGCGTGGGCCGAGCCGATCGGAATGTTCGAGGCCGGCCGGCGTTCCTGACCGGCCCGGACAGCGACACGACAGCGACGAGACACGAGAGCGAAGGAAACCCTGGTGGAGACGCAGCAGCTGTGGATGGGGGGCCGGTGGGAGTCGTCCAGCGGTGACCGTACGACGGACGTGGTGAATCCCGCAGGACTGGGGACTGTCGCGCGCGTGCAGCTCGCGAACGCCGGCGACATGGACCGTGCGGTCCGGATGGCGCGCGAGTCGTTCGAGTCGGGCGTGTGGCGCGACCAGGCCCCCGCCGAGCGCGCACGCGTGATCCGCGATGCCGCGGACCGCCTCGAGAAGCGGATCCCCGAGCTCGCCAAGGTGCTGACCGAGGAGCTCGGCTGCCCGATCTGGTTCTCGGAGAAGGCGCACGTGCCGAACCCGGTGCGCCACCTGCGCTACTACGCCGACCTGATCCAGGACAAGAGCTTCGACGACCTCCGCACCGACGGCACCAACACGAGCCTGGTCGTGGAGGAGCCGGTCGGCGTTGTCGGAGCGATCACGCCCTGGAACGGCCCGCTCAGCTCGCCGACCATCAAGGTCGCTCCCGCGCTCGCCGCCGGATGCTCCGTCGTGGTCAAACCTTCCACCGAGACGCCGCTGACCGTGATGGCGCTCGGGGAGGTCTTGGCCGAGGCCGGCCTGCCCGAGGGTGTGCTCTCGATCCTGCCAGCGGGGCGCGACGCCGGCGAGGTGCTGTTCAAGCACCCCGAGGTCGACAAGGTCGCCTTCACCGGCAGCACCGAGGTCGGCCAGCTGATCATGCGCGCCTGCGCCGACCGGGTCGCCCGGGTCACCCTCGAGCTCGGCGGGAAGTCCGCTGCGATCGTGCTCCCCGACGCCGACATCGACGCCATGGTCAAGGCGCTCCTGCCGATGGCCTTCAGCGTCAACGGACAGCTCTGCATCTCCCAGTCGCGGGTGCTCGTCCCGCGGTCGATCGAGACCGACGTCCGGGATGCTCTGACCGCGGCCATCTCGGCGCTGCAGGTCGGTGACCCCCTGGACCCCTCGACCTTCATCGGACCGCTCGTCAACGCGTCCCAGCGCACCAAGGTCGAGGAGTACTTCGACGTCGCCCGAGCCGAGGGTGCGGACGTCGCCACCGGCGGCGGCCGGCCCGACGGTCTCGGCGAGGGCTACTACGTCGAGCCGACCCTCGTCGCCAACGCGACGAATGCGATGCGGGTCGCCCGCGAGGAGATCTTCGGTCCCGTCATGACGCTGATCGCGTACGACGACGTCGACGAGGCAGTCGCAGTCGCCAACGACTCTCCGTACGGGCTCTCCGGCTCTGTTTGGGGTGCTGACGCGGAGCAGGGTGTCCGGATCGCCCGTCGCATCCGTACCGGCATGGTCAGCATCAACGGTGCCCCGCAGTCGTGGGGCACCCCGTTCGGCGGGTTCAAGATGTCCGGCGTCGGCCGCGAGATGGGTCCTGAGGGTTTGCAGTCCTACATCGAGAAGAAGTCCATCGCCCTCCCCGCAGGAGCAATCTGATGACGAAGACGATCACCGCTCCGCTCGACGGCAAGCGATGCATGGTGACCGGCAGTGCCCAGGGCATCGGCCGCGCGATCGCGGTCGAGCTGGCCGTCCAGGGCGCCGAGCACGTGGTCCTGCTCGACCGCAACGCCGAGGCCGCCGAGGAGACGGCCGAGCTGGTCCGCACGTTCGGGACGGAGGCGACGGTCGCCGACGTCGACCTCCGCGACGGCAGCGCGATCCGTGACGCCGTCGAGACCGCGGTCTCGACCATGGGTGGCCTCGACACCCTCGTCAGCAACGCCGGCGTCATCGAGGGTGCGTTCACCGACCAGACGACGGTCGACACCTTGCCGGAGGAGGTCTGGGACGCGCTGTTCGACGTCAACGTCAAGGCTCAGTGGCTGATGACCAAGCACGCTGCTCCGCACCTGCGTCGCGGCAACGGCCCGTCGATCACCAACTGCGCCTCGGTCTCCGGCCTCACCGGCTACCCGAACGGCCCCGCCTACTGCGCGAGCAAGGGCGCGGCCGTCCAGCTGACGCGCGCGTCGGCGGTCGACCTGTCACCGGAGATCAGGGTCAACTGCTTCTGCCCGGGATCGGTGATCACTCCGATGTCGCAGAAGTTCATCGACGATGCCGAGGACAAGGAGGCGGTGCTGTCGTTCATGTCTGCGTCCCACCTCGTACGGCGGCCGGGCCAGCCCGAGGAGGTCGGCAAGCTCGTCGCCTTCCTGGCCTCGGACGCTGCGTCCTTCATTACCGGCGCCGTCTACAACGTCGACGGCGGCTCCCTCGCGTGGCGGGGAACCCACTGATCTTCCTCTCATCCGACGGCCGGGCCGGTTCGCATCGTTGATGCGCACCGGCCCGCGTCGTTGATCGGCGATCGCCCGCAACTTTTGGGGTGCCAAAAGTGATTGACACCACCACAATCTCTGATAACAATTAATACTATGAGTGACGTACAGCGAGCGGTACGGGCGGCCACCGTCCTCGCGGAGCCAGAGGCCGCCGACAGCATCACGTCCCTCGATCCGGCCGTGCCGGTGCTGTCCCTGCGCAACGTCTGGAAGACCTTCGCCGGCACCCAGGCGCTCAAGGGGATCGAGCTCGACATCGCACCGGGCGAGGTGCACGCACTGGTCGGGCAGAACGGCTCCGGCAAGTCGACGCTGATCAAGATCCTGGCGAACTACCATGCGCCTGACCCCGGCAGCGAGGCCTACTTCAACGGCGACGCGTTCGCGCTGGGACGTCGGGACGCCGACGACGGCCACCACCTGCGGTTCGTGCACCAGGACCTCGGGCTGGTGCTCGAGATGAGTGCCACCGAGAACCTCGCGCTGACGTCGGGGTTCATCACCGGTGCCGGCGGCCGGGTGCACTGGCGGGAGCAGGCTCGGCGAACCCAGGCCATGCTGCGCCGGCTCGGCGTCGACCTCGACGTCAGCCGCCCGCTGTCCGAGGCCACCCCCGTCGAACGGACGATCGTCGCGATCGCAGCCGCACTGACCGGCTGGGAGAGCGGGCGCGGACTGCTCGTGCTCGACGAGCCCACCGCCGTACTGCCGCACACCGAGGTCGATCGCCTGCTCGAGATCGTGCGCGAGGTGCAGCGGCTCGGAGCCAGCGTCCTGTACGTCTCACACCGCCTGGACGAGATCTTCAGCATCGCCGACCGCGTCACCGTCCTCCGAGACGGGTACCTGACCGCGACGCGCGACACCGCCGAGCTGAACACGCAGTCGTTGGCCGAGCTGATGGTCGGAGACCGGGTCGACGCCTCCTTCCGCCTCGACCGTCCTCCCGTCTCCCGCCCAGCGCCTGTACTCGAGGTGGAGCGGCTGGCGGCGGGGCGCCTCACACGCCTCGATCTGGCCGTCGCCCCGGGCGAGATCCTCGGCGTCGCCGGGTTCGCCGGCTCGGGGGCCGAGGAGGTTCCCTACCTGCTCTCCGGCGTACGGCCGTCAGAGGACCCCAACGGGCGGATGCGGCACGAGGGCGGGGGGTGGAAGTCGGCGCGCCGGCTCCAGAAGGAGGGGTTCCCCCTCGTTCCCGCCGATCGGGTGGGGGAGGGCGTCGTAGCCGAATTCTCCGTCGCGGAGAACCTCAGCCTGCGGGTGATCGACCGGCTCACCGTCGGCACGACGGTCTCCACGCGGCGCGAGCGGGACCTCGCCCGCGACTGGATCCGCAAGCTCGAGGTGAAGGTCGCGGGCCAGGGGGCCTCGATCATGAGCCTCAGTGGCGGCAACCAGCAAAAGGTGATCATCGGGCGCTGCCTCGCATCGGAGCCCCGGGTGCTGATCCTCGCCGAGCCGACCGCAGGCGTCGACGTCGGCACCCGCCAGGCGATCTACGAGCTCATCGGTCAGCTTGCCGACGAAGGTCTCGCGGTCGTCGTCACCTCGACTGACACCACCGACCTCCTCGCTCTCTGCTCCCGTGTCGTCGTCCTCGCCGAGGGCACCGTCGCGTCCGAGCTCGTGGGAGACGAGATCACCGACCAGGCGCTGCTCACAGCCATGGAAGCAGGAAAGCGATGACCATGCAGTCCGTCCGACCCGACGTGCCCGACACCGAGGGGAGCGCCCACGCGGCGACCGACCGACGGTCACCCGCAGGACGGGTGCTGTCCTTGATCAGCCCGAAGAAGGTCAGCGCGCTCTACGTCCTCGCGGCGATCGTCGTGCTGTTCTCGATCTGGGTGCCGGCCACGTTCCCCCAGATGGCGACCGTGCAACAGGTGCTCAACGGCAACGCCGTGATCGGACTCGCTGCTCTGTCGATCATCATCCCGCTCTCCGCGCGGGTGTTCGACCTCTCCTTCGCCTACACGATGTCGCTGTCGGGCGTGACCGCGGCCTACTTCATCGCTGAGCGTGGCTGGTCCCTGGTCCCGGCGCTGCTCGCGGCGCTCGGTGTCTCCCTCGTCGTCGGTCTCATCAACGCGATCGTGGTCGTGGTCATGCGCGTCGACTCGCTGATCGGCACGTTGGCCACCGGCTCGATCATCCAGGCCTTCATCACGTTCGTCACCGACGAGGTGCCGATCGTTGCGGCGAGCCTCTTCGGCTCCTTCTCCGACCTGGGGCAGAAGGAGTTCCTGGGCCTCATCTACCCGGTCTGGTACATGCTCGCCTTCGCGGTGGCGCTCTGGTACGCGCTGGAGCACACAGCCCTGGGGCGCCGGATCTACGCAACCGGCTTCAACACCGAGGCGGCCCGGCTGTCGGGCATCAAGACCAAGCGGATCCAGTTCTGCTCGCTGCTCGTCTCGGCGCTTCTTGCCGGGTGGGCCGGTATCTCCCTCGCGGCTGTGCTCGGCACCGGATCGCCGACCGCCGGTACGCCGTACCTGCTTCCCGCCTTCGCCGCCGCGTTCCTGGGTGCGACCCAGCTGAGGCCGGGCCGGTTCAACGCCTGGGGCACCCTGCTCGGCGTGCTCACGCTCGGCGCCGGCACGACCGGGCTCGCCCTCGCGGCGGCCCCGCCGTGGGCGGCGAACATGTTCACCGGCGTGGTGCTGATCGCCGCGCTGGCCGTGACCACGGTGGAGCGCAACAAGGCGGGCGGACGGGGCTGGCGCTCGCGGTTCCGCCGCTGACCCGTCCGTCGAACCGCATCGCAACCGTCCGTCCACGCACCCGAGGAGTCCCTCATGTCCCGTCCCTCCGAGCAGAAGGACGTCGGTGGCTGCCCTGTCACGCACACCGACTACCGGCTCGAGCGCCCGATCTTCGAGAACTACGCGTTGCTGAACGCCGAGCGGGAGGACAGCCGGTTCTCCTGGAACGACTCGACCGACCACGGCTTCTGGATGATCAACCGGTACGACGACGTGGTCGAGGCGGTCCGGAGACACGACGACTTCTCCAACGAGCAGGTGAACGCATTCGTCAACGACATGGCGGTGCCACTGCTGCCCAACAGCCTCGACCCGCCGGAGCACACCCAGATGCGGCGCCTGCTCAACCCGTTCTTCTCGCCGGCTGCCGTCAAGCGGCTCGAGCCGCTCGCTCGCGAGCGGGCTCGGGCGATGGTCGCTGAGCTGAAGGACAGGAAGGCCGACGACCTGACCACTGGCTTCGCGCTGCTCTACCCCACCGAGCTCTTCCTGGCTCTCCTCGGCCTGCCGGTCGAGGACGGCCCTGAGTTCCTCTGGCGGGTCGAGGCGGTCTTCGGCGGCTTCTTCAAGGCCGGCGATGCGAGTCCGGAGGAGGCCGAGGCCGCCGCGGCATGGATCACGGCTTACTTCGACAAGAAGGTCGACGAGCGGCTGGCGGATCCGGGCGACCCGGAGACCGACTTGCTGATGCGCATCATCACCACCGAGGTGCCCGGTCAGGGCAAGATCCTCGACCGGGACCAGATCCTCAACTGCATGATGACCCTGATGCTGGCGGGTCTCGACACCACGCGCAGCGCCCTCGGCTACATCTTCCACCACCTCGCGAACGACCCCGAGATGCGCGCGCGCGTCACCAAGGACCCCAGCCTCTGGCCCCGCTTCATCGAGGAGTCGATCCGGCTCTACTCGCTCATCATCGAGGACGGGCGGATCGCCAAGAGCGACGTCGACTTCCACGGCCTCGACATCAAGAAGGGCGACATGCTGTGGCTCGGCCTGGCTGCTGCCAACCGTGACCCCCGCAAGTTCCCTCATCCCGACGTCTTCGACATGGACCGGGAGAACCTCAGCCACCACGTCGGCTTCGGCGTCGGGCAGCACCGGTGCATCGGTATGCACCTGGCCCGGGCGGAGCTCGTGATCGCCCTCGAGGAGTGGCACCAGCAGATCCCGGACTATCGCATCGCCGAGGGAATCGAGGTGCGAGAGCGCGGAGGCCAGCTGAAGCTCATGTCGCTCCCGCTCGAGTGGGACTGAGGAACGATACGACGGACCACCGGCGATCTGCCGAGGAGGCAAGCGATGGACTACGGCGTGATGCTGCCGGGAGGCAGTCACACGATCGATGAGGGCATCCAGATCGCGCGGATGGCCGAGCAGCGCGGGTTCGCCTCGGCCTACTGCGTGGAGGCCTATCGTGGCGCGCTGGTGCCACTCGCTGCCGTGGCGATGGGCACTGACCGGATCCGGATCGGTCCCTACATCCTCAACGCTTGGGGCCGCAGCCCGTGGTTGACGACGCTCGCCGCGATCGACCTGGACGAGCTCTCAGGCGGGCGGCTGGTGCTCTGCGTGGGACCGGGAAACAAGCATCTGAACGAGGATAGCCAAGGCCTGGAGTTCCATCGGCCGGCACCGCGCATGGAGGAGTTCATCGGCCTCGTGCGCCAGATGACCCGTCGGAGTCCGAGCGATCCGCCGCTCAGCTTCGATGGAGAGTTCCTGTCGCTGCACAACTGGTCACCGCAGATCGAGCCGGTCCGCGGCGCCGTCCCCGTCTACGGAGCGGCCATCGGACCCGCGATGCGACGCGCGGTCGGAAGGGCTGCCGACGGGGTCGCCCTCGGGACGCTGTTGTCGCCGGAGTACCTCGCGGGAAGCATCCGCCCCGACGTCCTGGGGGCCGCGCGACAGGCGGGCCGGGATCCGGTCGATATCGGCTGGGTCATGGCGTACTTCGTCTCGTGCGACGACGATCGCGCCACCGCACGCGCTGCGGCGCGCCGTGCCGTCGCAGGTCTCTACGCGCCGCTGCCGCATCCGTACTACGACTTCTTGCTGCGCGAGCAGGGGTTCGGCACAGTGGCCGACGATCTCGCCGAGCTGGTCCCGGCCGGCCGGCTCGACGCTGCTCACGAGGCGATCACGGATGACCTGCTGGACGCTCTGACCGCGTCCGGCACCCCCGAGGAGTGCAGAATTGCACTGGCTCGGTTCGAGGGCATGGTCGATGAAGTCGTGATGGTCAACGTCCGTGGTCCGGTGGATCCGAGCGGGTCGGACGGGCTGAGCCCGGAGGTCAGCTCGTACGCGAGGATGCTCGACATCCTGGGCTGAACGAGCGCGAAGCGGGCCGGACCTCCAAGGAGATCCGGCCCGCTTCGTCGTTGCAAGGTAGGCAGGGCGAAGACGATTCAGTACGGCATGGTTCCGCCGTCGACATTGATCGCTGCGCCGGTGATGCCGGCGCCCGCGGGCGACACCAGGAGCATCGCGACCGCCGCGACCTCCTCGACCGTGTTGAGCTTCTTGGTCAGGGTCTTCTCTGCATAGGCCCCGAGGAACTCCTCGTACGTGAGACCGGAAGCCTCCGCTGCGCTGCGTCCGGTCACCTGCATCAGGTCCGTCTCGACCGCGCCGGGGCAGATGACGTTGCTGGTGATCCCGTACGGGCTGTACTCTACGGCCGTCGCCTTGGCGAAGGCGTTCAGGGCGTGCTTGAACACCGTGTAGTGCCCCGCCGTGGGCTGCCCGTAGGACTTCCCCTCGACCGAGGAGATGCCGACAATCCGGCCCCATCCGCGTTCACGCATGGGCTTCAGGACCTTGCGGGTCGCCCAGAAGGCGCTGTTGAGGATCCAGCTGTTGGCCTCCTGCCAGGCGTCGTCGGAGAGATCCTCCAGGAGGGCGAAGCCGCTCGATCCGCCGGCATTGTTGACCAGGATGTCGACCTGGCCGAATGCAGCGGTGGCAGCATCCACCCAACCTTCGACGTCCTCCCGGACTCGGGCGTCACCGGCGACGAAGTGGATGTTGTCGCCGCCGCCCATCTCCTTGAGCGCGATCGCACCCTTCTCAGGGTCGCGGCCGGTGATGACGACGTTCGCGCCCTCGGCGAGGAGCGCCTCAGTGACGGCTCGTCCGATCCCGCGGGACCCGCCCGTGACGAGGGCGACTCGGTTCTTGGCAAGCATGGTGTGCTCCCTTTTCTCGTTCATTGATCGGTGCCGGCTCAGGCGAGTGGCTCGGTGAAGTGGGTGTGCGCCTCGCGCCGGGCGATGAGCCAGTGCCCGTCCTGCTTGACGTACTGGTCGAGGTACGTCGCCGCTGCGCGCAGCCAGGTGCCGTCGTTCTGGCGGACCGTGGCGGTGACGTCACAGGTGCCGCGCGGGCGGTCGGAGGTCCAGTCGACGACGAAGTTGGTGGTCCAGTGATGGGTCTCGGAGAGGCCGGCCCAAACGCCGTCACGCGCCATGGCGCCGATGGCCTCGCGGCCCTGCGGCTGGAGCTCGTCACCGAGGACCCAGACGGCGTCGTCGGACCAGATCGCTTCGAACCGGTCGGCATCCCGCTTGTCCAGGCCGTGGCAGTACTCGTGTGCCAGTCGGCGCATCTCTTCCTGTGCCTCGAGCCTGGCTACTCGCTCCTCGAGCGTCGTCACGTCCGACGTGGTGGTCATGACGGTTCCTTCCTCTGGTGTCTTCTCGGTCGGTAGTGGAAACGCCGCGACCCGGGCGCGTCGCGACATGCGGACGGCCCGGGTCGCGGATGGATCAGTTCAGGCCCCAGAGGGCGAAGTACTGCTCACGGACGTCCTCGACGACGGGGAAGATCTCCGTGTCACTGGGAAGGTTGTCGGCGGTGACGATCCAGTCCGGCACCTCGATGGTCTCTTCGTCCGGGACCCCGGCGAACCGGCGGGCGAGTGCGTCCACCATCGAGAACATCTCCTCGTAGTAGGGGAAGGTCACGGTCACCTCCTGCTGACCGCTGGAGATGTACTGCAGCGTCGTCTCGTCCGGACCCTCGCCGATCACCGTGATGTCGTTGAGGCCAGCAGCCTTGAGCGCCGCCGGCAGGCCGGCCCCGAGGGCTCCGTCGACGCTCAGCGCGACGTACTTCGTGTCGGGGTGCGAGCGCAGGTAGGAGACGATCCGGTCCGGCACGTCCTTGCCGAGCGCTGTGATCGGGATGTCCAGCTCCTCCGACGTGCAGGCCGGGCAGTTCTCCTCCATCGCCCCGTCGAAGCCCTTCTTGATCGACTGGATGATCTCGAAGGCGGAGAGGTTGACGAAGACGGCGCTGCCCTTCCCGTCGCTCTTGTCGATGATGTAGTTCGCCATGAGCGCTCCGGGTCGCTCGGACTGGGCCGGCGTCCCGATGACGAAGTCGAGCTTCTCTCCGTCCGCGGGGTCGGTGGTGCAGCAGGCAGCGACCTCGATTCCCATGGCCGCTGCTTCCTCCAGCTCTGCCTGGAACGCCGCCACAGGCGTCGCGGTGTAGATGACGCCGTCGGGCTTCTCGCGGAGGATCTGGGTCCATCCGGCCTTGACCTGCTCGGGGGTGCCGTCGTTCGCGATCGACGTCAGGTTCCACCCGAGCTCGTCGGTGGCTTCCTGGATGATGTCGGCCTCGAGGTTGCAGGTCGAGGTCCCGCAGCTGAGGAAGACGATGTCTTTGCCGGTGGGGATCGGCTTCGTGATCGGCTCGTCGTTGGGGATGGTGGTCGGGCGCTTGCTGAACTCCTCGACCGTTGCCCGGGCACGATCCAGGCCCTCGGGGTCGACATCGGCGTCGTTGCCGGTCGCGCCGGCCCCGCAGGCCGTCAGCACGCTGACGGCGGCCATGGTGGCGATCCCCACCAGGTACCGGCTGCCCCGCTTCGTTTCGATGTGCTGCATTGCGTGAACTCCTATCGGACTGCCCGAGCGGCTCGTCGCCTTGATGTGTGTGTTGGCGGTCACAAGAAAGAGTGACTATTATGCGCATAGTTGTCAAGGTTATGAGGGCTCTCATCTTTCGGAGAGGTCCCGGACCGATCACACTTGGAAGATGAGGAGCACCCCATGCCGCTGAAGTTCGGCCTCGCGATCATGAACGACTTCCCGCCGGGGGTCGTCCCGGCATCGCGCATCTCGATGCTGCGGGAGCAGGTCCGCGCCGCATCCGACGCAGGCATCTCCTCGATATGGGTGCTGCAGCACTACCTCGGCAGCATGCCGACGCTGCAGCCGGTGCCACTGCTGGCCGCGCTGGCCCAGGACGCCGGCGAGATGACGCTCGGGACCAACATGTTCATCCTCCCGCTCCGGCATCCGGTGGAGGTGGCGGAGGAGTTCGCGACGCTCGACCACCTCACCGGCGGTCGCGCCGTCGCCGGCTTCGGCATGGGCTACCGGGAGAACGAGTTCGAGTCGTTCGGCATCTCCATGGACGACCGCGTCGGCCGCTACGACGAGAGTGTGCGTCTCATCCGCCAGTTGTGGAGCGGCGCGGAGACCACCTTCGAGGGCGAGCACTTCAAGGTCAAGGACCAGCGGATCAGCCTCGCTCCGATCCAGGACGGCGGACCGCCGATCTGGATCGGTGCCGGGCCCCACAAGAAGGGGGCCGAGCGCGCTGCTCGCCTCGGCGACGCCTGGATCGTGCCGCCGCACGTCACTCCCGAGCGGCTCGCGGTCGTGCTGGGCCACTACCGCGCGGAGCGGGAGCGACTGGGCAAGGAGACCTCGGATCTCGTCGTACGCCGTGAGCTGGTGCTGGACGCCGACCGCGAGCGGGCCCGTGAGATCGGGCTGAGTGCCCGCGGTGCGCTGACCCAGAGGTACGCCGCCTACAACGCCCCGCAGGGCGGAGACGCCTACAAGCACCTGCAGACCGACAAGGCGGCCGAGGAGGTGGCCGACGCGTCGTACCTCTTCACGGATCCGGTCACTGCCGTCGGCGCGCTGAAGGACCTCGAGTCGCAGGGACTGACGCACATCGTGTTGCGGATGCAGTGGTACGACCTCGGCCAGGAGCAGGTGCTTGCGACGTTGGAGAAGTTCAAGAACGAGGTGCTTCCCGCCTTCCGGTGACCGTGGTGGGCCGAGCCGGCGCGACGCGCCGTCAGGCCGACGTGGGCCGCCGCTCCCAGGGAGCGGCGGCCCGCAGCTCCTCCAGTGGTACGGCGCCCGCCACCGCCTTGCGGCTGCGCATCACGGCGGCGGGCATGCCGGCGCCGGTGACCGCACGGACCCGGCCGCCCTCGACGTGGGCGGCGAGGAAGGCCTGCTCGGACAGGCTGCCGGCGAGCACGACGACGTCGTCCCCGGGGCGGTGCAGGCCCAGGCACTGCACCTTCACGTCGTACTGGTCGCTCCACATGTAGGGCAGCTCGGTGTGGGTGCGCGGCTCGGCGCCGGTGAGGATCGCGACCACGTTCGCGGCGACGGTCGCCGACCGGTCGACAGCCGACGTCCAGTGCTCGATCCGCACCTGCTCGCCGCCGCGGAGGTCGGCCACGGCGGCGATGTCGCCTGCGGCCCAGACGCCGGGGGTCGAGGCCGCGCCGTACTCATCGACGAGCACACCTTGGGCCGGCGCGTCGGTCAGGGCAAGGCCCGAGCCGCCCAGCCAGGCCAGATCGGCGCGAGCGCCGATCGCCGTGACGACGAGGTCAGTCGCCCGGCTGGTCCCGTCGGTCAGGGTGACGCCCCGGACGTGGCCCTCCCGGTCCGACTCGAGCTCCGCCACGCCCACGCCGAGGTGGAGGTCGACGCCCCGCCGGCGGTGGAGGGCAGCCACGAACGCGCCCACCTCCTCACCCACCACACGGCACAGGGGCTGGGGTAGTGGGTCGACGAGGTCGACCTCGAGGCCGCGCGTCCGCAGGGCCGCCGCGATCTCGCTCCCGAGGACTCCCGCGCCCACGACGGTGGCGTGGCGACCGCGGGCGGCCGCTGCGCGCAGCCGCAGGCAGTCGTCGAACGTGCGCAGGGTGTGGACGCCGCCGACGCCGGCCCAGCCCGGCACGGTGCGTGCCGCGAGTCCGGTCGCGATGATGAGCTGGTCCCACGCCAGGGTCTCGCCGTCGCCGACGACCACCGTGCGCGCCGTGGTGTCGAGCCGGGTGGCACGGACGCCGAGCCGCAGGTCCAGGTCGAGCTCGTCGAACCTGTCAGCCGGCCGCAGCGTCGGAAGCGCGGGATCCTCCTCGCCGGCCAGCAACGACTTCGACATCGGGGGCCGGTCGTATGGCAGGTGGAGCTCGGCCCCCAGCATCACCAGCTCACCGTCGTAGCCGCTGCGCCGGAGGCGCTCGGCGGTGCGGAGTCCGGCGAGACCGGCCCCGACGATGACGACACGTGTGTTTTCCATCGTGTTCTCCTACACGGTTCCGGGTCGCCACCGCTCGGTGGTCAGAAGGTGAGGACCGTCCGGGCAGCGGTGGTGTTGTCGATCTCGTCCAGGGCTCGCGGCAGCTCGTCGAGGCCGATGGTGCGGCCCTGGAGGGCGTCGAGGTCCAGGCGTCCGGAGAGATACATCTCGGCGTAGAGCGGAACGTCGACCCGCAGCCGGGTGCCGCCGAGACGGGAGCCCTGGATCCGCTTCTCGCTGAGGAAGTCGATGGTGGGGATGGTGATGGTGTCGCCGGGACGAGCCAGGCCGACCACGGTCGCCGTACCCCTCGTGCCGAGCATCGCGAACGCCTGGCTGATGGTTGCCGGATGACCGACGACCTCGAGGGCGTGGTCGACCCCTCCGCCCGTCAGCTCCCGCACCGCCTCGACCGGATCGCTCGTCGCGGCGTCGACGATGTCGGTGGCGCCGAAGGCCAGGGCGAGCTCGAGCTTCTCGGGCATCCGGTCGATGGCGATGATCCGCGAGGCGCCGGCGAGCACTGCACCCTGCACGGCGCTGAGACCCACGCCGCCGCAGCCGATCACGGCGACGCTGTCGCCGAACTGCACCTGGGCGGTATGGCGGACGGCTCCGAGGCCGGTGATGACGGCGCAGCCGAGGAGCGCGGCCTTGTCGAGCGGCATCGCTTCCGGAACGCGGGCGAGGCTCGAGGCCTGGACCAGCATCTCCTCGGCGAAGCTCGCCAGGCCCACGAACTGGCTCACGGGCCGGCCGTCGAGGGTGAGGCGCGGAGGCATGGCCCTGGAACGGGTGCGGCCGAGGTCCGAGCAGTGCTGGGGGAGCCCCCGGCTACACCAGGAGCAGGTCCCGCAGGAGCCCGCGGGACCGACAACGACGTGGTCCCCGGGCCTGAACGCGGTGACGTTGCTGCCCACCTCGAGGACCACCCCGGCCGCCTCGTGGCCAAGTACGGTGGGCAGGGGCAGTGCGGGGTTCCCGCCGGTCTGCCCGTGGCGGTCGGAGTGGCAGATGCCGGTCGCCGCGGTCCGGATCCGCACCTCGCTCGCCGCCGGTGCGTCGACGTCGACGTCCTCGATGACGACCTGCTGCTCGAACTGATGGAGGACGGCTGCCTTCATGGGTGGGTCCCTTCTCTTGCCTGTGTGACCGACGTTACCGTACTATTGCTGATCATCAACACCATGGATTAGCAAGAATTCGACAGCCGAGAGGACCGAGCGTGGCTGCCATCGACGTCGAGACCAAGGGCACCACCCGTTGGATCACGATCAATCGTCCGGAACGGCTCAACGCCTACGACCTGAGCATGGCGCGGACCATGATCGCGGCGTTCGAGGACGCGGCCGACGCGGACGCCGTCGTCCTGACCGGTGCGGGCGGGGCGTTCTGCGCCGGCGGCGCGCTCAACCAGTTGGGAGAGCCCGATCCTGAGCAGCTTCGCTTGCTCTTCACCTCCTCGCTGCGCCTGGTGGACGCGATCCGTGCCTGCCCGCGCCCGGTCATCGCGGCCGTTGACGGGGTCGCCGCCGGCGGCGGCAACGAACTCGTGGTCGCCTGCGACTTCGCCATCGCCACGGAGCGCTCTACCTTCGGCCAGACCGGTCCGCGTGTCGGCTCGGCTCCCGTCCTGGGCGCGACGAACCTGATGTCGGTCCAGATCGGTGAGAAGCGGGCCAAAGAGATGGCGATGCTGTGCCGGCGCTACTCCGCCGATCAGGCCCAGGCAATGGGGTTGGTCAACGAGGTGGTGCCCGACGAGGGGCTCGAGGCAGCGCTCGAGCGCTGGCTCGGCGAGATCGACCGCCTCAGTCCCCGCTACCTGGAGATCGCGAAGATCAGCTCCAACCTGTGGTGGAACGCCTCGAGGGACAACATGAGCTCCGGCCTCGGCATGCTCATCCAGGCCATCGGCAGCGAAGACATGCTCGAGGGCGCTAACGCCTTCCTCGACAAGCGCAAGCCCGACTTCCGCGCGGCTCGACGCGCCCAGAAGAAGACCGAGAACGAGGACCCCCAGTGAGCTTCCGCTACTACCGCGACCTTCAGCCGACCTTTGCGGACCGCACCGCGTGGGCCCTGCCCACCGTCCTGCGCCACCATGCCGGCGAGCGGCCGGACGCCGTCTGGCTGGACTGCCCCGAGGAGGGGCGGACGTGGACCTTCGCACAGATGCTGCAGGCCGCCGAACGGGTCGGGCGCAGCCTTCTCGCTGCCGACGCCGAGCCCGGCGACCGGGTGGTCCTGGTGGCCGGCAATTCCTCGGCCTTTGTCCGGACCTGGATCGGCACCGCCGTGGCCGGACTGGTGGAGGTGCCCATCAACACCGCCTACGAGCACGATTTCCTCGCCCACCAGGTCAGCACGGTCGAGGCGACCCTCGCCGTGGTCGACGACGTCTACGCAGCTCGGTTCGTGGCGATCGCCGATGCCGCCAAGTCGATCCGGAAGTTCTGGGTCATCGACACCGGCGTGCGCGAGGAAGCCATGGAAGTGCTGCGCAAGGCCGGGTGGGAGGCTGCCCCGTTCGAGGAGCTCGACGAGGAGGCCGCGGCCGCCGAGGTGGTCAACGGCACCCTCGAGCTGCCCGAGGTCCACCCTCAGGACCTCGCCTCGGTGCTCTTCACTTCCGGCACGACGGGCCCCAGCAAGGGCGTGGCGATGCCGCACGCGCAGATGTACTTCTTCGCGGACGAGTGCGTGTCCCTCGTGAGGCTCACGCCTGAGGACGCGTGGATGTCCGTGACGCCGCTGTTCCACGGCAACGCCCAGTTCATGGCCGCCTACCCGGCGCTGGTCGCGGGCGCCCGTTTCGTCACGCGTAGCAGGTTCTCCGCCAGCCGTTGGGTCGACCAGCTCCGGGAGAGTCGCGTCACCGTCACGAACTTCATCGGCGTGATGATGGACTTCATCGCCAAGCAGGACCCGCGCGCGGACGACGCGGACAACCCACTTCGGTGTGTCTTCGCCGCTCCGACCGCCGCCTCCCTCGTCGCGCCACTGAAGGAGCGCTACGGCATCGAGGCCTTCGTCGAGGTGTTCGGCCTCACCGAGACATCGGCGCCGATCGTCTCGCCGTACGGCGAGGATCGGCCGGCCGGTGCCGCGGGCCTCGCCGCCGACGAGTGGTTCGACGTCCGGCTGGTCGACCCGGGCACCGACGAGGAGGTCGCGGTGGGCGAGATCGGCGAGCTCGTCGTACGTCCGCGGGTGCCGTTCATCTGCTCGATGGGCTACTTCAACGCCCACGACAAGACCGTCGAGGCCTGGCGCAACCTGTGGTTCCACACGGGCGACGCGCTCCGGTGCGACGAGGACGGCTGGTTCTACTTCGTCGACCGCTTCAAGGACGCGCTGCGCAGGCGCGGCGAGAACATCAGCTCCTACGAGGTCGAGACCTCGATCCTGGCCCATCCGGCCGTGGTCGAGTGCGCGGTGATCGCCGTCCCGGCTTCCAGCGAGGCCGGTGAGGACGAGGTGATGGCCTACGTCGTCTGCGTCGACGGGCAGCGGCCCTCTGCGGCGGAGCTGTGGGCGCACTGCGACGAGCGGATCCCCTCCTTCGCCGTGCCGCGGTTCCTGCGCTTCGTCGAGGAGATGCCCAAGACGCCGTCGCAGCGGGTGCAGAAGGCGAAGCTGCGGGCCCTGGGCGTCACCGAGGACACCGACGACCGCGAGCAGGCCTGAGCAGATGCATCCCTACCGCACCGTCCTGTTCGTCCCCGCACACAAGCCCGAGTGGGCCCACAAGGCGCTGAGGTCCGGCGCCGACTGCGTGGTGCTCGACCTGGAGGACTCGGTCCCTCACGACCTCAAGCCCGAGGCGCGTGCCATCGTGCGCGAGACCCTGCCGAGGCTGCGCGCCGAGCGGCCCGACGTCGGATTGTTCGTCAGGCCGAACGCGCTGGCCACGAAGATGTCGGGCGCCGACCTCGAGGCGGTCGTGTGCCCCGAGCTCGACGGGCTCTTCACACCGAAGATCAAGGACGCCACCGATGTGCTGCGGTGGGAGACGCTGATCGAGTGGTTCGAGGCGCGCAACGGCGCCCAGGACCTGGAGATGATCGTGCCGGTCGAGATGGTCGATGCGATCACCAACTGCTTCGACATCGCCGGCGCCTCGCCGCGGGTCGGTGCGATGATCGGGCCCACCTCCGAGCACGCCGACATCGCGCGTGCTGTGGGTTACCGGCAATCGCGTGAGGGCTCGGAGACGCTCTACCTGCGCAGTCGGATCCTGCTGGCCTGCCGCCAGTTCGGGCTGCATCCCCTGACCGGCCTGTGGGAGGACCTCGCCGACCTCGAGGGCCTGCGCTCGTTCGCTGACTACGGCTTGCAGCTCGGCTTTCGGGGCATGGTCGTGATCCACCCCAGCCATGTGCCGGTTGCCAACGACGCCTTCACGCCGTCCGACGAGGAGGTCGCGTACTACGAGGACCTCGTGGCGACGATGGACACCGCCGTCGCCGACGGTCAGGGTGCGGTGCGGTTCCGCGGCCAGCACATCGACCTCGCCCACGCCGACAAGGCGCGCGACTGGCTGACCCACGCCCGGCTCGTGCGGGACGGATCTGCCCGGAGCGGAGCGGTACGGCGTTGAGGGCCTACGTCCTGACGGCCACCGGCTGTGAGCTTGCCGAGGTTCCCGATCCCACTCCCGGCCCCGGCCAGGTCGTCGTCCGGACGACGGCGGCGGGCCTCTGCCACTCCGACCTCACCCTGGCCGCCCGCAGGCCCGAGGCGCACCCCTTCTCCCTGCCGATGGTGCTGGGCCACGAGCTCGCCGGCACCGTCGCCGAGGTCCCCTCCGGCATCCCCGGGCTCCGGGTCGGTGACGCCGTGGTGGGCTACGGCCCGCGCGGGTGCGGACGCTGCGATACCTGCAGCGGCGGCGCCGAGAACTACTGCCGGGCGACCGCCGGCTCGTTCCCGCCCGGTCTCGGGTCGGACGGTGCGCTGGCGGAGTACGTCGCTGTCGACGCCGCGCACCTGGTCCCCTCCGCCGACGTCCCTCCTGCCCAGGGCGCTGCGCTGACCGACGCCGGCCTCACCGCCCTCCACGCACTGAACCGGGCACTGGGCAGCGGCCCACCGCTGAGGTCGCGGGCGGCGACGATCGTCGTTCTCGGCGTCGGCGGCGTGGGGCACGCAGCGGTTCAGCTGGCGCGCCTCGCCGGCGCCACGGTCGTCGCCGTCGACCGCTCCGCCTCGAAGCTCGCGCTGGCGGCCGCCCTCGGCGCCGAGCACACGTTCCTCGCTGGGGGCACGACGGTCGCCGACGTCCAGGAGGTGACCAGGGGGCGGGGCGTCGACGTCGTCCTGGACCTGGTTGCCTCCGACGACACGCTTCGACAGGCCGGAGCGATGCTCGCCGTGAACGGCGTGCTGTCCATTGTCGGTGTCGGGTCCGGACGGTTGCCCGTCGGCATGCACGCGCTCCCGCTCGGTGCGCGAACGGATCTTCCCTTCTGGGGTACGCGACCGGAGCTGGACCAGTTGCTCGACCTCGCTCGGTCCGGCCAGGTCCTCCTGGAGGTCGAGGAGTTCTCGCTCGAGCGGACCGTGGAGGCCTACGCCCTGCTCGACCGCGGCGAGGTGCGCGGCCGCGCCGTTGTGCTCCCTGACGTTGGCCATTGACTCCAATTAATGATAAGGATTACTATGGATAGCGGGTTGTACTGACGAGAGGATGCTGATCGTGGCTGGAACTAGGTTCCGCGGGAACAAGGGGCCCGTCGGCCCGTGGAGGTCGGCATGAACTACGAGGCCGACCCCGTCCACGAGGACATCCGTCAGGCTGTCCGCACGCTCTGCTCGAAGTTCCCCGACGAGTACTGGGCAGAGCAGGACGAGAAGCACGAATTCCCTTGGGACTTCTTCAACGCCGTCGTCGAGGGCGGCTGGCTCGGCCTCACCATCCCGGAGGAGTACGGCGGCGGCGGGCAAGGTGTGACCGAGGCAGCCATCGTTGAGCGGGAGATCGCGGCCTCGGGCGCCGGCATGGGCGGCTGCAGCTCGGTCCACATCGGGATCTTCGGCTTCGAGCCGATCCTGCACCACGGTAGCGAGGACCTGAAGCAGCGGTTCCTGCCGCGGGTCCCGACCGGCGAGCTGCAGATCTCGTTCGCGGTGACCGAACCAGACGCCGGCACCGACACCACCAACATCTCCACCTTCGCCCGCAAGGTCGACGGCGGCTGGCTGATCTCGGGCAAGAAGGTATGGATCTCCAACGCCCAGCAGGCGGAGCGGATGCTCCTGCTCGCGCGCACCACGCCGAAGGACGAGTGCACCAAGAAGACCGACGGGCTCACCGTCTTCTTCGCACCGATGGACCGGGACAAGGTCACCATCCGCCGGATCCCCAAGATGGGCCGCAACTCCGTCGACAGCAACGAGCTGTTCATCGACGACCTGTTCGTCGCGGACGAGGACGTCGTGGGCGATGTCGGCAAGGGCTTCAAGGTGATCCTCACCGGTCTCAACGCCGAGCGGGTCGTCGCAGCCAACGCCATGCTCGGCATCGGGGAGGCAGCGCTGCGACGGGGCACCCGCTACGCCAACGAGCGGGTGGTCTTCGGTCGTCCGATCGGCCAGAACCAGGGGCTGGCGTTCCAGCTCGCCGAGGCGAAGATCCGGATCGAGGCGGCCGACGCCGTGCTGCAGAAGGCCACCTGGATGGTCGACCAGCAGCTGCCGTGCGGCGCCGAGGCCAACTACGCCAAGTGGCTGTGCGCCGAAGCCGGGTACTACAGCGCCGACGTGGCGCTGCAGGTGCACGGCGGCATGGGTTACAGCAAGGAGTACCACGTGGAGCGGTACTTCCGGGAGGCCCGCCTGATGCGGATCGCGCCGATCAGCCAGGAGATGGTCCTCAACTACGTCGCCGAGCACGTGCTCGGCCTTCCCAGGAGCTACTGATGCGAGGCCTCTACTTCGAGGAGTTCGAGCCCGGCAAGGTCTACCGGCACACCTTCCGACGGACCGTGACCGAGATGGACAACGTGCTGTTCACGTCGCTGACGATGAACGTTGCGCCCATCCACCTCGACGCCGAGTACGCAAAGACGACGATTCACGGCAAGCCCCTGGTCAACAGCCTCTTCACCGTCGCCCTGATCGGGGCGTTCCACGTTCCCGAGCTGACCATGGGCACCACGCTGGGCAACCTCGGGTACGAGGAGGTGCGCTTCCCCGCACCGGTCTTCCACGGTGACACGCTCCGCGGCGAGACCACCATCGTCGACAAGCGCGAGTCGACGAGCCGTGACGACTCCGGCATCGTGTGGTTCGAGCACCGCGGTTACAACCAGCACGACGACCTGGTGATGACCTGCAAGCGCGCAGGCCTGATGATGAAGCGCCCCACCGACGGCTCGTCGTTCGGCGAGTGACCACGTGAGCGGTCGGACCGCCCTGGTCGTCGGCGGAGCCGGCGCGATCGGCCGGGCATGCGTCGAGGTCCTGGTCCGGGACGGGCTGCGTGTCGTCGTCGCCGACCTCGACCGTGATCACGCCGAGGCCGTCGCGGAACAGGCGGGTGGCAATGGAGCGGTGGCCCTCGACGTCACCTCGGCGTCGAGCGTCCGCGCTGGCGTCGGCGCCGCCGTCCGGACGCTCGGCGGCCTGGACGTCGCCGTGAACCTGGCCGGTGTCGGCGGCCCCCCTGTGCGGCTGCACGAGTACGACGACGAGAGCTGGGAGCGCGTCATCGGCGTCAACCTGAACGGCTCGTTCCGCTGCTTGCGCGAGCAGGTCACCGCGATGCTCGGTCACGGCGGCGGAGGGAGCATCGTGCTCGTCTCATCCGTGGGAGCCGGCGTCGGCTTCGCCGGTGCAGCCGCCTACTCCACGTCCAAGCACGCGCTGACGGGCCTCACCCGCTCGGCCGCGCTCGAGTACGGCGTCGACGGGATCCGGGTCAACGCGGTCGCGCCGGGTTTCGTCGACACGGAGTTCCTCCGCGCCCGCCGCGCTCCTGCGGAGCTGGCGCGACTCGAGGGAGCCCACCCGCTCGGTCGGCTCGCCACCGTCGAGGAGGTCGCTGCCGTGGTCTCGTTCCTCGCCTCGCCGGCGGCGGCCTTCGTCACCGGCTCCTGCTACGGCGTCGACGGCGGCTTCCTCGCGGGCAACGCCGCACTGCTCGACCGGTAGCGGTCTGGCCCGCGGGACGGGCGAACCGAACCGCGCGCGGCTGATCGAGGCATCAGGAGCCCGTCCACTCCGGAGAGCGCTTCTCGACGAAGGCGAGCGCGCCCTCCTTGGCGTCCGCGGACTCGCGAACCGGGTTCACGAATGCCTCCTGGCGCTCGAACATCTCCCCCAGCGGCCAGTCCTGGGACCGCACCAGCACCTGCTTCGACGCCGCGAGCGCGAGCGGGGCATTGGCGGCGACCTCGTCTGCGAGCTCGAGGGCGGCCTCGAGAGCACTGCCGGGCTCGGTGAGGCGGTTGACCAGGTGGACGTCGGCAGCGTCGGTGGCGGGCCACATCCGGCCGGTCAGGACCAGCTCCATTGCCAGGTGGTAGGGGATCCGGTGCTGGAGGCGGAGCAGGCCACCCGCGGCAGCGGTCAGTCCGCGCTTGACCTCGGGCAGCCCGAACCTCGCGGCCGACGACGCGACCACGAGGTCGCACGAAAGGACGATCTCGAAGCCACCCGCGAGCGCGTAGCCTTCGACGGCGGCGATCAGCGGCTTGGCCGGCGGCTTGCGGACCAGTCCCGCGAAACCCTTGCCCGCGACGACCGGACGCTCGCCCCGCGCGAAGCCCTTGAGGTCCATCCCGGCGCAGAACGTGCCGCCCGCGCCGGTAATGACGGCGACGCTGAGGTCGGGCCGGTCGTCCAGCATCTGCAGGGAGTCACCGATCTGGTGCGCCATCGCCATCGACATCGCGTTGCGCGCTGCCGGGCGATTCATCGTCAGCACCAGCACGCGGCCACGCTCCTCGACGACGAGCTCCGGCTCGTGCTCGGAGCCGGCGGCCCGGGTGCTGGTCACTTCGCCCTGACTCGTCATCGGGGGCTCATCCGGATCGCGCCGTCCAGCCGGATCGTCTCGCCGTTGAGATAAGGGTTCTCGACGATCTGCTGGGCAAGCATGGCGTACTCGTCGGGCTCTCCGAGGCGCGCGGGGTTGGGGACCTGGGCGCCGAGGCCGTTGCGGATCTCCTGGGAGAAGCGGGCGAGGATCGGGGTGTCGAAGACACCCGGTGCGATTGTGTTGACGCGGATGTTCTTGGTGGCGAGGTCGCGGGCTGCGACGAGCGTCATGCCGACCACGCCGGCCTTGGCGGACGCGTAGGGGATCTGGCCGACCTGGCCCTCCCACGCCGCGACGGACGCGGTGAGCACGCACACGCCGCGCTCACCGTCGACCACCTCGTTGCGCGCCATCCGGGCTGCCGCAAGGCGCAGCACGTTGAACGTGCCGACCAGGTTGATGTTGATCAGCTGCTGGTAGAGCTCCAGGTCGCCCGCGGAGCCGTCGCGGTTCACCAGGCGGACCGTGCCGCCCTTGCCTGCGCAGTGCACCAGCGCGCGCAGCGGCCCGTGCTCCTCGGCGACGTCGAGGGCAGCGTCGACCGATGCCGGATCGGTGACGTCCCCCGCTGCGAACGAGCCGCCGATCTCCTCGGCGAGCTCCTTCCCGAGCTGCTCGTTGAGGTCGAAGACGACGACGTGGGCTCCGGCGCCGGCGATGCGACGAGCGGCCGCGGCGCCGAGGCCGGATGCGCCGCCGGTGACGAGAGCTGAGGCTCCGGTGACGTTCACTGTGTTCTCCTGGAGGTAGGGGCGGTGGCCAGCGTTCAGAGGCGTTCGAGAATCGTGGCGTTGGCCATGCCGCCGGCCTCGCACATGAGCTGGAGCCCGAACCGCTGGTCGTTGTCCTCCAGCGCGTGGAGCATGGTCGTCATCAGGCGGCCGCCGGACGCCCCGAGCGGGTGGCCCAGGGCGATCGCCCCGCCGCGGGGGTTCAGCCGCTCGGGATCCACGGCGAACTCCGCGAGCCACGCCAGCGGAACGGAGGCGAAAGCCTCGTTGAGCTCGACGTGCTCGATGTCGCCGATGGAGAGACCCGAGCGTGCGAGCACCTTGTGCGTGGCCGGGATCGGCCCCGTCAGCATCAGGAGCGGGTCGTCGCCGATCACGGCCATGCTGTGCACGCGGGCGCGAGGACTGAGGCCCAGCTGCTCCGCGCGGGCACGCGACATCATGAGCACCGCACTGGCGCCGTCGGTGATCTGCGAGGAGTTGCCCGCGGTGACCGCCCACTCGATCTCGGGGAACCGCTCGGTGAGCTCGGGGGTCTCGAACACCGCCCGGAGCGTGCCGAGCTTCTCCACGGTCGTGCCGGCACGGATCGTCTCGTCCCGCCGGACCAGACCCGCAGGGGTCTGGACCGGGACGATCTCCCGGTCGAATGCTCCGGACGCCTGGGTCCGGGCCGCCAGCTCGTGGCTGCGCACGGCGTACTCGTCGAGCTCCGTGCGGGAGAGCTTCCACTGCGCGGCGACGAGCTCGGCGGCGACGCCCTGGGACACGAGGCCGGGGGCGAAGCGCTCCGCGACGCGCGCGCCGTAAGGGTCGGCGCCCATGCGGGCGGATCCCATCACCACACGGCTCATCGACTCGACGCCGCCCGCTACCACGATGTCCGCCTGCCCCGAGGCGATCGCCTGGGCGGCGAAGTGGACGGCCTGCTGGCTCGAGCCGCACTTGCGGTCGATCGTGGTCGAGGGCACGTGGGCGGGGAATCCGGCGCCCAGCCACGCCATCCGGCCCGGGGTCGCCGACTGCTCCCCGACCTGGGACACGCAGCCCACGATCACGTCGTCGACCGCGCCGGGATCGACTGCCGGGGAGCGGTCGAGCAGCGCCTGCAGCATCTGGGCGAGCAGGTCGACCGGGTGCACGTCGGCGAGCGCGCCGCCTGCCTTTCCTCGTCCGCTGGGGGTGCGGATGGCGTCGACGAGCACAGCTTCGGTTGCAGCGGTTCCAGTCACCGAGAATGCTTATCATGATTCGCATTAGTTTGTCACTGTCCTTGACCCTGATGGGCGAGCCAATCTAGGATCATGATTACAACCATAGAGGAGGAAGTCGTGGCGCACGACGATTACGCTGAGATCCGGCAGCTGGCGGCCAAGGTCGCCCGTGAGGTGTACGGGCCGCTGGCTGAGGAGATGGACCGGAACCGCACCCCCGTGTCGCGGGAGCAGCGGATGCAGCTGGGCGAGCTCGGCTTCCTCGGCATCGCCCACCCCGAGGAGTATGGCGGCTCCGGCGCCCCGCTGGGCCAGGCGCTGGCCGTGGTGGAGGAGTTCGGGAAGGTCTGCCGTCCGGCGGCGTTCCAGATCTTCGAGGCCAACACCGGCCCCGCGCAGGTGATCCACCACCTGGGTTCCGAGGAGCAGAAGCAGCGCTGGCTGCCGGCGATCATCTCGGGTGAGAAGACCATGGCGGTCGGCATCTCCGAACCCGACGCCGGCTCCGCTGCCACTGACATGCGTACCACGGGCAAGCTCACCGACGGGATCGTCGTCGTCAACGGCACCAAGCGCTGGATCTCCAACGGCGGCGAGGCCGACCAGTACGTCGTCTACTGCCGTCTCTCCGACGCGCCCGGTGCGAAGGGCATCGGTGCCGTCCTCGTCGAGAAGGGCACGCCCGGCTTCTCCTTCGGCGCCAGCGAGCGGTTGATGGGCTTTCGCGGTATCCCGTCGTCGGACCTCTACTTCGACAACGTCGAGGTCCCCGAGGAGAACGTCGTCGTCCCCGCGGGTGGCTTCAGCAAGCTGTTCGGCGTCTTCTCCATCGAGCGCATGGGCAACACGACGATGAGCCTCGCCATCGGTCAGGCGGCTCTCGACAAGACCCTGAAGTACGTCGAGGAGCGCGAGCAGTTCGGCAAGCCGCTGATCGAGTTCCAGAGCATCCAGGTGATGGTCGCCGACATGGTGCTGCTCGTGGAGGCGGCCCGGCTCCTGCGCGACGAGGCTGCGGCGTCGGCCGACGCCGCGGGCATGCCCGATCCGCTGAAGGTGTCGCTGGCCAAGTGCACCGCCAACGAGATGGCCAAGCGGGTCACCGACCTGGCCATGCAGATCCACGGTGGCAACGGCTACACCGAGGAGTACGGACTCGAGCGCCTGCACCGCGACGCCCACGGCTGGGCGATCGCAGGCGGCACGCCCACCATGCAGCGGATTCGGATCGTCTCGGAGATGCTCGGCCGGAAGTTCGACCAGCGCCGCTGACGGCCTGTGACTGCCGACCGCGGCAGGGAGGATGGACCCTATGTTCGACCTGAGCCCGGACCATCGGGAGATCCAGGCGCGAGCACGTGCGCTCGCGGCCGCCGTCGAGCCGTTCGCAGGTGAGGCCGACGAGTACGTCGAGGTGCACCCCAAGGTGCGCAGCCTGCTCGCCGAGAGCGGGCTAGCCCGCCTGGTCGTGCCGGCGGCGTACGGCGGCGTCGCCGACGTGCTCGACCCGCTCGCCATCGCCGTCGTCCGGGAGGCGCTGATGTACTCCTCGGCGCACCTGGACTCCATGTTCGGCATGCAAGGCGTGGGCAGCTACTCGCTGTCGATCGGCGGGTCGGAGGCGCTGAAGGCCGAGTGGCTCCCGAAGGTCGCAGCCCTCGAGGCCATCGCGGGGCTGGCGCTGACCGAGCCGGACGTCGGCTCCGACCTCCGCGCGATCACGACCACGATGGTCGCCGACGGTGACGAGCTGGTGATCAACGGGCGAAAGTCGTACATCACCAACGGTGGCGCCGCCGACCTCTACTGCACCCTCGTGCGCGAGGGCGACGGCTGGTCGATGGTGCTGGTCCCGGCCGCGGTCCCGGGCGTGGGCGTCGAGCGCGGAGCGGACCTCATCGCGCCGCACATCCTCGGCGAGCTCACCTTCACCGACGTTCGCGTGCCGGCAGGCAACCGGCTGGGGATCCCCGGCAAGGCGTTCTCCCTCATGCTCCAGACTCTCGCCGTCTTCCGGGTGACCGTGGCGGCCTCGGCCGTCGGCCTCGCGCAGGCGGCGCTCGACGAGTCCCGCGCTCACGCGCTCACCCGCCAGCAGTTCGGCAAGCCGCTCATCGAGCTGGGCGCGGTCGCGCAGATGCTCGCGCAGTCGTGGACCGACGTCGAGGCTGCCCGCGCCTTCGTCTACCGGGCCGCCGCCCTGGCCAAGGACGACCCGCTGGGACACCTCGACTACTCCTCGATGGCCAAGGTGCACGCCACCGAGTCCGCCGCGGCTGTTGTCGACCGGTCGCTGCAGACGATGGGCCGCTTCGGCCTGGTCCGCGGCTCGAAGATCGAGCGTCTCTACCGCAACGCACGGCCGCTGCGGGTCTACGAGGGTGCCACCGAGGTGCTCCTCGACTCGCTCGCCCGGCGCCTGGCGAAGGCTGCCCGCTGATGGACCTGCAGCTTAAAGGCACGGTCGTCCTCGTCACCGGTGCGAGTCGCGGCCTCGGTGCCGCGATGGCGCTGGAGCTGGCGCGCGAGGGGGCCCTCGTGGTCGCCGCCGCCCGCTCGAAGGACAGCCTCGCGGAGGTCGCCGCGCAAGGAGACGGCCGGATCTCCACGATCGAGGCCGATATGCGCGACGAGGCATCGGTCCGGGCTCTGGTGCCGGAGGTCGTGGCGCGTCACGGCCGGATCGACGGGCTGATCAACAACGCGGGCATCGCGCCGGCCGGCAAGTTCGCGACCCAGGATCCCGAGATCTGGAGGGACGCGATGACGGTCAACGTGATCGCGCCGATGCTGCTGGCGCAGGCCGCTGGCGTACGGATGATCGAGCAGGGCGGCGGCCGCATCGTCAACGTTGCCTCGACGACCGGCGTGCGCGGCAAGCCGTTCCTCGTGCCGTACTCCACTTCCAAGGGCGCCGTCGTCCGGTTCACGGAGGCGCTCGCTGCCGAGTGGGCGGGGAAGAACGTGCAGGTCAACTGCATCGCCCCCGGAGCCTTCGTCACCGAGGCCCAGAAGGCCGTCACCGAGTCCGCCGACCTGCTCGCGAAGCGGGTCGCCAAGATCCCAGCCGGCCGGATGGCCGACCCCGCAGAGCTCGTGCCGCTCGCGTGCCTCCTCGTCTCACCCCTGTCCTCGTTCACGACCGGCGCGATCTTCGTCGTCGACGGCGGCGAGTCCGGCAAGCTCTAGGGAGGACCCACGTGATCATCGACGCCCACGCCCACGTCTGGCCGGACGCCATCGCCGGGATCGCCCTGTCGGCGAACCGTCTGCCCGACCTCGTCGCACGCGGCGACGGAACGGTCGGCGGACTGACCGCCGACATGGCCGAGAGCGGCGTCGGGATGTCGTGCTGCCTGGGCATCGCCAACCAAGCGCGCCACGTCGACTCCGTCAACCGGTTCGTCGCCGGACTGACCTCGGACACCAGGTTCGGCTTCGGCACCGTGCACGTGGACCTGTCGGTCGAGGACAACATCGCCAGCCTGCGCCGCCATGGCGTGCGTGCGGTGAAGATCCACCCGCTCTTCCAGAACTTCGGCCTCGACCACCCGCGTCTCTGGGAGATCTTTGAGGCCTTCGGCGACGAGTTCGCCGTGATCACCCACGTGGGCGAGGGTGGCTCCCCGCAGGCCAACCGGCTCTCGAGCCCCGCGATGATCCGCGACATCGCCCGTCAATTTCCGCAGCTGAAGCTGATGGCCTGCCACTTCGGCGGCTACAAGATCCTCGACGACGCCGAGGAGATGCTCTCCGGCGCCGACGTTGTGCTCGAGACGAGCTGGCCGCCCAGCCTGGCGACGCTGCGCCCCGAGCGGGTGCGCGACCTGATCCGCAAGCATGGTGCCGAGCGCATCGTCTTCGGCTCCGACTGGCCGATGACCAGCCCGGCCGACGAGATCAGGGCGATCCACGCCCTCGGCCTGTCCGACGACGAGACCAAGCGCGTCCTGGGAGGAACGCTCGCGGGCATCCTCGGCATCGACTCCTTCTGGTCCTGAACCAGGCCCGCGGAGGATCAGCGGCGATCAGCCCGCGGTGCCCCAGACGATGGGGGCAGCCAGCACGTCGGGAAACTTCTTCTCCGCGTACTGCACGTACTGGTTGATGTGGTCCGCCATCGCTTCGGCCGACGCGGCCGCGTCGCGCTCGGCGAGGGCCTCGTAGATGCTCAGGTGTGCCTTGTGGACGGCGATCCGTCGTACCTCGGGGTAGTCGATGCCGATTGCCGATCCGTCGAGCATGCCCAGCAGCGCGTCGATGAGATAGCCGAACATCGCGTTGCCCGAGCCGTGGGCGATGACGTCGTGGAAGCGCTTGTTCTCCTCGAGGAACACGGACTGGTCCGCCAGGTGCTCCTGCATGTTGTCGACGCTGGTCCTGAGGTCGACCAGCTGGGCATCGGACATCCGCTCCGCAGCGAGCTGAGCCATCATCGGCTCCAGGCCGCCTCGGGCCTCGGCGATCGTGCGGAAGGGTGCGCTGGCGAACTGGAGCAGCAGGGTCAGCGACGTCGCCAGGCTCTGGGCATCCGGCTGCTGGACGACCGGGCCGCCGCCGGGGCCTGGCCTGAGGGTGATGACACCCTGGAGCTCGAGGAACCGGAGCGACTCCCGCAGGGTGCCACGGCCCACGTCGTACTCCTCGAGCATCACGCGCTCTGGCGGCAGCCGGTCACCGACGGTGTTTCCACGGCGGTTGATGTCGCCGACGATGCGCTGGGCCAGCAGCATCGCGGTCTTCTGCGGCCGCGGGCTGGAGGTCATGGGTGCTCCTCGGTGGTCGCCTGCTCGAGAGAGGCAGCGCTGGCGAGTCGTCGTACCGCGTCGACGATCTCCGAGCGCGCGTCGCGGGCTGCCGCCGAGGCGGCAGTGAAGCGCAGGAACCCGTGGCACAGCCCCGGGTGCTCGACGCTCGTCACGGCGACACCGTCCGTGGCGAGCCGGGCGGCGAGGGCCGCGCCCTCGTCGTGCAGCGGGTCGTGCCCAGCCAGGACGAGATGGGTGGGAGGCAGGGAGCTCAGGGTCGTCGCGTGCAGCGGCGCCACGTCGGGCGCCGGCAGTGAGGGGGCGTCGTCGGGCAGGTAGTGGCGGAAGAACCACCGCATGTCTGCCGCGCCGATCGGGAACGCGGTCGCGTTCGTGCGGTAGGACGACGTGCCGTCGGGCAGGGCGAGCACGGGGTACAGCAGGAGCAGGAAGAGCGGCCGGTCAACCCCGGCCGATGCGAGCCGAAGCGTCAGCGCTGCCGCGAGACTGCCGCCGGCGCTGTCACCGCCCAGTGCGTGGGGGCCGCCGTACGCACGCTGCGACCACGCCCAGGCCGCCTGTAGGTCCTCCAGGCCGGCCGGGAACGGGTGCTCCGGCGCGAGCCTGTAGTCGACGCTCACCACGCGCACGCCCGCGTCCCGGGCGAGAAAGCGGCAGAGCTCGTCGGAGTAGTCGAGGTCGCCCGTCACCCAGCCGCCGCCGTGGGCGTACACCACGGTGGTCGCGGGGTCGCCGTCCTCGTAGACCCGCAGAGGGACAGGCGGGCACCCAGCCTGGCCCCCGGGCGGCGGCACGACTTCGTGCACTGTCACCGCCGGCCCGTCGGAACAGAGTCGGTGACCGGCCGTGACGCGCTCGCGCGCCTCGGACGGGGAGATCTCCACCATCGGAGCCCTGCCCGAGTCCGCCATCGCGTCGCGGAGCACGGCGAGCTCGGCGTCCAGGTCAGCCACTGACCACTCCGTCCGCTCTCAACCGAGCAAGCTGGTCCGCGTCGACACCGACGTCGGTGAGGACCTCGGTGGTGTGCTCGCCGACCGAGGGGACACCGTCGTACGACGGGCCGGCGTAGTCGCGCACGTGGAGGATCGGGCCGGGCACGAGGGCATCGCCGAGCGGGGTGCCGGTGAGCGCGCTCAAGGTGCGCTCGGCGAAGTGCGGGTCGGCGACGACGTCGCTGGAGTCGTTCACGGCGGCGGCGACGACCTCGAACTTCTCGAGGATCGCGAGGACCTCGTCACGCGGGCGCAGCTTGACCCATTCGACGACGATGTCCTGGAGGGAGGCGTTGTTGGCCATGCGTGCGACGTTGGTGGAGTAGCGCTCGTCGGTCTGCAGGTCGGGTCGCTCCATCGCGTCGAAGAGGCGCATCGCGATGGCCTGGTTGGAGCCGGCGATCGACAGCCATCCGCCGTCGGCCGCCTGGTAGATGCCACGCGGTGATGCCGCACCCGAGGCGTTGCCGTGGCGTTGCATGATCTCGCCCGATGCGGTGAAGTTGAGGACCGCGTCGCCGAGGATGAACATCAGCGGCTCGTAGAGCGCGACGTCGACCTCTGCCCCGGCGCCCGTGCGGCCGCGCTGGAAGAGCGCCATCGTGGTGCCGAAGGCGGCCGAGATGTCGGCGATGGAGTCGGCGAAGCCGAACGGCGGGGCAGTCGGCGGCGTGTGGGGCCAGCCGTTGAGGAAGGCGTAGCCGCTCACGGTCTCCGCCACGGTGCCGAACCCGGGACGCTCGCGGTAGGGGCCGGTCTGGCCGAACCCGCTGACCCGTGTCATCACCAGTCCGGGGTTGTCGGCGGAGAGCGCCTCGTACGACATGCCCCAGGCCTCCATGCGCCCGGGCCGGAAGTTCTCGATCAGCACGTCCGCGCCGGCGACCAGGCGACGGAGGAGGTCTCGTCCTTCCTGGCGTCGCATGTCGATCCCGACCGACCGTTTCCCGGAGTTCAGCCGGGCGAAGCCGATGGCGGTGCCCTCGTGGGCGGGCTGCCACTGGCGCGCGAAGTCGCCTTGCGTCGGATCCTCGATCTTGATCACGTCGGCGCCGAAGTCGCGGAGCATTCGGCCCGCTGTCGGCGCGGCATACATCGAGCCGGCCTCGATCACGGTCAGACCGCTGAGGGGGGCGCGCCCGGTGTTCATCAGAGGATCCCTTCGGTCAGCTGAGCTTGAAGCCGGCGTAGTTGTTGGCAGCGACCTCATCGCAAACGTCGCGGTAGTGGCCGACGCCGCCGAGGTAGAGCGCGAACACCTTCGGCTTGCCGGGGACGTTGGAGCCGACGTACCACGAGTTGCCCTTCATGAAGAGCGTCGGCGCGGCGATGTTGTACACCTCCTGGGTCCAGTGCTCCTGTGCGTCGAGCTCGGGCTCGGCCGAGGAGTACCCGTTTTCCAGCTGCCACTGGATGAAGTCGCTGATCCACTCGACGTGCTGTTCGATCGACACAACGACGTTGCTCAGCACCGACGGGCTGCCAGCGCCCGCGACGACGTACAGATTCGGGAAGCCGTGCGTGGCGACGCCGATGTAGGTCTGCGGTCCGTCGACCCAGGCCTCGGGAAGGCGTTGGCCGCCGACCCCGCGGATGTCGATCTCGAAGAGGGCGCCGGTGAGCGCGTCGAAGCCCGTCGCGAGGACGAGGACGTCCAAGTGGTACCGACAGCCACTCGTCAGCACCACCTCTTGGCCCTCGACCTGCGCGATCGGGTCGTCCTTGACGTCGACGAGGGTGACGTCGTCACGGTTGAACGTCTCGTAGTAGCCGATCTCGAGCACGAGGCGCTTCGAGCCGAACGGGTAACCCTTGGGGCAGAGCCGTTCCGCGGTCTCAGGATCCTCGACGATCTCGCGGATGCGCTCGCGAATGAACGCACCGGCGGTCTCGGCCGCCTTCTCGTCGGTCCGGAAGTCGCGGTAGGCGGCGAGGATGTCCGGGCCGCCCCGGTTCCAGTGCTTGTGGAAGGTCTCCTCGAGGGCGGCCGGGTCCACGTCGAGCGCCGACTCGGTTCCGATCTCCCGATGGGTGCCCCCGGGGTGGTGCCGGGCGATCTCGCGGTAGTCCTGGAAGCGCTCCTTGAGGTCGGCCACGAAGTCGGGGTCGAGCGGATGGTTGCGCGCCGGGATGGCATAGTGCGCCGTGCGCTGGAAGACGAAGGTGTGGCCGGCCCGCTGGGCCACCTGAGGCACCGTCTGTACGCCGGACGACCCTGTGCCGATGACACCCACCCGTTTGCCGGAGAACTCGACGCCGTGCCGGGGCCAGTCCCCGGTGTGCACCAGTTGGCCGGTGAAGCCGGCGATGCCCTCGATGTCGGGCAGCTGAGGCTTCGACAGCTGGCCGCTCGCCATGATCACGTGACGCGCGACGAGGTGCTCGCCGTGGTCGGTGGCCACCTTCCAGTGTGCGGCCGAGGCGTCCCAGTGCAGCTCGGTGACCTTGGACGAGAAGGTGATCCCAGGGCGCAGGTCGAGCCGGTCAGCGACGAAGTTCAGGTAACGGAGGATCTCCGGCTGCGCCGGGTAACGCTCCGACCAGGTCCAGTCCTGAACGATGCCGTCGTCGAAGGAGTAGCAGTAGTCGACGCTCTCGATGTCGCAGCGTGCTCCCGGGTAGCGGTTGCGGTACCACACGCCGCCGAGGTCGTCGTCCGCCTCGATGACGTGCACCGAGCGTCCCAGGGTCCGCAGGCGGTGCAGGCTGTAGAGGCCGGAGAACCCGGCTCCGACGACCAGGACGTCGAGGTCGGCAGGAGGTGTCGTTCGCAAGGTCGATCCTTTCCCAGAAACAATGCTCATGAATATTAGCATTGCGGTGACTCGGATCACAAGCGAAACCAGCTCGACGGATCGCCGTACGACGCGAGCCGCTTCGCGTTGTGGCGTGGCTCACGCGGCGAGAACGCCAGAGCGTGGCTCAGCGCCGAGGTGTGGATGGGGTCGAACCGCGCGGCATGCGCGCGGGACGCGCTCGACCTACCGGCGGTTGCCCCAGATGATGATCTCGTCTAGCAGGGCGGGATGCTTCTTCGCCACGTAGTGGGCGTACTGGTCCATGTGGTCGCGCATCAGCGCCTCGGCGCGCGCGCCGTCGCCCGCCAGGATCGCCTCGGCGACGTCCGTGTGGACCGAGTGCACATCCTTCTGGCGGGTCTTCGGGAACAACACGCCCTGAACGCGGTCGCGATAGATCTCGGCCAGGGACTGGGAGACGAGGGTGATCAGGCTGTTGCCGCTCAGCGCAATCACGGATCCGTGGAAGTCGCCGGTGATGTGGAGGTATGCGCCGTCGTCCGGCGCATCGACGCCGGACCGGGCCAGCGACAATAGCTCGCGTGCCGCCTGCGATCCTTTCTGCCGCTCGGCCGCCAGGCGGGCGGCCATGGGTTCCAGGATGAGCCGGGCCTCGACCACCTCGCGATAGGTGACCTCTGCGAACTGGAAGAAGAGTGAAGCGACCCGCCCGAAGTCCTCGGGATGAACGCTCTGCACGACCGGACCGCCCCGCGGACCTGGCTTGAGCGAGATCAGGCCACACGTTTCAAGGACGCGCAGCGCCTCGCGCATGGTGCCGCGCCCGACGCCGTACTCCAGGAGCATGTCGGCTTCCTTGGGCAGTTGGTCGCCAGCCGAAAGACCGAGTCTGCGGATGTCGCCCAACAGCGACTGGGCGACGTTGTTGGCGAGCTTGTCCTTCCGCGGTGGCCTACGCGCGAAATTGCCGGTGCTCGTGCTCATCGCTGCTCCTTCGGTGAAATGCATCATCCATATGATGACGCTCGATCACCTCCGAGTGTCGGATGCTACCAAGCGAGTTCTGCCTCGCCCTGTGCATGCGCCTTGGCGCAGGCATGCCGGCGCCGGTGGTTCGACCCTTCCGCGGCCTCGCGTCGACAGCTGGTCAGGAGGGCGACCGTGCGTGCTCAGACGCCATCGTCGTCGTCCTTGGCGATCAACGTCATTCACGCGCGCGCTTCGTCGTGCGGTGGCGCATCCCCCGGATCGGGCTCCGGCGTCCGACGCCCGAACACGGCATCGAAAGCTCGCTTTCACTACGCCGTCGTCGCTGGTGCGGACGTTGCCATCTGGCCGTCGACCGGCGGCTCGACACTCCTGCGCAGGATCTTGCCCGTAGGGCCCTTGGGCAAGCTGGAGACGAACCAGACTCGCCGGGGATACTTGTAGTCCGCCAGACGCTCCCGCACGAACTCGATGAGCTCGGCTGACTCGGCATGAGCTCCGCGCTTGAGTGCCACAGCCGCTGCGACTTGTTCGCCCAGATGTTCGTCCTCGAGCCCGATCACGGCCACTTCGGCCACAGCTGGGTGCTCGTACAGCACCTCCTCCACCTCGCGTGGATACACGTTGTAGCCGCCCCTGATGATGACGTCCTTCTTCCGATCCACGATGCTGTAGTAGCCGTCGTCGTCGCGCGTAGCGATGTCTCCCGTACGGAACCAACCGTCGACGATTGCTTTCTCAGTCGCCGCTGGACGGCCCCAGTAGCCCTTCATCACGTTTTCGCCCCTGATCTCAATCTCTCCGGGCACATCGGAACTACGCACTAGATGGCCGTCGTCGTCGACCAGGCGAAGTTCGCAACCGCGCACCGGAACCCCGATCGTCCCTGCCTTGCGCGGCGTCCCGGGCTGGTTGAAGCAAGCGATGGGGGCGGTTTCAGAGAGCCCGTATCCTTCGTATACCTCACATCCGAAGTGTTTCTCGAAGGACCTCAGAACTTCGACCGGCATCGGTGCGCCTCCGACGATGCAGCAGCGGAGTCTCGACAAGTTTGCGGAATCGGCATTCGGCGAGTTCAGAAGAGCCGAATACATCGTGGGCACCCCTTCTAGAACTGTCACCTCGTCCCGCTCAAGGACGCGCAAGGCCTCTTCGGCGTCAAAGCGGGGGATGAGTGTCAGCAGGGCACCGGACTTCACTGCAGCGTTGAGGCCGCAGGTCAGACCGAACACATGGAACAGGGGCAGGCATCCCAGGACAACGTCGTCGGGTGAGGTCTGGATGAGTGTGTCCACGGTGGTGGATGCATTGGTGGACATGTTGGCATGGGTGAGCTCCGCCCCTTTGGGACTCCCCGTTGTTCCTGAGGTGTAGAGAAGCACCGCTGTGTCGTCCGCGGCCCGTTCGACAGGTTCTTCAAGGGGATCTCCGAGAAGTTCCAGTTCGGTCAGACCTAGGTCATCAACCAAGAGCGCAGGAATTCCGGCATCGTTCGCAGCTTCCGAGACGACGTCTCCCACCCGGCGGGAACCATAGACGAGGGACATGCCGGAATCTTCAATGTAGTACGCGACCTCTCGGGACTTCAGTAGCGGGTTCATCGGAACAGCGATGGCGCCCGCCATCAGAACCCCGTAAAGGAGGATCGGAAACGCCGGAACATTCGGCAACACGATCCCTACGCGATCACCGGCGCGGATACCGCGAGCCTCCAGGTCGCCCGCCACGGCGGCAGCGGCACGCCTGAGCTCGGAGTAAGTCAGCGTGGTGCTGTTGAGCCTGATTGCCGGCCGATCGCCATGGGAGCGAGCCGTATCGACAAGGTTGTTGGCGAGGTTCGAAGACATGACGGTTCCCTCTCTCGAAGTAAGTGGCCTCGACGCGGGTCAGTCGGCGCCCGCGGCTGACCCAGCCGCCCACGAGCTATCGGGTTGCACGAACGGGAGCAGCGAAGGCGCCTGAAGACAGCCGCAGATGCAAAGTAGACGCAGCGTCGAGAATTGTCAACGCTATGACAGATCGCCAGGGTGCAGGTAGAAGGATGGGCACTGCCCAGCAGGGTTCGGCCTGACGGCCGGTCGCCCGGCGGGCGGGGCTGGGCGTCCTCTGCTTCAGATCGAACTTCTCGACGTGATGTCCCGACGCCCGTTCAAATAGTTCATACGGTGACCGTTAAGCAAATGCGACTTACGCGAGCGTCTTGAAACGGCGGGTTTTTGAGGCGAACGCAAATGGGATGAAGGGTCTCCCGGCGGGCTGCAAGCCTCCGATCTGGTCTACCATAGGGCCATGGCGACATCGTTTTCCAACGGTCTCAATGGTGCCGAATCTCGGCCTGGTAGGCGGAACCTGAAGGGCGACAGGCGTGAGCAGGCGATCCTTCAGTGTGCCTATGAGACCTTGCGCAATGTTTCGATGCGTACCGTCTCGATCGATCATCTTGCGCAGGGCGCAGGTCTATCCCGATCGTCCTTCTACTTCTATTTCGAATCAAAGTGGCAGGTGCTTTCAGCGCTACTGTCGAGCGTGACCGAGGATGTCTTCGTCGCCTCGTCAATGATTTTCGACCGGCCGGAAGGAGTTCCGCCGGAGGCAGCGATCGAGCATGCGGTGTCTGAGGTGGTAGCCGTGTGGGAGCGGCACGGACACGTGCTCCGCGAGGTGGGCGACGCCGCGGCGGCGGAGCCTGCACTGCAGGCGCAGTGGGACGAGATCTTGGGCAAGTTTATCGACGCTGCCGCCGCTGCCATTGAGCGCGACCGTTCCTCGGGGGTGGCTATCGACGGGCCACCGGCTCGGTCTTTGGCGGCTGCGCTCATGTGGATGGGTGAGAGAAACCTTGGTTTGATGAGCATGCGGAGCGCGAACTCGATTCGTATGGAGGACATGGTCGAGACCGTGACGACCGTGTGGCTGAGAACTGTCTTTGGCCTCGAATACAAAGGAGCCGCGAGGAAGGCCTGATCTGGGTCTGATATCGATGTCGTCGGCCCTCAACGGACCGATCGCAGCGAATCTGGTTCCCTAAGGACAGGCTCGCTGCGACCGGCGCATCTATCTATTCAGTTGACGATCTGCGGGCTTTTGGTTTGTGTTATTGCAGGGTGATGCGGGAGACCTGGAACTCGATGGTGGGGCCGGGGGTGATGCGTCCTTGTCCTACGAAGATGGTTTGGTTGACCCAGGTGTATCGGGGGTCGCCGCATTCGAGTCGTGGGGTGGTGACGAAGTAGTGGTCGCCGTAGTTGGTGCCTGAGTTGGCTCCGGTGAGGGCGGCTTGTGCTGCTTCGGTGACCTCGACGAGTCCTTGGTAGCTCATGTAGATGA
>Ga0164290_1001294_pt1 | contig 41163 bp, 33 predicted proteins | sample Micstemetagenome_FD_108782 | JGI IMG/M metagenome (GOLD analysis project Ga0164290, IMG submission 108782) | Contaminated culture microbial community from soil near Moab, Utah, USA - Microcoleus steenstrupii SON62 (Illumina Assembly) | ecosystem: Environmental > Terrestrial > Soil > Soil crust...
CCCCCCGCACCCCCACGCCCACCCCCGCCAGCCGACCCCCGCCCGCCATGGTATGGTCACCCCATGGCTCAAGACGTCGTTCATCCGCAGCCGAAACCGAGCTCGGCCGTCAAGCAGGCGCTCGGGACCGAGCCGGACACTACTGCGGACGGGGAGATGCCCGGCGACCTCGCGGCCATTCGCGCGGCGGCTCAGGCGTGGCGCGAGGGGCCCGTCAAGAAGACGCTCGCGAAGATGCCCGCACGGAAGGGGCGCTTCTCCACGTGGAGCGACCTCGAGGTGAAGGACGTCCTCACGCCGGCCGACCAGCGCATCGATTACCTGAACGATCTCGGGCTTCCCGGCGAGTATCCGTTCACGCGCGGCGTGCAGCCCACGATGTACCGCGGACGCCTGTGGACGATGCGCATGTTCGCCGGCTTCGGAACGCCCGAGCAGACGAACGAGCGCTTCAAGTACCTCCTCGCCGAGGGCCAGACCGGGCTCTCGACCGCCTTCGATTTCCCCACCCTCATGGGGTACGACTCGGACAGCCCGCGCTCGCTCGGCGAGGTCGGCATGTGCGGCGTCGCCGTCGACACGCTTCGCGACATGGAGGTCCTCTTCAAGGACATCCCGCTCGACCAAGTGACGACGTCGATGACCATCAACGGTCCGGCCATCGTCCTCCTCGCGTTCTACATCGCGCTCGCGGACGTCCGCGGCGTCCCGCGCGACAAGATCGGCGGGACCGTCCAGAACGACTGCCTGAAAGAGTTCATCGCGCAGCACGCGTGGCTCGTGCCGCCGCGGCCCGCGATGCGCATCGTCACCGACATGATCGAGTTCTGCGCCGCCGAGGTGCCGCGTTGGAACACCGTATCGATCAGCGGCTATCACATCCGCGAAGCCGGAGCGACGGCGGGTCAGGAGCTCGCCTTCACCATCGCGGACGGCATCGGCTACGTCGAGTCTTGCCTCGAGCGCGGCCTCGACGTCGACGTCTTCGCCCCTCGCCTCTCCTTCTTCTTCGACGTGCACAACGACTTCTTCGAGGAGGTCGCCAAGTTCCGCGCGGCTCGCCGCCTCTGGGCGCGCCTCATGAAGGAGCGCTTCGGTGCGAAGAAGGCGGAGAGCATGAAGCTCCGCACGCACGCGCAGACGGCCGGCGTCTCGCTGACCGCGCAGCAGCCGTACAACAACGTCGTTCGCGTCGCGCTGCAGGCGCTCGCCGCCGTGCTCGGCGGAACGCAGTCACTGCACACGAACTCGCTCGACGAGACGTACGCGCTGCCGACCGAAGACGCGGTGAAGATCGCGCTCCGCACGCAGCAGATCATCGCCGAGGAGAGTGGCGTCGCATCCACCATCGATCCTCTCGGCGGCAGCTGGTTCATCGAAGAGCTGACCGATCGCCTCGAAGCCGAGGCCGTCGCGTACATCAAGCGCATCGACGAGATGGGCGGCATGGTCGCCGCGATCGAAAAGGGCTATCCGCAGCGCGAGATCGCGGCGAGCGCGTACCGTTTCCAGCGGCAGCTCGAAGCCGGTGAGCGCGTGATGGTCGGCGTGAACAAGTACGGTGACCCGAAGGACACCGACGCGAACATCCCGCTCCTCCGCATCGACGAAGAGGTGCAGAAGCGCCAGGTCGCGAACCTCCAGGCGGTGAAGGCATCGCGTGACGCCGCCCGTGTCGCGTCGACCCTCGACGGCGTGCGCGACGCTGCGAAGAACAAGAAGAACCTCATGCCGCCGATCATCGACGCCGCAAAGGCGTACGCGACGCAGCAGGAGATCTGCGACGTCCTCCGCGAGGTCTTCGGCACGTACACCGACCCTGCCGAGTTCTGAGCGGCGCCTCCGGGGTCCGCCCGCGCTCGCCATGGTCCCCTCGTCCCACCGCTCGGCGTACGCCGCTCCGGGGACCGCCGTCGATGCGCGGCCGGTCGTCATCTTCTGGTACCGCGTCTACGCCGCGGTGATGGCCATCGCCTCCTTCGCCGCGCTCGTGCTCGGCTCGATGTTCGCGTACGCGGCGACGGAGCAGCCCGTCTACGGACCGGACGCCGGCGCAGGCGTGCATCTCGCAAGCATCGTCCTCGTCCTCCTCGCAGCCGCTCTCACCGCGCTTTTCGTCTGCGCCACCTTCGTGCCGTATCGACCGTGGGGGTGGTCGCTCGCGCTCGTCGCCATCGCGATGGGGCTCACGAGCGCCGCGATCGTCGTCGCTCTTCCGCTCCTCCTCGCGTGGCTGAAGCCGACGACGAAGGCCGCGTTCGCGCGACTCTGACGGCAGTGCCACTCCGCCGTCGCGCAACGCCGCGCGCACTTCGCGCAAAGCGCACGACACTGCGCGTGAAGAGATGGCCGGACGCACAGCGAGCGTTCAAGGTTCGCGCGCCATGCAGCTCCAGGCTCCGCGTCGTCCGTCGCTTCGCGCACGCGCGCGTGCGCTCGCCTCCGCTCTTCGCCCGCACGCGCGCGTGATCGCGATCGCGATCGCGTCGCCGCTCGCCATCCTCGTCCCATGCGCCGCGCACGCGGAAGTGTCGAAACCATTCCCGGGCGTCACGCTCGTCAAGCGGCCCGGAAGCGCGCTCGCGATCGCCGACCTTTGCGCGGCGGGCGTCAGCGTGCGCGCGACCAAGTATGCGGAGCGCCGACGTACGCCGGAGTCGTGGGCGAACCTCGTCGGTGCCGACGTCGCGATCAACGCAGACTTCTTCGACCTGCCTGCCGCCACGTATTCCGATGGCCGCGCGCGCGGAGCGGGAGAGGATTGGCCGGCAGCGCAGCAGAACGTCGGGCTCAGAGAGCGCGGCGAAGATCGGCACTACTGGCAATTCGGCCCCGTGCTCGGCGCCGATCCCGTCGAGCCCGCGTCGCGCCCGCCGCTTCCGAGCGCGGCCGCGACGGAGATCGTCGGCGGGCACAACGTGCTCATCCGGAACGGCAAGTCGCTGGCCCCCGCCTTCGACGGCGACGGCGTCCTCCAGAGCCCGACGCGTCGAACCGCCATCGCCACGAACGCGGACCGCTCGCGGCTCTACCTCTTCACCATCGGCGCGACGCAGACGGGCGCGCAGCTCGTCGCGTCCCTGCTCTCGCACGCCCAGGAAGCGGGCATGGCCGACATCGACTTCGCGAGCAACATGGACGGCGGCGGCTCCACGCAGATGTACGTCCGTGGACAAGGCCAGATCGTCACGAGCGGGCGCCTCGTGGCGACGCACCTCGGCATCATGGCGAAAGGCTCCGGGCCCGCTCCGATGTGCCCGGGCAAGCGCCCGATCGGCGCGTTCGATTCCGCCGATTGCAACCAAATCACCGGCTGGGCCTTCGACCCCGACGACAAGAGCAAGGCCATCGACGTGGCGCTCTCGTACGACGGGATTTTCCCCGATCCGCGCGCGCGCGTCGTCCGCATCCCGGCCGGCATCGAACGGCCGGACCTCGGCGCTCCGTTCGGAACCACCGCGCACGGCTTCGCGGCGCCGACGGCGTTCGGCATCTTCGACGGGAAGCCCCACTCGGTGTGGACCGTCGCCGTCGACTCTGCGGGCGGGCGCTCTGCCATGGTGGGTGGACCGAAGCAGGTAACGTGCACCGCTGCGCCGCCTCCGAGCACGAAGCGCCACATCACCGACCCTGCAACGCTCGCCGCGTGGCGCTTCGACGGCTTCGCCGACATGCTCCCGCAGCTCGCCGAGGCGCAGATCGCCGCGTTCACGGACGGTGGTCGCGTCGCCGCGCCGCCGGAGCTCGCCACGGTCGCGGGAGGCAACGGCCTGTATCTCGTCGAAGACGGCGTGCGCCGTCGCGTCGTCGATGACGCCTCGCGCCGCGCGTGGCGTTTCGACGTCAGCAAGGCCAAAACCCGCACGGCTGCCGAGCTGCTCGCGCTCGAGAGCGGCCCTCCCCTGCGCGCGCGTCCGATGCTCGTGAAAGGCGCCGGCGCCCCCATCTATCTCCTCGATGCGCTGCGCACCGAAAGGGACGAAGCCGACCCGCTCGTCGTAGGTGACGGCCCGGGTAGCTCCGGGACGGGAACGTCCTCCGGCGGACAAGGTGGACCCGGCACCGGCGCCCGCGACGGCGTGAACGGGGAAGACGACGCGTCTGCCGGGTGCGCGATGACGCCGACGCGTGCAGGCGCACCGCACGGCGCGCATGCGTGGCTCATCGTCGCCGGCGCCGCGATGGCCGCATCCGCCGCGCGACTACGGAGCCGGCGCGGCGAGCGGAAGGGCCCGCGGTAGCGCTCCCTCGTGCGCGAGGAGCCACGTCTTTCGCGGGAGCCCGCCGGCATAACCCGTGAGCGCGCCGTTCTTGCCGATCACGCGATGGCAGGGGACCACGATCCCGAGCGGGTTACGGCCGTTCGCGGCTCCAACGGCGCGCGCCGCGGCGGGCCGGCCCACCGCGCGCGCGAGCTCACCGTACGACCACGTCGTTCCGAACGGGATCGTGCAGAGCGCAGACCACACCTCGCGATCGAAGGCCGTGCCGCGCATGGCGATCGGCACGTCGAACGTCTTCCGCCGGCCGCGCAGGTACTCGCCGAGCTCACGAGCGGCGGCCGTGAAGACGTCGTGACGCGCGCCCGCGTCGAGGGGACGAGCCTCCTCGTCGTGACGGCCGAGCACGTCGCCGAACCACACGGCAACGAGCGCGTCATCCGTCGCGACGAGTCGCACCGGCCCGAGCGCCCCATCTGTGTGCATCGTACATTCGTAAAGAGCCGTCATCGCTTCCTCCTCGCCGTCGAAGGTCTCGTCGCCGGCTCCGTTTTCGCGCCAAGCGCGCGCCATAGGTGCATCACCGCGTACGCGCGCCATGGTCGCCATGCTTCGGCGCGCGCTTCGACGTCGCGTTCGCGGGCCATGCCGAGCGCTTTTTTCACGCCCAAGTCTCCCGCGATGAACGCGTCCGGCCAGCCGAGCGCGCGCATCGCCACGTAGTTCGCCGTCCACGGTCCGATTCCGGGAAGCGCGACGAGCGCAGCGACCACCGCTTCCGGCGCCTCGCGTGCGTGGAGGTCGATGCGGCGCTCGCGAACCGCACGGGCGAGCCCGAGAATCGTCTCTGCACGTGCGGTCGTGAGACCGACGTTCCGGAGATCGCCGAGCGCTAGGCCCGCGATCTCCTCGGCAGACGGGAACACGGTGAAGTCACCGGAGCTCGGCGGAAGCGCGGTCCCGAAGGACTCCGCGATGCGCCCCGTAAGCGTCGTCGCCCCTCGCACCGAGACCTGCTGCCCGAGGATCGCCCGCACGGCGGCCTCGAACGGATCGAACGCGCCCGCGAGCCGCTGCCCCGGCAGCGCATCCACCAGCGGGCGGAGCACGTGGTCGCGTCGCAGATGCTCGGCGACGACGTCCGGACGAGCATCGAGGTCGAACATCGCGCGCAGCCGAGCGACGACCGCAGGCAGTGACGGCACGAGCGACGGAGAGACCGTCGCCACGAGCGCGGGCGCCTCGCGATCGGCGTGCCGGACGCTCACGACGCCTCGCGCGTCGCCGATACGAACCGCCCGCGTGTACGTGCTGTCGGTGACGATCTCGACGCGCGGGATTGCGCGGTCGCGCAGGAACGCGAGGAGCTCGGGCCATGCAAGCGGAGGCCGGTAATCGAGCCGCAGCTCGAACGCGTCGCCCTTTGCGTTCTTCGCTCCGCCGCCCCGACGGATCGCGCTCGGCGGACGACCGAACGTCGTCTTGAAAAGGGCGTTCAACCGGCGCACGCTGCCGAACCCTGCCGCGAACGCGATCTCCGCGACGGGCATCGCCGTGTCCTGAAGGAGCCGCTTTGCGACCGCCAGCCGTGCCGTCTGCGCGTACTGCACCGGGGACACGCCGAGCTCCGCCTCCATCGCGCGCCGCAGGTGGCGCGACGTGACGCCGAGCTCCTGCGCGAGCGCCTCGAGCGAGGCGGCGGCCGGGAGTCCCTCGCCGATCGCGGTAGCTGCCCGCCGCACGAGCCTGGGCACGGAGTCGACGGAAGCGAGCCCTGGCGCGAGCTCCGGACGGCAGCGGAAGCAGGCGCGGAAGCCCTCGCGCTCGGCTTCGGCCGCGCGACGGAAGAACACGCAACGATCCCGCCCCGGCAGGCGCGCCGTGCAGATCGGGCGGCAGTAGACGCCCGTCGTCCTCACGCCGACGAAGAACGTGCCGTCGAAGCGGCGGTCACGCGCGCGCATGGCGCGGTAACACGTGTCGGGGTCGAGCGCGGCGAGGTCCACGCTCACGATGTAGCGCGCGGCCTACCGCTCGTCTGGCCGTTTTCGGACCTGGCTACGACTTCGCCGCCGCGATCTTGTCGGCGATCTCTTCGCCTTGCCGAATCGCGTCCGGGATGCCGGTGCCCACGAAGCCGTTGCCGCCCACGTAGAGCCCCGGCCACGTCGACACACGCTCGAAGACGCGCCGCATGCGCGCGAGGTGTCCGACGGTCGGCTGCGGGCTCGACTTTTTGAAGCGGAACACGCGCGTGAAGACAGGGGGACGCTCGATCGCGAGGAGGTCGTGGAGCTGCTCGCGCGCGAGACGCACGAGGCCCGCGTCGTCGCGCGCGAGCTCGTGCTCGGCGCCGGCGCCGCCGATGAACACGCGGAGCAGCGCCTGCCCGGACGGGGCGCGGTGGTCCCATTTGCTGGAGACGAACGTGCACGCCAGGATGGGGCGATTCTCGGACCGCGGAACGAGGAATCCGACCGCGTCGAGCGGATGCCGGACGTCGTATTTGCGGTACGCGAGGAACACCGTCGCCGTCGAGACGTAGCCGACGTTGCCGAGCATCGCCGCCAGCTCCGCATCGAGGCCGCTGACGAGCTTCGCCGACGCATGCGCCGGGACCGTCAACGCGACGTGGTCGGCGAAGAGCGTGCCGCCGGACGTCTCGATCGCCCAACGACCGCGCGCATCTCCTCGTTCGAGCCGCGCGAGCCGCGTCGCTGCGCGCCCCGTGTGGAGCTCGGCGTCACGAAGGCGGTGCGCGACGTTCGTGACGAGGTCACCCATACCGCGCTTCAGCGAGAGGAACGTGCTCGCCTCGCTCTCACCGCCGACCGCCTTCTTCTTGCGCTCGGCACGCAGCGCCTGCATCGCGCGCACGAGCGATCCGTACTTCTGCTCCGCTTCGACGAGCTGCGGGACGCACGCGCGAACCGACAGGGACTCGGGATCTCCGGCGAAGATGCCCCCGAGGAGCGGCCCGGCGATGCGCTCGGCAATATCGCTGCCGACGCGCCGAGAGATGAACGACGCGATGCTCTCGTCGGCGTCGCCGCGGAACGTTCGCTTCGGCACGAACGGCTCGAGCAACGCACGGAGCTTCGTGTCGATGCTGAACAGATCCGTCGTCGCGAAGGGACGCCATTCGGTGGGGATCCCGAGCACGAGGCCTTCTGGCATGGCGTGCAGGCGCTTCTGCGAAACGATGTAGACCTTGCGCGTGTCCGGTCGCGTCCCGATGAGCTCGTCGCCGAGGCCGACCTCTTTCGCAAGGCGCGTCGCGTGCGGCTTCGTCGCGACCCAGGAGTCCGGGCCGCCGTCGATGATGAAGCCGTTGTGCCGAACCGTGACGAGGTTGCCGCCGAGGTTCGCGTTCCCCTCGATGACGGTCACCGTGCAGCGCTCCGCGCACTTCTCCAGCGCATGCGCGGTGGCAAGCCCGGTGATGCCTCCCCCGACGATGACGACTCGCTTCATCCGCCCCCGCGAGCCACGGCGAGCGCGACGTCGGCGAGCGCCTCGACGAGGGCAGCGCTCGCGTTGAGCGATGCCGTTCGTCGCAGGACGACGCCGAGCTCGTCCGCCCAAGTACGCGCCTCGATGTCGAGGTCATAGAGGATCTCGACGTGGTCGGCCAGAAAGCCGATCGGCGCCACCACGATCTGCGTGCGCCCGCGCGCGGCGAGCACCTCGAGGCGGCTCTTCAGATCCGGTCCGAGCCACGCCATCGGGCGCCCACCGGGACCTTTCGACATGCCTTGGCTCTGGAACGCCACGATGTGCTCGACGAACCGCCCCGGCGCGAGCTCACGCACGCGCGCCACCACCGCTTCGGCGCTCGCCTTCACCTCGTCTTCGTACGGGTCGCCCGCCTCGACGACGGCGACCGGCAGGCTGTGCGCCGTCATCACGATGGCCGTGCGATCGCGCTCGCCGTCCGGTACCTCGTCGAGGCTCGCCACCACGGCGCGTGCGTACGCCTCGGTCAGCGCGGGATGCTGCCCCCAGTTCCGCGCGGCCACGACGCGAACGTCGAGCTCCGCTTCGCGCACCGCCGCTTCGACTGCCTCCGCATACACGTACGCGGAGTGCTGCGCGAGCGGCACCACGACGATGCGCTTCTTCCCAGCCGCCGCGAGCTCGGTGACGACGTCTTTCGGGTACGGAGCGAAGAGGCGATTCGCGAAGCGTGTCGTCACGTCGAGACGCGCCTCGAGCTTCTCGGCGAGCTCTCGGTTGATCGCATTCAGCGGAGACTTTCCGCCGATCGCCTCGTAACGGCGACGCACCTCTTCGAGGAGCTCGGCGGGCGGCGGATGTCCGCGGCGGATGTTCGTGAGGAACTCCGGCAGGTCACCGAGGTGGTCGACGGTTCCGTGGGCGACGAGCAGGACGGCGTCGCTCGCGGAAAACGCTCGCCCCGGCGGCTCGCTCCACGCGCGGCGCTTCTCCGTCGTCATGAGCGCGCGGAGGTGCGGTGCACGAAGTCGATCACCGCTTCGACCGTGCCCACCGGCGTCTCCGGCAAGATGCCGTGACCCAGGTTGAAGATGTGACCGTTGCGGCCCCCCGCCTGCGCGAGGATCTTCGCCGCCTGCTTCTCGGCGAGATCGCGCGGGCCGAGGAGCAGCGTCGGGTCGAGGTTGCCCTGCACACCGCGATCGTGCCCGATGCGCGACCAGCCTTCGGGGAGCGGCGTGCGCCAATCGAGCCCGAGGACGGTGCCGCCCGCTTCACGCTGCGCCTCGAGGAGATGATACGTGCCGGTACCGAAGTGGATGACCGGCACACCGCGCTTCTCGACGTCTTTCAAGACATGCGAGACGTGCGGCTGCACGTACGTGCGGTAGTCGTCGGCGGAGAGCTGACCGACCCACGAGTCGAAGAGCTGCACCGCATCGGCGCCGGCATCGATCTGCGCATTGAGCAGACGGCGGACGACCTCGGCGAGCTTGCCCATGAGGACGCCGAACGTCTCCGGCTCCGAATACATGAAGCGCTTCGTCTTCGCGAACTGCGCGCTCTTGCCGCCCTCGATGAGATAGCTCGCGAGCGTGAAGGGCGCGCCGGCGAAGCCGATCAGCGGCACCTTCAGCTCCTTCTTGAGCATCTTGATGGCCGCCAGGATGTAGCCGAGCTCCTCGGCCTCGATGATGCGGAGGCTCTCGACGTCCGCCTTCGACGCCACCGGCTTGTGGATGACGGGCCCTTCTCCCTTCGCGAACTCGAATGGCGCGCCCATCGGCTCGAGCGGCAGCAGGATGTCGGCGAACAGGATCGCCGCGTCCATGCCGAGGTGGAGCGGCTGCAGCGTCACCTGCGTCGCGAGCTCCGGCGTCCTGCACAGCTCGAGCATCGAGTGCTTCTCGCGCAGGGCGCGGTACTCGGCCATGTAGCGGCCGGCCTGACGCATCATCCACACCGGCGTGCAGTCCACGGGCTCGCGCCTGCAGGCGCGCAAGAAGCGGTCGTTCATCAGGACGACGAGCGTATCCGATTTCGAGGAGCGCGCGTCAGCGCAGACCGTGCGCCTTCAGGTACTTACGGACGTGCGTGCGTTGGAGCCCGCTGAGGCGCGAGATCTCCGCAATGTTTCCGGCGGTGCTCTCCACGAGCTGGGCGAAGTAGGCGCGCTCGAACTGCCCTAGCGCGGCACGCTTCGCCTCGTGATAGCCGCGCGCGACACCAGGCTGGTTCCGAGCGCCCTTCGTCGCGCGCGCTTTCGCGCCTAGCGCCCCCGCGATGTCGATCGCATCGTTCTCGCCCGCGAGAGCGAGGGCAACGGCGACCGCGCTACGGAGCTCGCGGACGTTCCCCGGGAACGAATGCGCGTAGAGGGGCGTCAGCTTCGTCCGCGGGATGCGCCGCCACGCGGTCTTGGCGCCGAGCTGCTCGAGCATGTGACGGACGAGCCCGGGGATGTCGTCTTGGCGCTGCCGGAGCGGCGGCACGGCGATGCGGACCTCGGCGAGCCGGAAATAGAGGTCACTGCGGAACGCGCCGCTCGCGACCGCGCTCTCGAGATCACGGCGCGTCGCTGCGACGACCCGCGCGTCGAACGGCAGCCACTTGTTGCTGCCCACCGGCTTGATGCGCCGCTCGGCGAGCGCACGAAGGAGCTTCGGCTGCACGTCGAGCGGCAGCTCACCGAGCTCGTCGAGGAAGATCGTGCCGCCGTTCGCATCGAGGAAGGGAGACCGCCGGGCGGTGTCCGCGCCGGTATAAGCGCCCTTTTCGTGACCGAAGAGCATCGCCTCGGCGAGCGTCGGCGCGATGCCGCCGCAATCGACGACGACGAACGGCCCGTCTTTGCGCGCGCTCGCCTGGTGAATCGCGCTCGCGACGAGCTCCTTCCCGGTGCCGGTCTCGCCTTGGACGAGCACGGTGAGCTCGGTCGGCGCCACCTTCGCGAGGCGCCGGAAGAGGTCGCGCATCGCCGGGCTCGTGCCGTACATCGCGCCGAACCGTTCGACGTCGGGCAGCGCGATCGTCTCCGGCCGGCCGGGCACGAATCTGAGCTCGGCGCGGCCGAGCGCGAACACGCAGGCGTCGGTGAGGACGACCTCGCGGACGGACGCGGCGTCGATCCACGTGCCGTTCTTGCTGCCGAGATCGCGAAGGCGAAGGCCCTCCGGCGTCGCCTCCACCTCCGCATGCACGGAGCTGACGCCCGACTCGTCGACGACGAAACCGCACGCGGCATCGCGACCGAGCACGACGGGCTCGGGCCCGATGACCGCGCTCTTGCCCGTGGCTTCGCTGACGAGGCGACCACCGGCGAAGCTCAGGGAACGCGTAGAGAACACAGTCGTCATCGGGACCTCGGACCTCGCGGCTTCATCGTCGTCGTCGTGTGCAGATCTGCGGCTGGCGCCGCAGCACGCTTGAAGGAGAGTCGCTCACCGACGGCACGCAGCGCGGTGAGCGCGGCCTCGGCCGACCGCGGCCGCTCGGCGAAGTCCAGCGCAGTCCACCCGGCGAGCAGGTCGACGAGCGCGCGCGGCCACGTCTCGCCCGTGAGCTCGTCGAGCGTCGGCGGCGCGTGCTCGCGCTTCGTGGCGAGGAGCGCCGGCCCCCGCAAGCGGCCCCAGACCGGGCGTCCGGCCAGCGCCTCGAGCGCGATCACGCCGAGCGCGTAGAGGTCCGCCGCGCCCGTGATCCGATCCGTCGCTTCCGCGGCGAGCTGCTCTGGAGCGGCGTACGCCATCGTTCCGATCACCGTGCCTTTGTGCGTGGAGACGAAGACGCCCGCGGGTGCTGCGTCCTTCGACACGCCGAAGTCGAGCAGCTTCGTGCGACGCGCGCCGTCGGGCGTGCGGTGCATGAAGAGGTTCCCCGGCGCGAGATCTCGGTGCACGACGCCCGCCGCATGCGCCACCACGAGCGCCTGGAGCGCGTGATCGAGGATGCGGACCACCTCGTCGATGCCGAGCGACTTCTCGCGCTCGAGCGTCGCTGCCAGGGTTTCTCCGACGAGCCGCTCGAGGACGAGGACCGGGCGACCATCGTTTGCGCGCGCCATCTCGACGAGCGCGCACACGAACGGCGAACGCAGGCGCGCGAGGATCTCCGCTTCGCGTTCGAACCGGACGTGCATCTCAGGCGCAGAGCTCGCGCGCGCGACCTTCAGCGCGACGCTCGCTCGTGTCGCGCGCCGGATCGCGGCATACACCTCGGCGCTCGCGCCTTCGCCGAGTCGCTCGCGGATGTCGTAGCCATGAACGGTGAGGGTCATCTCAGAAGGTGCCGACGACGCCGAGGCCCGCGCCCGTCGCGCGTACGCCGAGCGCGGGCGCGCCGGCGGCTCGGGACGCATCCACGTCTCGTGCCGACGTCGGCGTCGCGCGCGGCGGAGCGACGAGGACGAGCGTGACGCCCGCGGCGAGGAGCACCGCGCCGCCGATGCCCGCGACGGTTGCGACCGTAGAGAACGTCTGCGCGTCGTCGTTGTGGCCGCGCGTCTCCGGCGCGCAGGCGGCCGATTCGACGGGGTACGTCGGGCAGCCGTCCTTCGCGGCGCCGAGGGCGCTCGACGCGACGAGCGCGGTGACCGCCGACGCGACGAGCCCCGCCACGCCGACGGCGCCCGCCGTGACGCCGATGGGAACGAGCAGCGATGGTCCGCGGGGCGTCCGCTCCGCGCCGGCGCCATCGCTCGCGGGCGCGCGGGTGAGCTCGGTCGCGGACACCACGCGGAGCGCGGCGGTGTCAGGGACCTCGACGTCGAACGAGCGCGGCTGGTGTCCTGGGGCAGAGACGACGACGACGTGCTTGCCGGGATCGACCGGCATCGCGGTTCCCACCACCTCGGCGTCGAGCCGAGTCCCGTCGAGCTCGACGACGGGCGCAAGGGCGCGCAGCTCGGCTCCCACGTCGATGCGCACGCGCGCGACGCGGTCCTCGAGAGCGCTCGCGCGCTTCTCGGCGAGGCGCACCCAATCCGCTCGTCCACGGTCTGCGGCCGCGCGCGCCGCAGCTCGGAACGACAGCCACGCGGTCGCCCAGCGTCGCGTCTTCTCGTGGCAGTCGGCGAGGTTGATGAGCGTGCCGGCGCTCGGATCGAGTCGTTGGCTCTGCGCGAGCTTCTCGCACGCCTGCACGTAGCGACCTTCGACGAGGAGACGCCGGCCTTCGGTGAACAGCTCTTCCGCCGCTGCAGCGCGCGACGGCGACGCCGTCTGCGCGACGGCCGCTGGCGCGGAGACGAGCGCCGCGGCCAGAACGGCGACGCCGAAGCACCGGGCCATGACCATCGCCGCGATTCTACGCGAAGTCGCAGGGCGACAGGCGAGCGCCGGATCCCGCGGCGCTCCTCGGCTCGCCGATGATCCGTCTGCGTGGATGTCGGTGTCGACGCGGGCTTGATCGCGTTTGTGCCTAGTTTTCCCTGCTCGCGTTGCTTGGTCTCGGCCATGCATTCCGAGCTCGTCATGCGAACCACACGCCGCCTCGCCCTCGCCGTCCCCACGCTGATCCTCCTCGCGACGAGCGCCTGCTCGGAGCCCGCCGACGACCTCGTCGGCGCTCCGCCGCGGACCTCGCCGACGACCTCGCCGCAAGCTCCCGACGGCCCCGTGCCCGAGGGCGCGACCGTCGACGTGACGCCCGCCTCCGCGGAGGCTTCGGCCGTCGCAACGCAGCTCGCGATGGGGCTCGAGGCCGATGCCGTCTCGTCACTCGCGGTGGGCCGCCTCCTCGCCGTCGATTGGAACGATCGTCCGTTCGTCTACCTCGTGTTCACGAGCCCCAGCGCGGGCATCGCGACGCCGCTCGTCTTCGGCGGCGCAGAAGACGCGCGCGAGCCGGAGAAGGTTCGCGGTGCAACGACCACCGTCGTCGGCGCCGACACGACGCGCGGTGACGTCGCCTACGTGGCTCACGACCTCGCGCTTCTCGCCGATCTCCAGGTCGCCATGCGCGCCGCGGACGGCGCCGCGAACGTGGCGAAGATCGTCGCTGCCTCCCCGACGCGCCTCGCGGTCGTGACGAAGGACGGGCGCGTGTTCGGTGCGGGCATGTCGACGCCGCTCGCCCCCGAGCTCGTCGCCGAGATGAAGAAGGAGTGGGAGGAGCACGAACGCTCGGCCGACGCCGAACGCGCGCGCGAGCAGTCACGCGCAATCTGGCGCGCGCGCCGCGAGGGCGACGGCAGCACTCCGAAGCCCGGGATCGCGAAGCCGTCGCTCGCCGATGCGACGCGCCCCGACGGCAACCTCGACCTCCGCCGGGCCGCGGAGCTCGTCGACGTCCGCGGCTTCGCGGCCGCCGTGCAGGAGCGCGTCGTCGATGCGCGCCGCATCGAAGACGGCACGTCGCGACAGGGCTTCGCGTCGACGACGAACGATCAGTGCTGGTCGTGGTGGTTCTTCGGATGGCACACGGCATGTGACACGACCGAGCACGGCAAGTTCGCACAGGCGCCCGCGCGTCAGGCGCACCGAGCGATCCAGAGCCAGGGCTACACGGTTCCGTTCTGCGGTCCGCTGAAGAGCCGGTTCCTCAGCCCGGGGATCGATACGAATGCGTGGACGGGATGCGGCCCCGCGGCCGCGACGAGCCTGATCTGGCGCGCGTGGGTCGACGGCGAGACGTTCACCTCGCTCGCGGACGTGCCGAAGGCGAGCGCAGGAAGCTACGACGCGTCTTCGTATGCGCCCGGGTTCGAGAAGCTCGTCGGCACGCCGCTCCTCGAAGACATGAGCTCGTGCTCGAGCGGCGCCTCGCAAGGGACCGGCACGTATCATTGGGACTTCGTGAACGGGACGAACGCGTGGCTCACGCGGAACGGCTCCCGCATGCGCATGACCGACGCGTGGTCGGTCCCCGGATTCCACGGCTTCGATGCACCGCGGAAGGCGGATCTGCTGCACCGCCTCGTCGGTATCGAGGAGCGTCCGGTGATCGCCGCGTTCGATACCGCCGGCGCATGGGCCGGCTCTCACTTCGCGCCCGTCGACGAGTACCGCATCGTGCGGCACGTCAACCCGCTGCTCGGGACGGACGTGTGGATCCGCGGCCTCGACGAAGGCCAGAGCTCGCGTGGGTGGTACTCGCTCTCGAACCCGTGGAACCTTGCGTCCGCGCTCTACTGGCTCGAGCGCTGACGAGGCGGACGAGAGCGTGCCTCGTCAGCGGATGCGCGGGAGCTCGTCTTCGGAGGGTGGGGGCGGTGCAGGCGGTGCAGCAGGCGGCGGCGCGTTCGAGGAGGGCGGCGCCGTACGAGCACCGCCCCGCGCCGCTCCGCGGGTGCCGCCCGGTGTCTTCGTCGCGCGCGGAGACGCCGTTGCAGCTCGCGAAGGCGAGCTCGCGGAAGGGGGCGGCGGGGACGCGGGCGACGGCTCTGCCTGCGCGGCGGCCGGGGGCGGCGGCGCTTCGGCGGCCGGCGGCGGCGTCGCGACAGGCGCGGCCTCGGCTTCGTGCGCTCGCGACGACGCGCCTCGCACCGCGAGCAAGCCCGCGGCCGAGATCGCCACCGCGACCGCCGCGATCGCGGAGACGGCGGCAACGCGCGACGTTCGAGCTCGCGGACCCGGAAGCGCCCCATTCGAGACGATCGCGGCGCGGGCGACGGTTCCGATCGGAAGCGTAGCGTCGAGAACGGTCGCCGCATCGGCGGGCTGCGCTGCCACCGCACCCGCGAGCGAGTCGCGAGACCGCACACGTGTGGTCCGTGCATCCAACGCGACGCCGCAGTGCGCGAGCGCGTCGCCGAGCTCGAGCGCCGAGGCATACCGCGCCTGCGGCGACTTCGAGAGACACCGCATGACGACGGCCTCGAGACCGCCGGGAACGTCACCGCGGAGAACGGAAGGCGCCACCACCGCGTCGTTCGCGATGCGCACCGCGAGCTCCATCACGGACGCGGCGACGAAGGGAACGCGCCCGGTGAGCATCTCGTAGAGGCATACGCCGAGCGCCCACACGTCGGCGCGCGCGTCGACCGCGAAGGTCGCCAGCATCTGCTCGGGCGCGATGTACGAGGGCGAGCCGAGGAACGCCGCGCTCGTCGTGAGCGCGACGTCTACCGCCGGATCGCGCACCTTCGAGATTCCGAAGTCGAGCACCTTCACCTTGCGGCGACCGGCAGGAGTATCGACGAGGAACATGTTGTGAGGCTTGAGGTCGCGATGGATGATCCCGCGCTCGTGGGCTTCGCCGACCGCGTCGCAGACCTGGAGGAGGAAGTCGACGGCGTCTTCGATCGGCAGCGCGCCCTTTCGCTTGATGTACTGACTCGCGTCGATCCCCTCGAGGTACTCCATCACGATGTACGGGAGCCCTCCGCTCGGAAGGCGTCCGACGTCGATCACGCGGCACACGTGCTCGCTCCGCAGGCTCGCGGCGGCGCGACCTTCGCGGACGAGCCGTTCGATGACCTCCGTGTCCCCCGCGAGATCGACGAGCGGCATCTTGATCGCGACCGGTTGGCCCAGCGTGAGATGCGTCGCGCGCAGGACGATGCCCATCCCGCCGGCGCCGAGGACGCCGTCGATCCGGTACTTGTCGTCGACGACGTGCCCGACGGCGACCGGCGACCGCGCGAGGAGCACTTGGGGATCGACGGGCGCGGGCACGAACTCGAGGCAAAGGTTACCACGCGCGCGGCGGGCTCGCCTCGTCGCAGCGGGCGCGGCCGTCCCGTCGTGCTAAGGCACGCGCGTGCAGGCCGGGGACGTCGTCGCGCAGCGGTACCGGCTGGACCGACTCCTCGGCGAAGGCGGCATGGGGACGGTCTGGGCGGCGACGCACGTCCTCACGATGCGCACGCATGCGCTGAAGCTCCTCCGCAAACAAGAAGCCGATGCGGGCATGCGGCGCAGGATGGTTCGAGAGGCACGCGCCGCCTCGGCCGTGCGGCACCCGAACGTCGTCACCGTGCACGACGTGGTCGAGGTTGCGGACGGCAGCCCGGCGCTCGTCATGGACTTGCTCGACGGCGAGTCGCTCGGCCAGCGGCTCCGCCGTGAGGGACGCATCGACGTGGCGGAGACGGTGCGCATCGCACGTGCGATCGCCGAAGGGCTCGCCGCGGCGCACGACGTCGGCGTCATCCATCGCGACCTCAAGCCCGACAACGTGTTCCTCGTCGCGCGCCCCGACGGCGGTCGTCCCGACGTGAAGATCCTCGACTTCGGGGTCGCGAAGCTCACCGCGGCGGACGGGGCGGCACGCGAGACGCAGGCGCTGACCGCCTCGGGCGCGATGCTCGGGACGCCGTTCTACATGGCACCGGAACAGGCATTCGGCGACGGCGAGATCGATGCACGCGCAGATCTGTGGGCGCTCGGCGTCGTCGTTTACGAGTGCCTCACGGGGACGCGGCCTGCGGAGGGAGCGTCCGTCGGCCAGGTGCTGAAGGCGCTCGCGACGGGCACGCTCGTCCCTCTCGCCTCACGTGATCCTTCGCTGCCTCCCGGGCTCGTCTCCGTGGTCGACCGCCTCCTCTCGGTGGAGCGCACGGCGCGCCCCGCCTCGGCGCGCGAGGTCCTCACGTTGCTCGAAGGGGCGGAGACCGGCGCGGTGGGATCGGCGGCGTTGCCGTCCGCGCCGGCACCGACGCAGCGGCCGCGCCGAAGCCGCGCCGCCGCCCTGCTGTTCGTCGCGGTAGCGGCCGTGCCGATCGCCGTGGTCGCGCTGCGCCCCTCGCCGACGACGGCGCCCGCGACGACATCCGCATCCGCATCCGCATCCGCATCCGCATCCGCATCCGCATCCGCATCCGCATCCGTGTCCGCATCCGCATCCGCATCCGTGTCCGCATCCGCATCCGCATCCGCATCCGCATCCGCGTCGATCTCGGGGCGGCCCGGGCGGGTTGTCCCTCCGTCCGTCCCCTCGCCACCCCCTCGTCCTTCGTCGACTCCGTCGAAGCTGCTGACCGACCCGCCGTTCTGAGGCACGATTCGTCGCCATGCGGTGCATGCGCGTCGTCGCGGTGGGTCTCGCGGTCGCGTGTGCGCTTGCGTCAGGCGGCGCACGGGCCGATGCCGGAGACCTCGACGACGCGCGCGAGCAGTTCCGGCGCGGCGCCGAGCTCGCGAAGGATGCGCAGTGGGGCGCGGCGCTCGCCGCCTTCGAGCGGTCGGCACGCAAGCGGCCGCACGCATGGACGACGTACAACATGGGCGTCTGCGAACGCGCGCTCGGTCATTACGTCCGTGCGCGGCGCACGTTCGTTCGCGCGCTCGAGCAGCGCACCGGCGAGGGCGATCTCCCGCAGGCCACGGTGCTCGACGCGAAGGCATTCGTCGCCGAGATCGACAAGCTCGTCGCGTCGCTCGACGTGACTCTCGAACCTGCCGACGCCCGCGTCTCCGTCGACGGCCAGGCGCTCGAGGCCGCAGGCACCGAGGGCGGCATGCCCGTGCTGCTCGCAGGCACGCAGCCGGCCGGCCCGGGGAACGCCCCTCCCGCGCCGACGTTTCGCGTCGTGCTCGACCCCGGGTCGCACGTGTTCGTGCTTTCCCGCGAGGGCTTCTCGGACGCCGTGCACGCGGAGACGGTGCGGCCGGGAGAGCGCCGCGCCGTGCATCTCGCGCTCGAACGGCTCCCTGCCATGCTCCACGTTTCCGCGGACAAGGAGGGAGCCGTGGTGGCCGTCGATCGCCTCGACGTCGGCGTCGCGCCGGTGACGCTCCTTCGGCCCGCAGGCCGCCACCACGTCCTCGTTCGCAAGCCGGGGTTCGTCTCCTACGAGACGGATGCCGTCGTCCGTCCGGGCCAACGCGCGGAGCTCGTCGCTTCGCTGCGAGAAGAGACCCCGACTCTCCTGTCGCGGTGGTGGTTCTGGACGGCGGCGGGCGTCGTCGTGGCAGGCGCCGCCGTCACGACCTACGCAGCGACGCGGCCGGCGCCGGAACGACCGCCGCTCGACGGCGGCGGTCTCGGGTGGTCCGTACGCGTCCCTTGAGTCACTCCTCCGGCTCGCCGCTCGACCCGCTCGACCCACTCGAACCGCTCGAACCACTGGAACCGCTCGAACCGCTCGAACCACTGGAACCGCTCGAACCGCTCGAACCACTGGAGCCGCTCGAGCCACTGGAACCGCTCGAGCCGCTCGAGCCGCTCGAGCCACTCGAACCACTCGGGCAATTGCCGGTCGACGTCCCCGAGGTGCACGCGCTCTTCGCCTGCTCCTCGGTGTACGGGTAGTTGTCTTCCTTCGAGCTCGCGCACTTGCACCGTCCGCCGATGCACAAGTAGCTCTGTTGGGACGTGCTCTGGCTCGAGCACGAGCTGCTCGTCGAGCCCGACGATCCGCCTCCGCCGTTGCCGGAGGACCCGGAGCTGTCTCCGCCGCAGCCGATGCTGCCGAGCGAAGCGAAGACGACCGAAGCGAACGATGCGACGAAGATGACGCGATAGCCCATGGCAAGACTCTCCTGGATGGGCAGCGCGGGAAGGTTTCCGCCGCTGCCGCAGGGATGACTCCGCCGGCGGCGACCGGTAACACCGATTTTCGATTTTTTCTTCGCGGGCCCCCGGTCCGGCGAGCGAGCGCGCCGTCAGGCGCCGCGGAGCAGCCGGTCGAGGCTCACGTCGATCTCCGAGAGGCAGAGACGCGCGACGCTGGCGAGCTCGCCCGCATCGAGGGAGAGCCGCTCCGCGAGCAGCGCACGCGAGCGCGTCTGCAGCGTCTCCCGGGCGCCCGCGAGCCAGCGCGACACGCTCACCCGGTGCACGTCGTAAACGAGCGCCACCTGCTCGAGGCCGAGCCCGTCGACGTAGACGAGCCGCAGCACGTTCCGCTCGCGCGGCGAGAGCTCGGAGAGCGCGTCCGCGAACGCTTGCTTGAACGATGCGCCGTAACGGCGACGCACCTCGGCGAGCTCCGGATCGTCCGCGGCCGCGGCGACCGCGAGCTTCGAATCCGTGAAGTCCGAGAAGTCGACGCGCTGCTGCGCTCGCCGCAGCGTGAGCGCCGCGTGCACGGTGACGGCGCGCATGAAGCCGCCGAGCGAACCCTTGCCTTCGTACGAGGCGATGCCCGGCGGCGCGCCTTCGCGCGCGACGAAGAGCTTCTCGCGGACGATCTGCCTCACCTCGTCGATGGCGGCCGGCGAAAGGCGCAGCCTTGCGAGCGCCCGCTCTTGATCGGCCGAGAAGCGGCGCTCCACCTCGGCGATCGCCGCGGCGTCCCCGCGCGCACATGCGCGCGCGAGCTCGACGTCGGTCTCGGCGGGCACGGCCCGGAGGCTACCGCACGCGCCGGGGCTGGTACACTCGCGTTCTCGATGGGCTGTCTCGACGCCACGGCGCTCGCCGAGTTGTTCACGCATGCGCCGGAAGCGTCGCGCGCATCGCCCGCGCCTCGCGACGCGCTCGACGCGCACCTCGACGGATGCGCCGCGTGCCGTTCGCTCGTGGCGGCGTATGCACGCGCGAGCGACGACGCCTCCGACCTTCCCTACGCCGAGACGGTCGCGACGCCAGAGGCGTCCTCGGCGCCGGGCGCCGACGCCACGGCGCCGCGCGCGGGCGACCGCATCGGCGAGCGTTGGGTGCTCGGGCGCGTGATCGGGGAAGGCGGCATGGGCGTGGTGTGGGAGGCTCGCGACGCGTCCGGCGCCGCCGTCGCCGTGAAAATCCTGAAGAACGTCACCCCGGAGCTGTGCCGCCGGTTCGCGCGGGAGGCGCGCGCGTCGTCGCTCATCGGCCACCCGAACGTCGTCGAGGTGCGTGCGATCGTACCGCTTCCGTCGGGCGCGCCGGCGCTCGTCATGGACCTCCTCGACGGCGAATCGCTCGCGACGGTGCTCGCGCGTCGCGGCCGACTCATGGTGGGCGAAGCCGCCGCCATCCTGCGACCGCTCGTGTCCGCCGTGCACGCGGCGCATGCGCGCGGGATCATCCATCGAGATTTGAAGCCGCAAAACGTGCTCCTCGCGCGTGACGGAGCAGAGGCGATTCCGATGCTCCTCGATTTCGGCCTCGCGAAGCTCGTCGCGAAAGACGACGACGCCGCGGAGAAGCTCACGCGCACGGGCGCGATCGTCGGGACGCCGCGCTACATGGCGCCCGAGCAGCTCTTCGGCGAATCGGGTGTCGACGCACGCGCGGACGTGTGGTCGCTCGGCGCGATTGCCTACGAGATGCTCTCCGGCGTACGGGCCCTCGAAGGAAAGAGCTACGCGCAGATCGTTCGTAGCGCGAGCCGTGGCGCCGTGGCCCCGCTCGCGAGCGTCGCGTCGGACGTGCCGTCGCCGATCGCGGTCGTCGTCGATCGCATGCTCGCGATGGACCGCGCAGCGCGGCCTTCCCTCGCGGAGGTGCGCGCCGCGCTCGAGGCATACGTCGCCGCGACCTGACGCGTGCTTGTTACACGTCGGTCAACTCGACCACCGTCGGAGTTCACACAACTGTCGGCACCGATCGCGCGATCGGCATGACACCGTCACGGTCGGACGCGCCTGCCGTAACGCCGGACGCGCCGGGGGAAAGACGAAAACGATGGGACGGAAAGTTTCCACCGCCGCTGCCGCCCTCGCGCCCCTGCTCCTCGTGCCGCTCCGTGCCGGCGCGGTGCCGTGCTCGGCGCTCGGAGCGACGCCTCTCGTCGTCGTCGAGAACGGCGATACGCAAGAGCCGCTCCTGAAGCGTCTCGGTCAGAAGCTCATCGCATCGTCCACGCCGCTGCGCATCGTCTACAAGAACCGGCGCACGTGCGACCTCGCGCTCGATCTGTACAGCGGCGCGCGCATGGCGAACGACACGATTCCGATCCGCTATGTCCCGTCGGCGGCGGAAGACCCGACGTGGGAGCCGAGCAAGCCATCGCCCACGTGCGAGGCCGACGATCCCGGCGGGCTCGCGATCGACCTCGGGATCGGCGCGACGTACCTCTCGAGCTGCACGAATCTGCCCGCGAAGCCGACCGAGCTCCGCGAGATCGCCGGTCCCGTGCAGGCGTACGGATTCATCGTGCCGAAGGCGAGCTCGCAAATCGCGATCACGGCGCAGGAGGGCTACTTCGCGTACGGCTTCCCCGACGGAACGGGGCAGGCGACGCCATGGGTCGATCAAGCGCTGCGCTTCGGCCGAGGACCGACGGCGAGCACCGCTCTCACCTGCTCGGCCGCGATCGGCCTCAAGGCGACGCAGCTCAAAGCGACCGTGCCTCCGAACAACACCTCGAGCGAGGTCCTGAACCTCGTCGCGACGTCGGCGAGCCCGGAGGCGACGATCGGGCTGATGGGCACGGAGGTCTACGACCAGAGCCGTGACAAGGTGAAGCTGCTCGCCTTCCGCGGCTTCGGGCAGCGCTACGCCTACTTCCCGGACGCGAGCGCCACCGCGTTCGACAAGCGCAACGTGCGCGACGGGCACTACCTTCCGTGGGCGCCGACGCCGTATCTGATGCGCGTCGACGGTGCGGGCAATCCGACCAGTGCCGCAGCCGCGCGCCTGGTCGCGCTGGTGGCGGCGGGCGCCATCGAGGCCGACGTGAACGGTCTCGATCAAGTGATCGCGAGCGGTCTCGTTCCCGCGTGCGCGATGACGGTGCAGCGCCCGTTCGACGGAGCGAACCTTTCGCTCTACGCGCCGCCGGAGCCATGCGCGTGCTACTTCGAGGCGAAGGTCCCGCAGGGGGCGACGAAGTGCACGACGTGCACGAACGACGCTGCATGCGGCGCCGGCAAGTGCCGCCGCGGCTACTGCGAGGTGCGCTGATGGTTCGCTCTCGCGCGAGGCGCTACGGCCCGCTGATGGTGCTATCCGCAGCGTTGGCGACCGCGGCCGCGGCGGGCGGATGTGACGGCGAGGGGTCGGCGGTGAAGGAGCCGATCATCCCTCGCGATGCCGGCACGTCACCGCCGCTCGACGGCAGCACGACGGATGCGCCGGTGACGCCCGATGGCAGCCCGAGCGACTGCGTGACGAATCCGAAGACGCACGACGAGATCATCAACGCGTGCACGGATGCGGTGAAGATCACGAAGGAGCCGATGCTTCCCCTCCTCTATCCCGACGGCGGGCTGCCGCCGCTGCCGTGAGCTGAAGTACAGTCGCCGCGTGCGCTCGCGCAACGTGATCCCCGTTCGGCTCGTCACCATCCTCGTCGCGCTCGGGGTCGCGCGCACCGCGCGTGCCGAAGAGCCGGCGGCCACGAGCGCACCGGGGCGAGGCGATGCAGCGGACGTCGAGAAGCTCCGCGCGACGGTCGCCGATCTCGAGCGCCGCGTCGCGGAGCGCGAAGCGCGCGACCGGAGGTACCGCATCGGCGGCTACGTGCATGCCGACTGGGTCGTGTTCCGGCAATCGTCGCAGGACCAGCTCTCTCCTTCGACCGGAGAGCCACTGAACCAAGACCGCCTGCTCATCCCGCGTGCACGGCTCGCGGCGGAGACCGACCAAGGTCTCGTTCACGCGGCGCTCACCATCGACGCGAATACGACGCGCGGCATGCAGGTGCGCCCGTGGAACGCCGAGGCTTCGATCAAGTGGCCGCCGACGACGCGCTACCGCGGTCCGGCGAGCATCGCGCAGGAGACCGCCGAGGAGCCCTTCGTCATCGTGTCTGCGGGCCTCCTGATGACGCCGTTCGGGTTCGACGTGCCCGAGCGCGAGAACCAGCGTCCGTTCCTCGAGCGGAGCACGATGGCCGGCGAGCTCGTCCCGCAGTCGTACGACCTCGGTATCCGCGTGCTCGGCGGCTATCGCTTCGTGAACTACGCGCTCGGGATCATGAACGGCGATCCCATCGGTGAGCGGACGTTTCCGGGACGCGATCCGAACAAGAGCAAGGACCTCGTCTTCCGCGTCGGCGCCTCGACCGAGGCGTTGCCCGGCGTTCGGTTCGATGCCGGCTTCTCCGGCCTCACCGGACGCGGCTTCCACGCGGGGACGCCTCCCTCGAAGGATCAGCTCGTCTGGCGCGATCAGAACGAAGACGGCGTCGTGCAGCAGACGGAGCTCCAGGTCGCGACGGGCGCGCCGGCCACGCCGTCTTCCGGCTTCTCGCGATTCGCGCTCGGGGCAGACGCTCGCGTGCACGTGCGCGTCCCCAGGCTCGGCGAGCTCCAAGTGCGCGCCGAGATCGTGCGCGCGAAGAACCTCGATCGCGGGCTCTTCGCCGCCGATCCAATCGCCGCCTCGAGGGACCTGCGCGAGCTCGGGTGGTATCTGTCTGCGACGCAAGAAGTGACACGCTGGGCGATCGCGGGCGTGCGTTACGACGTGTACGACCCGGACGCGGACGCGCGAGACCAGCGGCCCTTCACGGTCGTCCCGCGGGACGCGAGCCGCAGGACGTGGACGTTCATGGCGACGGCCCGTTGGAACGGGGCTCGACTCATTGCCGAGTACGCGCACCGCAAGAACGCCTTCGGGAGAGACGCGTCGGGAGCGCCCGCGACGCTGGCCGACGATTCGCTGACCCTTCGCGCGGCGGTGCCGTTCTGATGCGCTTCGCGGTCGTCGTGGCCTTGTCGCTCGTCGCGCTCGCCTCGTGCGAGTCGCACGTCGAAGACGACCTCGGGCTCGACGCGGCGCTGCGCGTCTCGGGTGCTCGCTTCGTGCGCGAGCCGCTTCCCGGCTCGAGCGAAGGACCGCGCGTCCAATCGGTGAGCGTGAGCCCTGTCGTGCCGGCGGGCGCTGCCGGGCGTCGCTGCTCCGGCGTCGTCGAGGCGAGCAGCACGGCGGTGGCGCTCGGCATCGAAGGCGACCGCGGGTACTGGCTCGTGGCCGCGAGCCCGCCGGACGTATCGGCGCCGGGGTTCCCGACGTTCAGCGCCGAGCTCTCGTTCGCGCGCACCCTCGCCAGCGGTCGGCGGACGTTCGTGGCGCGTGCCGTCGACGGCGAAGGGCGCTTCGGCCCTGCGCTCGCGCGGCCGCTCGACGTGCAGGGTCGACGCGTGCCCGCCGGACGCTTCGTCGTCGCGCTGACGTGGGAGGGCCGTGCCGATCTCGACCTCCACGTCGTCGATCCGAACGGCGTCGAAATCTGGAAGCGCAACATCAACTCCTACGAGCCGCCGCCGCCGGGATCTCCGCCGGAGCCGCCAGGCACCCCCCATCGGGGCGGCGTGCTCGACTTCGACGCGAACGCGCAGTGCATCGCAGATGGCCGCCAGGCCGAGAACGTCGTCTGGACCGACCCTCCTCCGCGCGGCCGCTACATCGTGCGCGTCGACGCCGCATCGCTGTGCGGCGTGCCGAATGCGGCGTGGCGCGTCGAAGCGTTCGTGGATGGCGCATCCGTCGCCGGCGCGACGGGCCTCGCGACGGAAGCAGACACGACATTCCCTCACGACCGCGGTGCCGGCGTGCTCGCCCTCGAGGTCGACGTCCCTTGAAAGGGGCGATTCTATTGAGGAACACACGCCGAATCGGCCGCTCGGCGCTGGCCGCGTCGCTGCTGTTCGCGATGACCCTCCCGCGCGTTTCCAGCGCGCAACAGCGGGGCTCCGACGTCGGCGGACAGCCGGCGCGCCACGTGCTCACGAAGATGCCGCGGCTCTCGCGATTCGTTCCCGCCGAGTACCCGCCGAGCAAGAAGGCGGAAGGCGCTTCCGCGTCGGTCGTGCTCACGATCACCATTGCCGCGAGTGGCGACGTGCTCGACGTCGTCGTGGCGGAGAGCGGCGGACCCGAGTTCGATGCGGCGGCGGTCCTCGCGGGCAAGCAGCTCGTCTTCGAGCCGGCCGAGGTGGACGGCAAACCGGCGCCCGCGAAGATCACGTTCCGCTACGCGTTCGTGCTTCACGACGAAGCACCTCCGCCTGCGCCACCGCCTCCCACTCGCGAAGAGCCCCCCGCCCCCGCGCCGCCTGCAGCCGAGCCCGCCCCTGCACCGCCGCCCCTGCCGAGCGCGCCACGCGAGGAGGAAGTGGAGATCCGCGGGCGTCCGCGCGAGCGTCGACAGGCGTTCGAGACCTCGGTGCGCGCGGAGCAGGCGCGCAAGGTCGCGGGCACGCAGGGCGACGTGCTGAAGGTCGTCCAGAACCTGCCCGGCGTCTCGCGACCTCCCCTTGCGTCGGGACAGATCGTCGTGTGGGGATCGGCGCCGCGCGAGACGCGCATCCTCGTCGACGGCGTGGAGATCCCGGCGCTCTACCACGGCAGCGGTCTGCGCTCGGTCGTGAGCTCCGATCTGGTTTCGTCGATCGATCTCGTGCCCGGGGCGTTCGGCGCGGAGTACGGCCGCGGGCTCGGAGGGCTCGTGCGCGTCGAAACGCGCGCGCTCGGACGCGGAACGCACGGCCATCTCGCGGCGGACACGCTCGACGGGTCGGGCCTCCTCTCGACGGAGCTCGGCTCGCGCGTGCGCGTCGCCGTGGCGGCACGTCAGAGCTGGCTCGATCGCGTGCTCTCGCTGACGAGCGCGCCAGACATCGGCGACTTCTTCCCGATCCCGCGCTACCGCGATGGGCAGATCAAGGCGACCGTGGACCTCCGGAAGAACGAGGCGGTGGACCTCGTGCTGCTCGGGGCGACCGACGACCTCGTCCGGACCGTACCCTCACCCGACCCCGCGAGCACGCGATCGGAGACGACGTTCACCGGCTTCTGGCGTGGGTACGCCCGCTACACGAAGGCGACGGAAGACGGCGGCTCGGTCATCGTCACCCCGTTCTTCGGGCGCGACGCGAGCGAGCTCGCGCAACGCTTCGGGCCGCTCCCTGCGCGCCTCGACGTGAGCTCGACGCGCTACGGCGTGCGCGCGTCGATGCGTTCTCGGCTCACGCGCGCCGTCGTGCTCACGAGCGGCCTCGATGCGCTCGGAAGCGCGTCGGACGTAAAACGCGAGGGCTCGCTTACGCTGCCGCCGCGCGAGGGCGACATCGCCGTCTTCGGGCAGCCGCCGGGCGACGAGTACGCCGTCGACGCGTGGAGCACGAACGTCGTCGACGTCGCGCCGCACGTGCATGCCGACGTGCGGCTCGGCCCCGTGACCCTGACGCCTGGCGCGCGCGTGGACGCATTTCTCATCGAGGGCAGTCGCCGAACGCCGCGCGTCGGCGTGACGCCCGGCGTCGGCTTCTCGAGGCTCGAGACGGCGATCGCGCCTCGCGGGTCCGCACGCTGGAACGTCACCGAGCGGCTCGCCATCACGACCGCGTACGGCACGTATCACCAAGCGCCGGAGCCGGAAGATCTCTCCGCCGTGTTCGGCACGCCCGACCTGGCGCTCTCGCGCGCGACTCACGTCACGGCGGGCGAGTCTCTCCGCATCACCTCCTCGCTGACCGCGGACGTCGCCTTCTTCCACAAGACGATGAAGGACCTCGTCGTGCGGAGCCGGCTCGAAAATCCGCTTCTCGCCCGCGCGCTCACGCAGAACGGTGAGGGCCGCAGCTACGGCGTGCAGCTCCTGTTGCGGCAAGAGATGTGGCACGGGTTCTTCGGCTGGGTGTCGTACGCGATCACGAAGAGTGAGCGCCGCTTCGAAGGAGATCCGCGCTGGCGGCCCTTCGACTTCGACCAGCCGCACGTTCTCTCGGTGGTTGCGAGCCAGGACATCGGGCGGTTCACGTTCGGCGCGCGCTTTCGGTATGCGACCGGCAATCCGCGAACACCCGTCGTCGCGGCGAGCTACGACGCGCGGTCGGACCGCTACGACCCGGTGTTCGGCCCGCACAACACGATGCGCATTCCGGCATTCTGGCAGATCGATCTTCGCGTCGAGCGCGTGGTCCCGCTCGGCGAAGCCGTTCGCCTCGTGCTGTTCGCCGACGTGCAGAACGTCACGAACCGCGAGAATGCGGAAGAAGTGGTGTACTCGCCGAGCTTCCGGCAGCGGAAGACCATCACGGGTCTGCCCACCATCGCCGTCGTCGGCGCGCGGGTGGAGCTTTGAGCCGGCGAGCGCGGGCGAGGCTCGTGGTCGGCGCGATCGCCGCCGCGGCCGCTTCCTGCCGCCCCGAGTTCGGCGAGCGCGAGTCCCTCGTCGATCGCACCATGGTGATTGCGGTGCGCATCGAGCCTGCGGAGGCGAAGCCGGGCGAGCCCGTCACGGCGAGCGTGCTCGTCGCGAGCCCCAATGGTCCCGTCGTCGCGCCTCCGACGGCATTCGCGTTGTGCGCCAGCCCGAAGCCTCTCACCGAGAATGGTTCCATCGCAGCGGCATGCCAGGGCGACGGCGTCGTCCAGCTCGCGGAAGGGCCGGGCGAGATCCGGGCGATCCTTCCAGCAGACGCGTGCACGACGTTCGGCCCGGAGACCGCGTCGGCGGAGCTACGGCCGCGCGACCCAGACGTCACCGGCGGGTTCTTCCAGCCGATCCGCGCGCGCGTCGCCGCGAACGACGGCGCGCTCCTCACCGCGTTCGGCTTCGCGCGCATCACGTGCAATCTCGGCGGCGCCGCTGCCGAAGTCGTCGCGCGCTTTCGCGCCGAATACCGGCCGAACGTGAGCCCGCGCCTCTTGCCCGTCGAAGCGCGGGTTGCCGGGGAGCTCGCCTCGCTCGATGCGGTTCCGCCGGGCTCGCGCGTCGTGCTCCGGGCGTCCTGGACCGCGGCCGACGCGGAGAGCTACGTCGCCTACGATCCGTCGACGTCCCAGCTCGCCGTGCGCCGCGAGAGCATGCGCGTGTCGTGGTTCACCACGGCGGGTGGATTCGCGAGCGATCGGACGGGCCGCAGCGAGGAAGAGACGGAGACGTTCTCCGACAACGAGTGGACGGCGCCGAGCGAGGCGCGCACGACCCATCTCTGGGTCGTGCTCCGTGATGCGCGCGGAGGTACGGCAACGACCTCTCTCGTGGCGCGCACGCGATGAGCTCGCCGCCGCGTCTCAGCGAAACGGCCCTGCCAGCGGCAGGCGGGGTGTGAGGCGCTCGACGATGGCGCGCAGCGCTTCGAGGCGGCGCGTGATCTCGGTTCGGCCCGCAAACCCGCCGCGTCCGACGGTCACGTCGGTGTCGGTCATCACGATGTTCCCCGCGCGCGCCTCTGCTCCGATGGCCGCGCGCACGGCCGGATCCGCGAGCAGCGAAAGAGCACGGCGTTGGTCGCTCGCATCGAAGACGACGAGACCGTCCAGATCGGGAAAGCCCGTCGGCTTGCCGTCTTGCCACGTCGCGAATCCGACCGACTCGCGGAATCCGCGGCGCAGGTGCATCCCGCACGCGAGAGGATGACGGAAGCGCGCCCGGAACGTCGTCGACACGGCAGGCGGCGAGCCCTCGAGCGCGACGCCGACCTCCACGTCGTCGAGCCGTCCGTAGATCCGCCACCGGCGCGCATCGAACGAGAGACCGAGCGTCGCCGCGACGTCGTGCCAGCGGAGGCGAGCCTCGTTCTCCTCCGGCCGCTGCGGTACGTCGATGGCCCGTTCGGCGAGTGCCCGCGCGAGCCGAGCGGCGACGTCGACGAGAAACGTAACCCGAGCTTCGTCCGCATGAGCGCCGCTCACGAGCGCCTCGACGGTGCGATCCTTCACGACGAGCGACACGGACGACGCGGCCTCGGCCATGTCGAACCCGACGCGGTGCGGCTGACCGTGCGCCACGAGCATGTGACCGACGCGCGCGACGTCGTACGCCTTGGCGATGGACACCGCGTCCACCGCCGGGTGCCCGGTCGGCGCCGCGCCGTGGAGCACGCCGAAGAAGCGAACGAGGTCGGTGGTGAAGAAGTAGATGCCCGCGAAGGGCGGAGGATCGATCTCGGCGACGGCGGAAAGGTGCGTCGGCTCGGACGCACGCGTGCCGGGCGCGCTGAGCGTCGCGGTCTTCACCACCACGGAGGCGCCGTGACGTGCACCTCGCAACGCGAGAGGCTCGAGCGAAGCGACCGTCAGACCGACGGCGCGCGCGACCTCGATCCATTGCGCCGAGCTCACGAGAGCGATGCTACGCGAAGGCTCACGCGGTCGGCGACGAGCGGAGGACCGCGTCGGTGAACGCGCCCTCGAGCGCGCCGTCGTGCGGCACGGCGATCCCGAACGGCCCCTCGAGCGCAGCGCGAATCTCCGCGGCGGAGGCGAGCGTCCGCTTTTCCAGCGTGCCGTCGTTCCGGTAGGCGGAGAGCGCGGTGTCGCGCAGCGCGAAGCGCCCGTTCGGCGTCGCGCGCGCGGCGATCACCGTGCGCCGGAAATGCGACGTGGGGCTCGTGCACAAGAAGTGACTCGTCACCGCGTAGTCGACGGCGTGCTGCCGTTGGAGGTCGAACCGATAGAGCGGCTTCCAGGCGCCTCCGACCTCCGCCTCCATGACGATGTCTTCCGCTTCCGGTTCGCGGACGAAACGGAACCGCTCGTGCGGCGTCGTCTGTGGCTCGGTCGTCCCGAGGCGGAGCACGCCGGTGAGCGTCAGCCCGCCGAAGCCGACGTCCACCACGAGGTCCTCACCGCCCTCGCGGACGAGCACGAGCATGTGGCTGCGCGGCGTCACCGCGTCGGGCGGCACGTTGTAGCGGACGCGCGCCGCGAGCGGCTTCACGCGGAAGCCGAGATCCTCGAGCGCGTGCACGAGAAGGAGGTTGTGCTCGAAGCAGTAGCCGCCCCGGCGCTCCTCGACGAGCTTGCCGAAGAGCGAGGGAACGTCGAGCGCCACGATCTTCCCGGCGAGCGGGTCGAGGTTCTCGAAGGGAATCGTCGTCGTGTGCGCGAGCGCGATCCGGGCGAGGACGTCGCGCGTCGGTGTGAACGGACCGGCGTATCCGATCTTGTCGAAGTACCGCGCGACGTCGCTTGCCACGAGCGCCCCGTCCGTCAGCTCTTCTGGTTGTAGTTCGTGTTCTCGAGGAGGATGACGTTCGACTTGGAGCGGCTCTCGCCGACGCTCGTCACGTACACCGCAGGCTGGTCCTGCACGGGGCAGACCTTCTCGCACGCACCGCAGCCGATGCAGAGGCTCGGATCGACGTGCGGGCGCTGGAGCTTCACCGTCTTCATCGCCGGCTGCTCGCCGTTCGGCCCGGCGGTCTTCTCCCGCATCGGCGCCTCGACCTCTTCGACCCAGATCGCCTTGGGCGACGTCGGACAGAACTCCTCGCAGACGATGCACGGCGTCTGCATGCTCCACGGCAGGCAGCGGCCGTGGTCGTAGAACGCCGTGCCGATCTTCACCGGCGGCACGCCGAGCCCGAGCTTCTCCTTCTCGGTGATCTTCTGGATGGCGCCGGTCGGGCAGACCTGGCCGCAGAGGACGCACGAGTGCTCGCAGTAACCGATGCGGGCGATGAGGATGGGCGTCCAGAGGCCTTCGATGCCGGCCTCGAACATCGCAGGATGAAGCGCGTTGTTCGGGCACACCTTCATGCACTCGGCGCAGCGGATGCAGCGCTCGAGGAACGCGCGCTCCTCGACGGCGCCCGGGGGGCGGATCACCTTCGAGTGGTAGTTGACGTCGAGCGAGTCGGCGATGCGCGCGGCCGGGATGAACGCCGCGCCCGCGGCGGTGGTCGCGAGGAGCGTGCGCCGCTGGAGCGCCGGCTTCGAGAGCTGGCTCTTGCGGTTCGGGAGGAACTTGAACTTGATCACGTCCTCCGGGCAGCTGTTCTCGCAGTTGAGGCACATGTGGCACTCGTCTTGGCGCCACTTCACGCCGCCCTGCGGGCTGTCTGCGCCCTGGCAGTTCACGAGGCACAGGTTGCAGTCCGTGCACTTCGCATGGTCTTTCTCCATGCCGAAGAGCGCGAACTTCGCGAACACGCCGAGGAACGCCCCGAGCGGACAGAGGACGCGACACCAGAACCGCGGGATGAAGCGGTTCATGAAGAGGATCGCGACGAGGAGGACGACGATGAGCCAGGTCTGGTGGAAGTAGAACTGGTGCGAGCCCCACACCGCCTTCGCGAGCGCGTCTTGCGTGTGGTCGGCAGCGGCCTGGATCGGGCGCGCCGGCACGTCTTGCACGGCGCCGAGGCCGCGATGGGCGATGTACTGGACGCCGGGGATGACACCGAGACCGATGGCGCGGACGGCGACGCAGATCGGATCGAAGAGACCACCGATGGCGCTGCCCGCGACCGCGGCGAGCAAGAACGCGTACATCAGGTAGTACTTCACGTTCTGCCGACGCTCGTGCGTGCGGTTCGCCTCGACGCGCGCCGCGCCGCGTCCCTTCCGTGAAGGAAGGATCCAGCCGAAGAAGTGGTGGAGCGTGCCGAACGGGCAGATCCATCCGCAGAAAACGCGTCCGACCACGAGCGTGAGCGCGAGCAGGCCGACCGACCAGAGGAGGCCGCGATAGACCGTGTGCGTCGAGAGCACGGTCATCGCGCTCACGAACGGATCGGCGAGAAGGAACGCCTCGACCGGCAGCGGCAAGCGAACGGGCGTGTCCGCCTTCGCCGCGAAGCTTCCGTGGAAGCCCGTCTGGAAGAGGAAGTACATGAAGACGGCGAAGAACAGCGTCTGCGACGCGCGCCTCACCCAGACGAGCGTGCGGATGCTCTTCCGCGCGGGGATTCCGGAGCCAGGGCGCTTCGGATCGATCTTCTGCTTGCGGCCGCCCGGCGCCTTGGGGCCGATGGCGGAGCCACCCGCGCCGTCGGCGGCCGCGGCACGCGAACGCTCGCGCGGCGTCCCGATGCCGAGCGCGTCTTCCATGGCAGAGGCGGCGGATTTCTCGGCCGCGACCATCTTCTTGGTGACGCTCTCGGTTTTCGTGGCCGAGGCAGCCGGAGCCGGAGCGGGAGCAGCCTTCGCCGAGACCGGCGCGCTCTTCTTCGCGCCTTTGTTCTCGGGAACCCACGACGTGTCGCGGTCGATCGGCTTCACCGCGCCGACGTCGCCCGTCTTCCACGGGATCGGCTCGGCGTGGACGTGCGCGTGCTCCGCGTCGTGCAGCGCCGCGTGATCGATCGCGCCGACGTCGAGCGAAACGCCTGCGTGCGGCGCGCTCTGCCCGGAGCCCTTGCCGAGCCCGAGCTGGTTCTGCGGTGACGCGGCCATCAGACCTCCCTCACCTTGAGGTTCTCCCAGTACATCGTGCCGAGCCCGCGCTCGTGACCCATCTTGAGGTACGGGAGGTTGTCGCGATGCTGACCGATGAGGGTCGCGCCGTAGGCGTCGGCGGCGACCTGATCGACCGTCGCGAACACCTGGTTCATGACCTTCGTGTCGTCGATGTTGCCGCCCTGCGGCCCGTTACGCATGAGCACGCGCATCGCGTCCACGACGACGAGCGTCGGCCGCATGAACGTGGCGAGGTCCGCGATCGAGACGTCGATGTTCTGGTGAAGCCGGTTGCGGCGGCCGCCGAGGACGCCGTACCAGTTCTTCATCGCCGCCGTGTACTTCGCGAGGTTGTGATGCTTCGCGACGGGGACGTTGATGACCTTGTCGGCGTCGACGAGCGTCGTGAAGATCGGCCACTCGTCGAGGATCTCGCCCTTCATGCGCGTCGTGCGGAAGCGGTGCTCGGCCGGGAGCACGACTTCGGCCCCCAGGCCATAGGCCTTCCGCCAGATGCCGGAGCGCTGGAAGCAGCGGTTCGGGTCGTTGCACGAGCCGTCGGCGACGATGACCTTCTTCGCCCCGGCTTCGTACGCGAGCTGGATGACGGCGCCGACGACGTCGGGGTTCGTGTTCGCGGCGTGAACGGGCATGCGGTCCCAGCCGATGTTCGGCTTGATGACGACGACGTCGCCGCGCGAAACGAAGCGCTTGATGCCGCCCATTGCGTCGACCGCGCGACGAACGAGCGCCTCTGCGCTCGCCTCCTCGCCTTCCTTCGTCTTCGCGATCGCGAGCTCCGCCGCATCGACGGGGCGATCCTTCAGGCGATAGTCGCGGACCTGCCGTGCGGCCGTGGACGACGCGGCGCCGAAGCCTCCCTGATCCCAGACGGCGCGGCCGAGCACGGCCGAGCCCGCGAGCACACCGGCCGCGAGCCCGACGCGCTTCAGCACGTCACGACGCGAGGGCGGCTCGAACATCGGCGACACCACGGTCCCGGCGACCGATGGAGCAGTACCGTGACCCGGCGGGACAGGGGTCTCCGTCGCGCCCTTGGGAGGGGCGTTGCGATCCTGCTCGTCGCTCATGCGGGATCTCTTAGCTCGGAGCGTGGCGGAATGACAACTCCGCGGGACGCCTCGTGTATTGCCGAGGTGCGCCCGTCGCACTATCGGTGAGTTACCCCTGCTCGCGGTCGCCCGAGCGCCCGGAAACGGTGGGTCAGAACACGTCGGATCGGTCGACGCTGCGTGCGGGTTGGGGCGAGGAAGACGACGGCGTGGGTGCAGGCGATGCCGAGTCGACGGTCGCGGTCGTGGCCGCGGTCGCGGTTACGGTGGCGGAAGCGGACGCGCGAGGTCGCGGGCGCACGCCCTCGAGCACTGCGGCGGACCCGGCCGCAGATGCAGAGGCGGTCGCGGTCGCGGTCGCGGTCGCGGTCGCGGTTGCGGTTGCGGTCGCGGTCGCGGTCGCAGATGCGGTCGCCGCGGACGCAGCATCGCTCCCGGTCGCGCTCGCCACGGGAGAGTGACTCGCCGGCCGTGGCCGCGCGACCACGAAGACCGCCGCGCCGAGCAGCAGCGCAAGCGCGCCACTAACCCACACGCCCCTCCGCCCCCCGCGCGGCGCGGGGGCGGCCGCTTCCTCCGGCGTCTGCGACGGCGGCGGCGGCAGCGACGGGGCGCTCGTCATCGACGCCGCGTGCGCACGCGTGGCGGGCGCATCGGCCATCGACGGCACCATCGCACGCGGCGAGCCCGCCACGCCGGCCGCTTCCGCGAACGCGCGCGCGAGCTCCTTCGCCGACGAAAAGCGCTGCTCGATGTCGTCGGCAAAAGCCTTCGCGAAGAAGGCGACGAGAGCCGGCGGCAGATCTGGGCGGCGCGTTTCGATGGGCTCGTAGCGCCCGATGCCAATCGAGATGAGCACGTCCTGCACGCTCTCGCCCTCGAACGGGAGCGCCTTCGTGAGCGCCTCGTACGCGACGACCGCGAGCGCCCAGACGTCGGCGCGTCCATCGAGCGTGTCGAGGCCGCGCGCCTGCTCCGGGCTCATGTAGCTCGGCGTCCCGACGAGCGTGTCCTTCGCGGTCTCGACAGGTGAGCGTCCCGCGTGCGGCGAACGCGTTCGCGCGATGCCGAAGTCGAGGATCTTGACGACGAGGCGGCCGTCCTCGTCGGTCGTGAGGAAGATGTTCGCTGGCTTCAGATCGCGATGAATGATTGCTTCGTCGTGGGCGAACGTGAGCGCACGCGCCGTCTGCGCGAGGATGGTGGCGACGTCGGCGAAGGAGAGCGGCGCGTCGCGCGCGATGCGATCCTCGAGCGCTTCGCCTTCGAGGAGCTCCATGTCGAGATACGCGGAGGTCCCCGCCTCGCCGTGGTCCGTCACGGTCACGATGTGCCGCGTCTTCTTGGAGAGGCGCGCCGCGATGAACGCCTCCAAGCGAAAGCGCGCCCCAGCGTCCGGAACCCGCGAGAGATCGACGAGCTTCACGGCGCACGCACCTTCGAGCGACGTGTGCCGAGCGAGCCAGACCTCGCCCATGCTCCCGCGTCCGAGAAGGCGCTCGAGCTCGTACTTCCCGCCGATCACCTGCCCTGCGGTGGGGTTCACGCGCCTCGAACCCTAACCTCTCTCTTTGACCCGCGGCACGATCCCTGACAAGACTCCGCGCGAAATGGCCGACGCGCGGGAGAAACGCATCGTCACGGGCCCGCTCACGCTCGAGATCGGCCGCTTCGGCGCACCGCTCGCGCTCGGGATGGCGCTGCAGACGACGTTCAACCTCGTCGACGCGTACCTCATCGCGAAGCTGCCGCCCTCCACGGTCGGTGCAGCCGTCGGCGCGATCGGCATCTGCGATCAGGTGGCTGCGCTCGGCACCATCATCAGCTACGGCGTGTCGACCGCCGCGGGCGCGATGCTCTCGCAGAGGAAGGGCGCGAACGACCAGCTCGGCGTCCAGAACGCCGCGTGGCAATCGATGATCGTCATCGCCGGCCTGAGCCTCGCGCTCGGCCTCTTCGGCGGGCTCGGCGCAGGCGTCATCGTGCGTAACATCATCGGCGCGAAGGGAAGCGTCGCCGACGTCGCGACGAGCTACCTGCGCGTGTCGACCGCCGGTAGCTTCACGATCTACTTCCTTCTCCAGCTCACGAACGTGCAGCGCGCGCTCGGCTCGTCGAAGACGCCCGTGGCGCTGCTCGTCGTCGGCAACATCATCAACCTCGCGCTCGCGATCCTCCTCATGTTCGGAGACGGCGACGCGCCGCCCGTCCTCGGGTGGATGCGGCCGGTCGCGCGCGTGCTGCACATCCCGCCGCTCGGGATGGTGGGCGCCGCGTGGGCGTCGATCTTGGCGCGGGCGATCGTCCTCGTGCCGAACGTGATCATCCTGATCCGCCGCTTCGACGTGTTCCCGCCGAAGGGCAAGCGGGCGCCCGACGGCGAAGAGATCCGGCGCATCGTCTCGATCGCGTGGCCGTCGAGCGCGCAGTTCTTCCTGCGCATCGCGGCGATGCTGTTCGTCAACTCGCTCGTCGCGCGGTTCTTCACGACCGAGAACGACCAGACCGCGTCGACGGCGATGGGCCTCGTCTTCCGGCTCGACACCATGGCGCTCTTCGTGGCGATGGGCTGGGGCACCGCAGCGCAGACGTTCGTCGGACAGAACCTCGGAGCCGAGGAAAAGGCACGCGCGAAGAAGAGCGGCTGGATCACGACGGCCTACGACGCCGTCAGCAACGTTCTCCTCGTCCTCGCGATCTTCGCGTACGGGGAAGCCATCCTGCGCGTGTTCGACGACGAGGCGGGCCCCGTTGCCATCGCCCTCCAGTACCTCCACATCGTCGCGCCTTCGTATCTCGCGCTCGGCGTCGGCATCGTGCTCGGCAACGCGATGGCCGGAGCAGGCGCGACCCGGACCACGTTCGCGATCGACGCCGCGGTCATCCTCGCGGTGCAGGTCCCGCTCTGTCTCGTCACCGCAATCGTCGCGGCGGGGTCGGTCCACGCCCTCTTCCAGTGCGTCGCGGCGACGAACGTGGTGAGCGCGCTCGCGTACGCGGCGGTCTACGGCCGAGGCACGTGGATGGGCGCGGTCGCGCGCACGCGCTGAGCGGTCGGCGTGTGGCGGATCTTTCTGCACTTTTCATGGATCGCGCGCGGATCGTGGGGCAGGCCCACTGGATCGGGGGCACGCAATTCCGGAGGGCGAGCGCGCGGCGCGTGGGCGCTTCCCCTCGCCGGATCGCGGCGTTTCCAGGGTGATCTGGGGGTTGCCGCACCGGGCACACATGTTGCTGAAAGGTAGGCAACATGCTCGCGTCGAAGAAGCTCCTCGCGGTCCTCGTCATGTCCCTCGCCGCCCTCCCCTTCGCGGGCTGCGCGAGCGAGATCGGTGAAGAAGAAGAGGACGACGAGGCCGAGGAAGAGCCGGTCGCCGAGACGAACGACGAGCTCCGATCGGCAGTGAGCTGCAAGCAGACCGTGCAGACCGCCTATACGAAGGGGCGCGCGCACTCGATCCCGGTCATCAAGGTCGGCGGCAAGCCGGTCAGCCGGGCGACGGGCCACGCGTTCCTCAAGATGCAGGCGGCAGCGCAGGCGGCGGGCGTCCGCCTCTCGCTGACGAGCGGCTTCCGGACGATGGAAGAGCAGCGTCGCCTCTACAACTGCTACCAGACGAAGCGCTGCAACAACGGCAACCTCGCGGCGCGCCCCGGCTACTCGAACCACCAGAACGGCATCGCCGTCGACCTGTCGACGTCGACGTGGCTCGCGCGCAACGCAGGACGATTCGGCTTCGTTCGCACCGTGAGCAAGGAGCCCTGGCACTACGAGTTCCGAGGGCGCGACCCCGGCGGACCCTGCGCACGCAGCGGAAGCGGCGCTCCGGAGGAGCCGGCCGGCGACGCCGACGTGGACACGTCCGAGGACGAGCGGCCGACGACGCAGGACGGAATCACCTGGGTCGCGCCGGCGCAGGACGCGTCGGTGCGGAACGGCTTCTCGGTCCGCTCGCGCGCGCGCATCTCTTCGATCGTGAAGGTCGCCTACAGCCAGGGCACGCTGACGTTCGGCACCTCGACCGCGAAAAACGACGATTTCAGCCTCGACTACTCGTTCAACTACCTCGGAGACAAGACGCTGACCGCCAAGGGCTACGATGCGAGCGGCAAGCTCGTCGCAGTCGATCACGTCGACTTCACCCTTCTGCCCTGACCGCGGATTTTGCGGTGAACTTTCGGTTCGGAGCGACTAACGTCCCGGCCGGAAGAGGATGCCCGCGAAGTTCTCGCAAGCGGCCAAGATAGGCCTCTTCGTCGTCGTCAGCGCCGGCGCAGGTCTCCTCGTCTTCCGCACGATCGGAACGACGGTCGGCGGCGGCAAGGGCTACGTCGTGCACGCGTACCTCAAGGACGCGAGCGGCATCGCGAAGCAATCGCGCGTCACCATCGCCGGCATCCCGGTCGGGCAGGTGAAAGACATCAGCCTCGAGAACGGCAAGGCGCGCATCGACATCCGCGTGAACCCGGACGTGAAGCTCCATCAGAGCGCGCGCCTCGGCGTGAAGAGCGCGTCGCTCCTCGGCGAAAACGTCATCGTCCTCAGCGAAGGCGTCGGCGAGCCGGACAAGAAGGACGGCGACGAGATCGAGACGATGCCCGACGCGCGCTCGGTCGAGGACATCAAGGAGACCGTCGCGCGCATCGCCGACCTCGTCGAGAAGGTCGCCCAGCAGCTCGCGCTGTCAGTGGGCAGCGAAGAGGGCGGTCGCAACATGAAGGCGATCCTGCAGAACCTCGCCGAGGCGACGGAGGCGATCAACGCGACGGTCCGCGAGAACCGCGCGGTCATCAACGAGACGCTCATCAACGTCGACAAGATCACGCAGACGAGCGGCCCCGAGCTGCAGAAGATCCTCGTCAACGTCCGCGTCATCACGGAAGACGTGAAGGAGCTCCTCGCGGCGCAAGGGCAGGGCGGCCAATCGGGCGAGCTGCGGTCCACCGCCGAGCGCATCAACCGCGCATCGAAGAGCCTCGAGAGCGCGCTCGCGCACATCGATAGCGTCGCCGGCCGCGTCGACCGCGGCGAAGGGACGATCGGCCGCCTGACGAAAGACGAGGCCCTCATCAACGAGGTGCAGGGCGTCGCCGAAGGCGTGAACGACTACGTCGACAGCCTGCGCCGCCTGCAAACCATCGTCGGCCTCCGCAGCGACTACAACTTCCTCGCGAACACCATCAAGAGCTACGTCGAGATCCGACTGCAGCCGCGCGAGGACAAGTACTACCTCATCGAGCTCATCAACGACCCGCGCGGTCGAACGAGCTTCACGCAGACCGACGTCGACACGACGAACCCGAACGACCCCGCGCACTACCGCACGGTCACGACGACGACAACGGACGCGTTCCGTTTCACGATCCAGTTCGCGCGGCGCATCGGCCCGTTCACGGGGCGCTTCGGCATCAAGGAGTCGACGGGCGGCGTCGGCCTCGACACGCACCTCCTCTCGAACCGCTTCGAGATCGTGCAGGACCTCTTCGGCTTCGGCGAAGAGATCCGCCCGCGCTACCGCTTGTGGGTCGGCTACGAGTTCATCCATCGCCTCTGGCTCATCGGCGGCGTGGACCACATCTTCCTGCCGAACCGCCGCGACTACTTCCTCGGCCTGCAACTCCGCTTCACCGACGAAGACCTGAAGACAATCCTCCCGTTCTCCGGCGGCGCGACAGCCGGCGGCGGCCGGTAGGCACCGACGGCGCGAAGCGAGGCGAGAAGATGGGGCGCGCCGGTGGCGCCAACCCGACGGCGGCGCGGCGCGGCGGCCGAAGGTCGGCGCGACCGCTCGAGAGGCGCGGCCCAGCGCCGGCGTGCGGGACCGCCGAAGGCGAGGTCAGCGCGCGTGACGCGCCAGCACCTCCGCGGCTGGATGGTCATGCGGCGACGCCACGTTGACGCGCCGGCCGCCGCGCGGCGACGACGTGACGAAGAACAAGGAGGGGTAGCCGGCAGGGCCACGCTTCGTCCGACGCGCACTCGCGGAGCGTGAGCGGCGGGGATGAGCAGCGCACGGAGCGACGTCACAGCGAGCGAAGTGCATCGGGCGTGATGCAAGCCGCTGGCGGCCCGCCGGCGCACGCCCGCTGAGACGCGGCCGGGCGAACCCACGGGCTTGTCAGTCCAGCCATCGTCGGAGCCGGCGGCCGGGTGTGAGGAGAAGACCCGTGCGGGCGCCTGCCGAGCGCGTTCGCCGCGCCACGTGCCTTGCGCTCGTGGCGGACGCCGGTGGTCGTGCCTACTGTTGCGATAATCAAGATGGCGGCGGGCGCGCACGAGCATCGCTATGGCCGACGGTACGTCAGAGTCCGGGGCGGCGTGCCGCGGCCCGATTGGCACAAATCCGGCGGCGCCGACCCGCGCGTCGACAGCGCAGTGGACGATGCGGAGAGCTCCGCGGTCGGCGACCGGCTCCGGGCCACACACCGGCCGGCGGACGCGCCGACACCCCGCCCCACGATCGCGCCGACGCACGCTCCAGCGCACGCCCGCCCGGAAGCGCGTTCGCGTGCACGTCGCGCCAAGCGGCCGCGCGCCGGGGAGCAGCTCGAGCTCGTCGGCATCGCCGACGCGCCGGTGAAGCGCACCTGGGGCGGCGCGCGCCGGGGCGCCGGCCGCAAGAAGAAGCGGCTCGCGCCCGGCGAGCGGCCTCCCATACCTCACGTCCCGCGGCCGCCGCACAAAGACGGCAATCCCGTGCACGTCACGTTTCGCGCGCGGCCGGGACTGCCGTCGTTCCGCACCGAGCGCGTGCATCGCATGCTCACGAGCATCCTTTCACGTCAGCAGAAGGAGACGAAGCGGCCGCGGAAGTACTCCGAACACTTCCAGGTCGTGCACTTCTCGATTCAGTCGAATCACCTGCACGTCATGGTCGAAGCGCGGAACGGCACGCTGCGGTCGGGCGTGAGCGGGCTCGCGATCGCGTTCGCCAAGCAGCTGAACAAACTTCTCCGCCGCGCGACCGGCGAGGTGTGGGCGCAGCGGTATCACGCACGCGAGCTCGCGACGCCGCGCGAAGTCCGCAACGCGCTCGCGTACATCTTCCACAACTGGAAGAAGCACGGCGCGATCACCTTCGGCGCCATCGTCGACAAGCACTCGTCGGCGCTCCGCTTCGAAGGCTGGGCCGAGGAGGTCATCGGCCTCTACTTCGCGCCCAAACCCGACCAGCCTCCATGGCGACCGGTCGAGCCGCGCACGTGGCTCCTTCGCGTCGGGTGGTCACGTCATCATGCGAAGCTCCTCGCCAGCGAGCGGCCCGCGTAGCGGCGTGGAAGGAGAGCGTGCCGAGGTCGATGCCGCTCGCGATCGAATCCGCGGCGAGAGGCGCGCTGTTGGGCAGCCGCGGGCGGGCTCAACCAACGAGTGCAACGCGCGATCGCGCGCGGATGGGCACTTTCTCGAAGTGGACCTCGTGAGGCGTCAAGTAGCCGAGGCAGCGGCGCGGGCGGTTGTTCAGGCGCGCTTCGATGGCGTCGAGACGCTCTTGCGTCAGGCGTGCAAACGACGTGCGCTTCGGCAGGTA
>Ga0164290_1001295_pt1 | contig 40846 bp, 37 predicted proteins | sample Micstemetagenome_FD_108782 | JGI IMG/M metagenome (GOLD analysis project Ga0164290, IMG submission 108782) | Contaminated culture microbial community from soil near Moab, Utah, USA - Microcoleus steenstrupii SON62 (Illumina Assembly) | ecosystem: Environmental > Terrestrial > Soil > Soil crust...
CCATTCTGCGTCTCCTGGCGGAGCGATCGCCGGACGTCAACCACGGTGGCGACCTCCCCACCGCCGCCGTTCTCTTCTCCTCCGTCATCGTCACCGACGCCGACGTGATTGGCGCCATGGACATCCTCCGCCCGTTCGGGCTGGACATCAACCGAGGAGACCGAGCCGGCCGCACCGCCCTGCACCGCGCCGTGCAGCTCCGACGCTTGGCGCTGATCCACTACCTTCACGCCGCCGGCGCAGACCCATCTTTACGAGATGCCTCGGGCAAGACCCCGCGCGACTACCTCGTCCCGTCCACGATCTCCGACGAAGACCCGAAGCGGCTCCGAGAGCTCGACCAAGCCTTGGCCGCCCTCGAGCGCGGCGATCCCGCGCCCGACGTGGATCGGCTCCGCAAGGTGGTCGAGCGCGCGAATCGCGTGCAGAAGAGCAAGCAACGCGCGGCGGGAGAGTCGCTGAAGGCGCTCTTCGAGACCGCGGCCAGCGCGCTCAAGGCCGCCAACGATCCGGACGCGACCGAAGAGGATCTGCTGGACGTGCTCGCTACCGTCGAGGCGATGCGAATGCCCGACCGCATCCATCTCGTGCCGACCGACTGGCCCGAAATGGAGTCCGCCGCGCTCCTCGAGACGGTTGGATTCATCCCCGTCGCCGGCTACGAAATCAGGGAGATACCCGGGTACCGAATGGCGGCGCTCTTTGATCCGGAGGACCGGCTGTTCGCCGCCGTTTGCTCGCAGGGAGACCAGAGCTGGATCGACATCGTGAAGTACCGAGCGGACGGCACCAGCCTTTCCGTCACCAACGCCGCCGTCCACTCGGCGGCGCAGATCGAGGTTCCCGGACAAGACCGGATGCGCGAGCCGGGTTCGGCTCCGCTCCGGCTCCTCGAGATCGCGCGTTCCGACCCCGACCCCTCCGATCCCGAGATCACGGCCGAGCAATTCCCCCGGCGGTTCGAGAGCTACTACGCGACCGAGATGGTCGCCCGCAAGGCGAAACCTCTCGGTAGACCGTCCGCCGACAATGCCGGATAGCCGCTACTGAACCGGAGCCGTGTTCGGATCGACCACCCGCTGCTCGCGCCGCATCAGCTCGCGGCGCAGCGCCGGGTCGGTCAGATGGGTGTGCCCCATTCCCCAGGCGAGAAGGGCGGCAAGACTCACATAGGCAAGGCCCATGCCGAGGCGCTGGTTCTTGGTCGTCGGCACCGGATGCACGTCCTCATCGCGGTTCCGTAGCCTCGTCCACACGTGCGGCACCGACATGATCACGAGGATGTACACCAGCGGATTGCGAATGAAGCCGGTGACGGTCGCCGCAATGAGCATCACGTAGCCGATGATCAGGAGGTACGGCGAGACGCACGACACGATCCGGCCGCCGTCGAGCGGATAGATCGGCGCCATGTTGAAGAGGTTGAGCAGGAAGGCCGTGTACGCCAGCGCGATGAACAGCGGATTGCCCGTGACGAAGTAGAGCCCCCAGTACGCAACAGCGCAGAGTGCCCCGAACAGCGGACCGCCGATGCCGATGACGGCATCGCTGTACGCGCTCTTGAGGTTGTCCTTCAGAAGGATCAGGGCGCCAAAGCCGGGGATGAACACCGGGGCCGACACCGGAATCCCCTCCCGCCAGGCAAAGTAGACGTGCCCCAGCTCGTGGATCAGGATGGCGAACACGAAGCCGGCCGCGTAGGTCCAGCCGTACATCTGCGCGTAGTACCAAACGCTCAGCAGCATCGTGCCGCTGGTGAGCAGGAACTTGCTCGCCTTCAGCAGCTTGAAACCAGGCAGCAGCCACTTACCCGCCACCGCCAGAAAGCCGAGCACGGGCGCGATCGCCTTCCGCCACGCCGGCGGCTCCGGGGGAGCGCTCGGCGGAGGCGTCGGCTCTGACGGCAGAATCGGAGGCGGCACGTCGGATGGAGGAGCTTGGCTCACGTTCATCGATTGTAACGCCGCGCGCACCCACCCCGTGGCACGCCATGGGCTCACGACGATCAAGGATTACTCCCACTAGGGCATGCGGCCGGCGCTCCTCGCGCCGTCTGGAAGGGAGACTCAGGCAAAGAGGAGACGGCACGGCCATGAGCCTCCCTCTCGCCACTCTCGACTACCCCGACCGGAGGGCCTCACGCCACGGCGCAACGGACGCAACGAGTACGGCACCTCAACCAATCTCACCTTCCTCAGCGTTGGAAAGAGCCTTCGAGCTTGCGCTCGATCCGCGGCAGGAATGCCGCAGCCACAAGAAGCTACTCCTGAGTCGCCTCGACCCTGGGATGTCAGCCACCTCGGATGACAGGGTCATGAACGCTGTGGAACAGATCGTTCACACGTGAAGAGGCCGCCGCGTTCCATTAGAACGCGGCGGCCGTCCTGTAAGAACCTCTTACGACTTGAGGGCCGAGTCGAGGTCTGCGAGCAGGTCGTCGATGTTCTCGAGACCGATGCTCAGTCGGATGAAGTCCGCCGAGACGCCCGCGGTCAGCTGCTCGTCCGGCGTGAGCTGCTGGTGGGTCGTGCTGGACGGGTGGATCACGAGCGACTTCGCGTCACCGACGTTCGCGAGCAGGCTGAAGATCTCGAGGTTGTCGATGAACTTCAGCGCCGCATCGTAGCCGCCCTTGATGCCGAAGCCGATGATGGCGCCGTACAGGCCGCGGTAGTGGTACTTCTTCGCGTTGCCGTGGTCCTTGTGGCTCGGCAGGCCGGGGTAGTTCACCCACGTCACCTGCGGGTGCGACTCGAGGAACTCGGCCACGCGCTGGGCGTTCTGGGCGTGGCGCTCCATGCGAACGTGCAGCGTCTCGAGACCCTGCAGCAGCAGCCAAGCATTGAACGGGGAGAGCGCCGCGCCGGTGTCTCGCAGCCCCTGGACCCGCGCCTTCAGGCCGAACGCCACGTTGCCGAGGCCCGGGAAGTCGCCGAAGACCTCCCAGAACTTCAGGCCGTGGTAGCTCGGGTCGGCTTCGGTGAAGTTCTTGAACCGGCCGCTCGCGCCCCAGTCGAAGTTGCCGCCATCGACGAGGACACCGCCGATACTGGTCCCGTGACCGCCGATGAACTTGGTCGCCGAGTGCACCACGATGTTCGCGCCGAGCTCGAGCGGGCGGAGAAGATAGGGCGACGGGAGCGTGTTGTCGATGACGAGCGGCACACCGGCCTCACGGGCGATCGCGCCGACCTCTTCGAACGGGAAGGTGTCGAGTCGAGGGTTGCCCACCGACTCGCCGAAGATCAGCTTCGTCTTGTCCGTGATCGCGTTGCGGAACTGCTCAGGCTTGGAGGGATCGACGAACTTGACGTTGATGCCCCACTTCGGCAGCGTGTAGTGCAGCAGGTTGTAGGTGCCGCCGTACAGGCTGGTGCTCGCCACGATCTCGTCGCCGGCCTCGGCGATCGTGGTGATCGCGAGGGTCTCGGCCGCCTGACCCGAAGCCGTCGCCACCGCGTGGCTGCCGCCCTCGAGCTTCGCGATGCGCTGCTCGAAGACGTCGGTCGTCGGGTTCATGATTCGGGTGTAGATGTTCCCGAACTCCTGAAGCGCAAAGAGTCGCGCCGCGTGCGACGTGTCGTCGAACACGTAGCTGGTGGTCTGGTAGATCGGCACCGCGCGGGCCTTGGTGTGCGGGTCCGGAACCTGCGCGCCGTGCAGGGCGAGCGTCTCAAAGCTCTGCTGGATTTTGGTGGACTTGCTCATTTCGGTCTTCCCTCTTTCTCCCTCTGAAGTTACTGGGCGATCATTGCCCACCGCGCGCACACGCTGCCCGAAAGGGGCGAATCCCTTTTGCGCAACGGCTCAACTTTCGAAGATCGTTCGGAACAGGCACGTTGTGCCCAAAGTCCGGCGAACTTGGTTGAACGCGAAAGCCGGGGTACAATGTCCGATTGAGGCTTGGTTAGATCTTAACCTTCTCCGGGCCCACCCCCCTCCTAACACGTTTCTAAGGACCGCGTCGAACCCTCGCCGTCGGGATCTTCACCGAAGCGCACCCTTGCCTCGCACGGCTACGGGAGCGTTGGCGTAGGGAGACCGAGGGCTACGCGGAGCACTGGCTCCGCGGCTCAGCAGACGGCGGTTCAACGACGAGCCTATAGCGGGCCAGCTTTGTCCCCGCTAGTCTGCCCGGATAACGGAGTCCATACCCATGCGCAAGAATAATCTGAAGGCCTTCACGCTCATCGAGCTGCTGGTCGTCATCGCCATCATCGCGATCCTCGCCGCCATCCTCTTCCCGGTCTTCGCCCAGGCAAAGCTTGCGGCCAAGAAGACGCAGACGCTCAGCAATCTGAAGCAGATCGGCCTCGGCACTCAGATGTACATGGGCGATGCCGACGACGTCTTTGTGCCGTTCACCAACAATGCCGGCGACGCCACCAACTGGTCGGCACTGCGCCACACCCCTCCCGGACTCATCGACCCGTACATCAAGAACGGAACGAACGTGACGACGGGCGAGCTCAAGGACCTGTGGGCCGACCCGATCACCAAGTCGATGCTGTCGAACGGACAGGCGATCCGAAACACGTTTGGCTACAACATCTGGGGCCTCGGCGGTCTCACCCGAACCTGCCTTGGCGATCTAGCGGGCTGCCCGGCACGACCGGTGGGTACCTACGGCGACTTCACGAGCGCTGAGTACAGCAAGCCGGCTCCGGCTTCCTCGCTCCAGGCGTCGGCCGACACCATCGTTTTCACCACGGGCGAGCAGTTCGTGCGCCCGCCGCAGTACGGAGTGCTGAATGCGGGCGGCGCCGGTAACGGCGTCGGAATCTTTGGCAACTCGGGTGACGGCGGAGATCGTCTCCAGAACAGTGGGCTCACGGACGCTTCGCCGAACCGAGCGGCTCGCGAGAAGCTGTTCGTCGGCGGCGATGCCTTCGTCGTTTACGCCGACGGCCACGCCAAGATCCGAAAGAACTCCACGCTCTGGAGCAACCGGTACCGAAGCGTCGATGGTCGCTGGCGTGGCGGTGTTCCGGACGGCCCTGCGATGAACAAGGGCTGGGCTCGTACCTGGCCGGAGTAGCCTAGATTCGTCCCGATCGAAGTTGGTAAGCAGGGGTCAAGGAGCGGTTCGCTCATTGACCCCTGCTTACGTCTAAACCGGTGCCCCCTTGATCGAGGGTCAGCATCGCTGATCGAGGACTTTCGAAAGCCTGTGGTAGCCGCTACAGCGACTAAGCCTCAAGGGGCCATCGAAGGCAAATTGCGGCTTTACGGCATAAATCCCAAGCCTCTCGAATCGGCCGGACGGAACGCGTGCGGAAGTGGCGTATCCTTTTCGTTTAAGGAGTGTCCGACGTAATATTCGGAGGCCGAGGGCGAAACTGTCCTAATATAAGGAGCGTGGAGGGTGTCTTCCTCTGACATTTCCATAGCCGCACGCTCGATCCGCACAGGACGGTAGTCTATGCGGTCTTTCGTCGATTGCGTCGGGCTCGTGCCGGCTCTCGTTCTACTGTTCCTAATTCGATATGCGTATCCGAAATCTGCTCATGTTGTTCGCCGCGCTCGCTACGCTCGCGGCGTGTTCGAAGCCCGAGGGTGAATCCCCCGAAACCCCAGCGGATCAGAAGCTGCCTTCGGCCTCCTCGGACAAAATCGTTACGGAGGAGAAGTAATTCCCATGCAATCTATTCGCCAGTCCAAGGCCTTCACCCTCATCGAGCTGCTCGTCGTGATCGCGATCATCGCGATCCTCGCTGCCATCCTGTTCCCTGTTTTCGCCCAAGCTAAGGAAGCGGCCAAGAAGACCAGCTGTCTCAGCAATATGAAGCAGATGGGGCTCGCGTTCACCATGTACGCGGGTGACAATGACGACGGCTATCCGACGTGGTCCGACTTCTTCGCCGTCAAGACGCAGACCCTGACGGACACGGGCGGCACCATCCGATCGGACGCTGAGACGCTGCGAATCCTCGGTCGCACGTCGGACAACTTCGACCTGTATTGGGACGCGAAGCTTCTTCCTTACGTGAAGAGCGATAACCCGCTTACCGCGAACTACGGCGGCGTTTGGAAGTGCCCGAGCTCGACCAAGAGCAACCGCTCGCGCAGCCTGGGCATGTCGCAGTGCTTCACCTACGTCTGCAACTTCTTCAGCAATCGCCAGTACCTGTGGCGCAACGCGGGCGAGGTCGCAAATCCGTCGGGAACTCCCTTCGCCGGCGACACGGATTCGTCGGGAATGCTGACCCAGCCTCACCTGTTCCACGGCTGGGCCGATTTCTACAGCCGAACGACGACGCCGTTCAACCGCGAGCGACCGCGACGCCACTCCGAAGGCGCGAACTACGCCTTCGTCGACGGCAGCGCGAAGTTCCGCAAGCAGGCCGAGATCTATCCGTGGCCGAATCGAACCACCGGAGCGGTACCGAGCACGTCGAGCGCCGACGGAGCTCGTGCCCGCTGCACGACCGCTAAGGTCTGGTCGGTTACGCAGGAAGAGAAGGATGGCAGCGCTCGCCGAGCGACCGATAACGGCTTCCCCTGCACCGCAAACTAACCGCTCACTTCACGAGGACACAAACGGCCCCTGATCAACGATCGGGGGCCGTTTTGCTCGTAATAATCGCGGGATTACCGTAAATGTTCGCGCGTTAGGGGGAATTTCTTAACCATCCCCTTCGTATCTGTCGGACACTAATCTTCTTACTGCACTTTTTGCCTTCCTAGGAGATCCACCATGCTGCGTCGCGCTTTTACTCTGATCGAGCTCCTCGTCGTCATCGCCATCATCGCGATCCTCGCCGCCATCCTGTTCCCGGTGTTCGCGCAGGCGAAGACGGCCGCGAAGAAGACCGCTGCCCTCAGCAACACCAAGCAGACCGGCACGTCCATCATTCTCTACACCACGGACTCCGATGACGTGATGCCCCTGGCGCACCCGTTCCGGGCCGACGGCCAGATGCTCTCCGGCCCTCCCTCCTACCGCCTCGCCGCGGTCCCGGCGGGTTGGGGCGGCAACGCGGCGTTCCTCAACGAGGACTCCGTGATGTGGGTGAACAGCACGAACCCGTACCGCAAGAGCGCCGACCTGCTCGACACGCAGTTCGATAACACGTACACCACCGGGTTCGACTACTCCACCTCGCCCGGAGGGCTCGGCGTCACGCACATGACGATGAACGGCCTTCTGAACTCCTTCTCGGCCACCGCGGTTGCGGCTCCGTCGCAGCTGCCGCTGGTGTTCTACGGAAACGGAAAGGAGTCGTATCGCGGCTACGCCTACACCAGCCCCTACCTTCGCTGCCGCAACACCGGCCCGTGCATGTTTAACCCGGGCGGAATGCCGCAGGCGGGTGCCTTCAATTCGCGAGGCGACACGTACGAGTTCGCGTTCGACAACAAGAACGACACGACGTGGGTCATGGGCGAGGGCTTCGTCTACGCGGCCGTCGACTCAAGCGCCAAGTACGTGAAGACGCCCAGGACCGGCCTCAACACCGGCTCGCGAACCCATCCGGGCTACGAGTACCGAAACGTCGTGCGCGGCACCCAGATCGAGGGTGGCTTCGTGTTCGATCCGGCTCGCTGCGTGACCGGCGGCGCGGACGCCCCCGCCTACCTGAGCTTCTTCCGACCGGACAGCACGTTCAACTACGAGCTCGGCAACACCGGCATGCGCCGCCCCTGCAACAACAACTAATGACCACCCGAAAGCTAACCCTCGCTCTGTTCGTCATCGCCATCGCCGCCGGCTGCGGCCCCAAAGAGCCCGGCGAGGGCGCGGGAGCCAAGGCCGCCGAGGGCAAGACCTACACCAAGGAACAAGCCCAGTCGATGGTCCCCAACCGCGGCGACGCCCACAAGTAAGCCGCCCAAAAGGCCCCGCCTCTCAGAAGGAGGCGGGGCCTTTCTGCTCCCCTGGGACCGCCGGCTTCAGCCGACCGACAGCATCGGAGCCACTGATCGTCATCGCAAGCTGAGCGCAGAGCGTAGCCAGGCCCAGAATTCTGCCGCACGTTCTGAGGTTCGTTCTGTCTCCGAGGCTCTCGGCCGGCTGGAGCCGGCGGACTCAAGGGAACGTAGCCGCTCGAGCAATCGGTACAATCAGCCCGCTATGGGGCTGAGCAAGAAGACGGTAAGAGACATCAACGTCCAGGACAAGCGGGTTCTCGTCCGCTGTGATTTCAACGTGCCGCTTGAGGGCGGAGAGATCACCGACGACCGCCGCATCACCGAGGCGCTGCCGACTATCCAGCACCTGGTGCAGCAAGGAGCCGTGGTCGTCTTGGCGAGCCACCTCGGCCGGCCGAAGGGCGTGACGCCGGAGTTCTCGCTTCGCCCGGTGGCTCAGCGACTGAGCGAGTTGCTCGACAAGGACGTTCCGCTGCTCGGCGACTCCGTCGGCCCCGAAGTGACCGCCGCCGTCCACGCCGCCAAGCCGGGTGACGTGCTGCTCCTCGAGAACGTCCGCTTCCACGCGGAGGAGGAGAAGAACGATCCCGAGTACGCCAAGCAACTAGCCGCACTTGCCGATCTGTATGTGAACGACGCCTTCGGGACGGCGCACCGAGCCCACGCCTCCACCGAGGGCGTTGCCCACCTGCTGCCGGGGGCCGCGGGCTTCCTCATCGAGAAGGAGATCCAGCACCTCGGCCAGGTGACGCAAGACCCCCCGCGCCCATTCGTCGCCATCATGGGCGGTGCGAAGGTGAAGGACAAGATCGCACTCATCGACAACCTTCTGCCGAAGGTGGACACCCTCCTCATCGGCGGAGGCATGGCGTACACCTTCCTCAAGGCACAAGGGCACGGCATCGGCAACTCCCTCCTCGATGCGGCGAGCGTGGAGTACGCCAAGAGCCTGCTCGACGAGCACGGAGCGAAGATCGTGCTGCCCACCGACGTCGTCGTCGCCAGCGAGCTGAGCGAGAGCGCCCAGACTCAGGTGGTGCCGATCACAGGAATCACGGACGGAATGATGGGCGCGGACATCGGACCCGAGACGATCGGAACGTTCCGCCAGCACATCCTCGGTGCCGGTGCCGTGCTGTGGAACGGTCCGGTCGGCGTCTTTGAAATGACTCCGTTCGAGCGGGGTACCCGTGGCGTGGCCGAAGCGCTCGCTGAGAGCAAGGGCGTCACCATCGTCGGCGGCGGAGACTCGGCCGCCGCGGTCGAGAAGTTCGGCGTTGCCGACCAGATGACGCACGTCTCGACGGGCGGCGGCGCAAGCCTTGAGTTCCTCGAAGGGAAGGAACTGCCGGGCATCGCAGCGCTTCAAGACAAGGCGTAAGGGTCGTTCGGTCACTCGGAAGCAATCCTGTTTGCCCCGAGTGACCGAACGCCCCCCTTCTTCCCTCCCCCATGTTCCTCTGCCTCCGCGTCGACCTCGATTACGTGCCTTGGGACACGCCGGACGCCACTGAGTTTGGGCACGGCGAGCCTGCCGCATTGCTCCGGTTGTTGGACCTCGCGCGACACACAGGCTACAAGTTCCAATTCTTCGTCTCGAACCGAGTGCTGCGCGCCTTCCCGACGAATGCGGAGGCGGTTCTCAATGACGGGCACGACCTCGATTGGCTCTGCAAGCACCCGGAGGAAGAGGACGGCAGGCTGCCCGAAGCCGAGGCTCAGTTCTCGATGATCGGCCACGTCCCCAAGGGTCTTGCGATCAAAGGCCCATGGGCTCCCAAAATGCCGCCGTTCGACGGCCTGCCCCAGTTCCGCTTCCTGTCTGCCGCCCCTGGCCACAATCCCCTTCCGGAAAAGCTGGATCTCTTCCCAGTCGAGACGCGCCCGCTCCGGGAAGCGATGCGCGGCGGCATGAGCGCCCGCGCGTGGACGGATGCCACCAAGACTCAGCTCCGAGACGCGGCGAGTCGGAACACCGGCCTTACCATCCTCATCCGCCCTCAGGTGGTCGCCCGCTACGATCCCAGGCTCTCCCACGTCCGCGAGATCCTCGATCTCGCGCGAGCCCTGGAAGTCCCGGTCGAGACTCTACGCGACCGGCTCGCGGCGAAGTCCGGGTAGCGCGTTTACCGCTTGCCACTCGGCCTCCGTCACCGGCATGACGCTCAGTCGTTGGCCACGGCGAAGGACGAGCATCTCCTCCAGGCCTGGCACGCCGCGGAGCTCGGCGAGCGAGACCACGCGCTCCCACTTCTCGCGGAACAGCACATCCCGCAGGAGCCATCGCGGCTTCTCCCGAGGACTCTTCGGGTCGTAGTAGTCGCTCGTGGGATCGAACTGGGTCGGGTCCGGATACGCGTCACCCACGATCTCCATCGTCCCCACGATCCCGCTCGGCTCCGCGTTCGAGTGGTAAAAAAAGGCGAGGTCGCCGGGTTGCATCGTGTCCCGGAAAAAGTTGCGGACGGTGTAGTTCCGGCACCCTTCCCACATCGCCGGGCCACCTGCGGCCGCCAAGTCGTCGATGGAGTAGCAGTCCGGCTCCGACTTCATCAACCAGTAAGTCACGCCCTAGAGGATAGCTCGCGGTTGCGGCGGGCGGCGGCGAGATACTCAGGCGGGGTGTGCCGCACCCGGTCCTCGTCGGTAAATCTCTCCAGCAGGCCTTCGCGAGGAACGCCCGGGTGCTCCGCCGCACACCACCGATTGAACGCCGCGAGTTGGATCTCCGCGGTCGGCCACTCTCGACGCACAAGCACCGCCTGGGTTCCGCATCGCTCCTCGAATCGAATCTGATCGAATGCGCCCATCACCGGAGTGTCGTCGTACGCCACGCGCCTATGGCTCAGCCGCCACTCGCCATCCATTCCCTCGAGCACGGCGTACGCGGCTCGGCGGTCTCCGTCCAACGGATTGCCGACCGAGCCCGGATTGATGACCCGAATCCCACCAATCGTCACATCCAGCGGCAAGTGGGTGTGCGCCGTCACCAAGATCCGTTCCGTCCAACCTGCCATTGCCGTCTGGAGCCGCTCGGGCGGAGTGGTCTCGTACACGCCGTGCCAGGGATCGTGGGGATACCCATGAACGACCAGCACCGGCGGCAGCCCGGGAAACCTGAGGGAGAGGAAATCGGGCCAGAGTCCGATCCGCTCCCGCCAATCCTCCAGGCCTTCCAGCAGCACCGGGAGCAATGTGTAGTCGGCCCACGCGGCCGGCTCCCGCTCCGTCCCGCGGTCCAGAAGGTAGTACTCGTTGTTCCCCCTGACGAAGTGCGCCTCCACTTCGGACAGCCGCTCGAGGACCTCGCGCGATTGCGGCCCCCAATTCACAACGTCGCCCGCGACGACGAGATGAAACGGGCGAAGAGACTCGGCGTCGGCGAGGACCGCGTCGAGCGCCGGAAGGTTGCCGTGGACGTCGGCTAAAAGCAAGATTCGGGTCATGAGGCCGTACCCCATGACCCGAATCAGACCCCATTCAGTTCCCGCGGTGGCTCAGAGCTTCGCGTGATCGCGCATCTCGACCGTGATGTCGCCGGTGACGGCGCTTACGTCCAGGGTCCCGGTTCCGGCGCCGAGCCGACCGGTGATCCGCTGATCCTGCCGAGCCTCGTCCTGCAGGACGAGACCGCACTCAACCGTGCCTCGGAGAGTCGAGAGCGAGACTCGGCAATCGCTGCCGTCCGGCACGGCAACCGTCGCATTGCCGTTGACGGTTCGAACGTTGAGGTTGCCGGTTACGGGCTCACCCAAGATCGCGTGAACATCGCCGCTCACGGACTCAATCGAGACGACCTTGCCTGAAGACTCGCTTAGCCGAAGGTTGCCGGTGGCCGAGCGAGCCGTAACGTTGCCGCGCACCTTCGTGAGCGTGATGTCACCCGACTTGTTCTCCGCATGAAGCGAGGTCAACTCGCTCTCGCTGACGTTGATGTCGCCACTCTCGGCGGAAATCTCGACGACACCGGTAAGGCCCCGCAGCTTCACGTCGCCCGAACGACCGGTCACGCGGCAACCGCCCTTGGTGTCGTACACCTGAACGTCGCCGGACTCTGCCCGGACCTCGACGTTGATTCCCGCTCCGACCTGCACCTCGAGATCGACCTGAAGGCCGCTCACGTCCGGCTGCTTAATCACCACCGCGTGGTCGCTCTCCTCGAGAATCAGCGTGTAGGCGTCGGCCTTCTGCTTGGCGTCCTCGTGCGATCCGCCTCGGAACCTGGCGTGGGCCGTGGCCGAGCCGACGTCGAAACCGCCGAGCACCTTCACGTCGCCGCACGGATTCTCGATCTTGAGCGTCTTGCCGGGCGGTACCGAGAGCGGGAGAGTGACGTCGCGCGTTTCCTGCGTCGAGAGCCAGCCGAGGTTCACCTTCCCCTTGCTGATGTCCTCGATGCCGCCCTTGAGCGCCTCGAACCCCTTCCGGGCCGACGTGCGCGCCTGCTGGCTCACTTCCTTCCAGTTGACCGCCTCAGCGCCTTCCTTCGTCAGCCGCTCGATCGACTCGACGATCTGCTTTAGCGGGTCCGGAACGGCGCGGGGACCGCCAGGAGGAGGGGGAGGTTGATTCGAGTTGCCTGAGCCCGTCGCCGCGGCGGCCGGCTCTTCTACCGACTCGTTCCGCTCGCTGGCGTAAAAGGCGTCGATCAGGTCGGCCGCGTCCTCCGGACTCAGCTTCCCCTCGGCCACCAGCTTGCTGATGCGCTGTATCTCTTCCCTCACTTCAAAACCCCCAGCTTGGCCTTCGCTTCGTCGGCCGTGATCTCTCCGCTCTCGAGCTGCTCCAGCACCTTGCGCTTGCGCTCGGACGTCTTGCCGTTCTCCTTCTCGTTCCGCTCCCGGGCCGGCGCTAGGTCCAGCGCCTCCAGAAGCGAATCGAGACGGGCCCGCACGGTCGGGTAGCTCATGCCGAGCTCGCGCTCGACCGAGTTGAGCATCCCGCGACACCGCAGGAACGTCTCGAGGAAGCGGAGCTGCTCCGCGTCGAGACGGGCGTAACGAGGAACCTCGAACTTGCCGCGGATCGTGATCCCGCTCTCGTCGTTCGCGAGCTCGCTGATGTAGAGCTCTCCCCCGGACACCGGGTCCTTTGCAGGAAGCCGGTGATACTTCTCCTTGCTCATGCTGCACCTTACGAAGCCATTAACACCCGCGTTGCGGATGCTGCGAATTGTGCAGGTCGACCTGAAAAAGATCAAGGGCTGGGGCGGCGAAATGCCTAGGGGTGTTCGGTGTTCGGTGTTCGGTGTTCGGTGTTCGGTGTTCGGTGTTCGGTGTTCGGTGTTCGGTGTTCGGTAGGGGGATGGTGACACCGCACCTCCAAGCCCCTGTCATCCCGAGCGAAGTCGAGGGACCTAACCGTAGGCACTGACTACTGCTGGTCATGCTATCACCCAGGTGAGGCTAAGCGCGAAGGCGCGTGTAGCCGGCGCTCCTCGCGCCGTCCGAAGGGAGACTCATGCAGAGACACAAAGGGGAGGCGGCTTGACCTAGATTAGTAAGTGCCTACGGTTAGGTTCCTCGGCCCCGCCCGGGATGACAGCGTCGGTTGTTGAATGGCTGCTAGGCTCGCTCTGAGCGAACGCCGAACTCCGAACGCCAATCCGGCCTGGGACCGCCGGCTTCAGCCGGCACGACAACCGACAAACCAGCGCCTGTCGACTCCAAGCCACGCGAAGATACGGCGACCACGCCCGGCTCAAGTCGAGAAGCGATTCCCCACGTCAAGCAACAAGCTCCGCGTCATCGGGCCCTCGATCTCGCCTTCATCAGCGCCGTCGCGCTCGAGCATCGGCCCTTCCCATCGTCGAACCAGTCCCGCAGCAGGGCGACGATTCCCCGCTTCCCTTCGCCGACGTACCTTGGCCGAAGCTGACGGTACATGGCGAGGATCGGAGCCGCCTCCGCGCGAAGCCGCAGGTCCGCCTCATTGGGTGCCTGTCCTTTGGGAACCGCGTAGACGAAGCGATGGGTCGCGGAGGCGAAGGTCGGGATGTGCAGGAAGTCGCGCGGGACGAGCTTCTTCGTCTTCCGCATCTCCTCGTCCGCGCTCACAAAGAAATTGACCGCATGGTCCGGGTAGCCGAACAGGTACCCATACCCCCGATTTCGTTGCGAGGTGCCGTCCAACTCGAATGCCATCGCCGCCTCTACCGGTTCCGAGGAGGGGGTGACCCCGTAGAAGGCGAAGTAAGAGCCATGGTCGCGAATCGCCCGCGCGACTCCGCTCCGGTGATAGATCACCCCATCCAAGAAGCGCTTCCCCTCGTACACTCGCCAGAACGGCTGCACGTTCGCGACGATCTCTTCACCTGAACGAAAGGTCGCTAGGATGCGCCGGTCGCGCTCGGCGTCGGCGAGCTCCGGCTTCTCGACGCTTACCCGGTGACTGAGCCACCCGCTGCTCATCGGCTTCAATCCACCGACGACGGTGTAAAGCCCCTCACCGTCCATGATCTTCAGCAAAAGCTGCTCGGCCCGGGGTCGCAACTCGGCCGGAAGCCGCTCAATCGGAAAGCAGTCGGCGCGGGCGACGCCGACCGAAGCTTGCGAGATAACGAGTGCGAGAAAGGTTGTGGCCGTCATGGTTGAGATTCAGCTAGTGCGGACTCCCTCCGCCGGGTTCGAAAGATGACGATCAGCCCGCGATGCATCGCGGACGGGGGCTACTGGTCCCCCTTCTGTAGCGTGAAGTAGAAGTCGTATTGGGGGATCCGCGGATCGCCGGCCGCGATCGGGGCGGGAATCTCCATGCGGCTCAAATAGCCGATCTGCTTCGCACGGAGGTCGTTGTTCACCGCGTTCGTGTCTCGCGGTCTGAACTGTGGCGCCTGGGCCTTCGCATGCCCATCCAGCCACACCACGATCCCCTGACCGAGGTGTCGCCCATGGAACGTCGGCTGGGCATTGCCAACCGACGGAGCGTTCAGAGTGTTTAGCCTCAAGTATCCGCCGGTCGAGAAGTTGCGCCCCGCGATCGTCCCGAGCCAAGCCGTCTCGGCTGGCCTCTCGGCCGCCGTCATCGACACCGGGTAGGGCATCCTCGCCCCGTTGTTCGAAGGGTCCATCAGTACCGGATCACGGGGAATCAGATAAGTCTCGGCCAAGCCCATCGCGGGCCAAAAATTGTTTGGGAACGTGGTCGGTATCGGCAGGTTACTCGCGGCGGGATCGTCCTGCAGCTCTGCGGTTTTCATGTATGGGAACAAGAGGCCCCAGTCGCGCCTCGCTTCCCTAGGCGAGCCGCCGTACCAAGAGCGGAATCCGCAGAACCACATAATTTGGTCGTTTCCCTGGCGGTATGCGAACGGAAAGACTCGGTCGTCATAGTCGCCCGCGTACAGTGCGCCCGCAGTCCCGATCTGCTTGAGATTGTTAAGGGCCGCGGTCTTCTTCGCCGCCGCTTTCGCCTGTGCGAACACGGGGAACAGGATCGCGGCGAGGATCGCGATGATGGCGATCACCACCAACAGCTCGATGAGCGTGAAGCCGGACCGAATCAAACGAAGACTGCGCATGACGCGAACATCATACACCCATAGGGGGTACCCGTATTTATCAAGTCTGGAGCGATTTCGTAGTCAGACCTTGGGGAGCTCTCGCCTGAGTTGCCCCCGGCTGACGCTTTACAGCGAGCACCAGGTCACCAACATCGGCTGGGATGAGTTCTACTGACACGAGAAAGCGTGCTACAGTCTCGTTCGAAGCAATGAAGCGGAAGAACCTCGTCGGCTACGCCTTCATCGCGCCGTGGCTCATCGGCTTTCTGGTGTTCACCCTGGGGCCGTTCCTCAGCAGCGTCTATCTGTCGTTCACCCGATACGACATCGTGACGCCCCCGGTCTGGGTGGGCACGGCCAACTACGAGGCGCTCGCCTCCACCGACCCGCTCTTCTGGAAGTCGCTCGCGATCACGTTGAAGTACGCCCTCGTGGCGGTTCCCGTAGGGATCGTCGCCGGCGTCGCCCTCGCGCTGCTACTGAACGTCGAGGTCAAAGGAATCGCTCTTTACCGGACGATCTTCTACCTCCCCTCGATCGTGCCCGCCGTGGCGACGACCGTCGTCTTCGCGTGGATCCTCAACCCGCAGGTCGGGTTGGTGAACATGATCCTCCGGAACTTCGGCATCGTCGGTCCGAACTGGCTGAACGACGTCAAGACCGCCTTCTGGAGCCTCGTGCTCATGGGACTGTGGGGCGTCGGCGGCAGCATGATCATCTACCTCGCCGGGCTGAAGGACATCCCCGCCTACCTGTACGAGGCGGCCGTGATCGACGGCGCGAACTCGTTCCAGCGGATGCGGCGGATCACCCTCCCGATGCTGACGCCCGTCATCTTCTTCAACCTCGTGATGGGCACGATCGGGGCGTTCCAGTACTTCACCCAGGCCTACATCATGACGAGCGGAGGCCCGGAGGAGAGCACCACCTTCTACGCGCTCTACCTCTACCAGCGCGCCTGGAAGTACCTCGACATGGGGTACGCCAGCGCGATGGCGTGGGTGCTGTTCATCCTCGTCGTGATCCTGACGGCGCTCATCTTCCGCACCCAAAAGAGGTGGGTCCACTATGGAAGCTAGCTTTGGGAGTGCGCGACCGTGGTCGCGCTTTCATTTCAGCCTGAGATCGAACCGAGTAGAAGTCCCGGGAAGACGGCACTCGCCGAAAGGAAGGACCTCGTGAAGAATGCCCTGCGCATCGTCGGCGCCATTGTCCTCCTCGCCGTCCTTATCGGCGTGATGGCTTCCCCGTCACCCGATCTCCGCAAGTACCCCAAGCGCGAGCAGGTTCGGCTCTGGCACATGTGGACCGGCGAGTGGAAGGACGTCATCGATGGCATCGTCGCCGCCTACAACGAGAGTCAGGACAAGTACGAAGTCGTCCCGCTCTCGCTCCCCAGCGCCGCGGAGACGAAGCTCCAGATGGGCATCGCCGGCGGCGACCCGCCGGACGTGATGGTCGAGTGGAATCCGGTGATCCCCACTTGGGCGGAGGGCAACCTCCTTCAGTCCATCGACGAGCTGATGAACGCCGACGAGAAGCGGCTTTACGACGAGCAGGCCTTCCCCGTCGTCAAGCGCATCGGCATGTACAAAGGCAGGATCTACGGCCTGCCCGTCGGTCTGAACCTCACCGCCTGCTACGTTCGCAAAGACTTCCTGAAGGAAGCCGGCGTCGATCCAGAAACTTGGGTTCCCAAGACGCTCGAGGAGCTCGAGGAAGTCGGCAAGAAGCTCGACCGCCGAGACGCCAACGGCAACCTGACCCGCGTCGGCTTCATGCCACCGGGGTTCACCATGGCCGCCCCCGCATTCGGCGGTGGCCTTTGGGACTGGAACGGAGGCGGCGGTCTCAGCATCAACTCGCCCGAGAACCTTCGCGCCCTGGAGCACATCGTGCGAGCACGCAAGCGGCTTGGCTTCGACGACGTGGTCCGATTCCAGAGCGCCCAGGGCTCCGATTTCGGCGGCGCATGGGCCTTCATCCAGGGCGCCTACGGGATCGTCATCGACGGTCAGTGGCGGGTGGAGCAGCTCCGCAAGTACGCGCCACACGTCCCGTACCGCGTCTTCCCGATGCCGTCGCCCGCTGGCGGCCCGCCCGTTGCCGGCAGCACTGGAGGCAACTTCATTCTCATCCCCAAAGGCGCGCGAAACATCCCGGGCGCTTGGGACTTTGTGAAGTGGTGGAGCGGCCTCACCAAGCCGGAGACTGCCGCGATGCCCTTCACGAAGATGGCGCAGATGCCTCCCTCGGCCGCGGTGGCGAACACGCCCGGCTACCGGCAGTACCTTCGCGAGAACCCCGAGTTCTCGAAGTTCGTGGACATGATGCCGAGCAAGAACATCCACCCGCTCCCGCCCATCGCCATCCAGATGTTCCTCAACGACAAGGTCACCGCCGCCGTCGACTCGGCGATGCGCGGCACCATCACGCCGAAGCAGGCGCTGCAGCAAGTCGAGAAGCAACTCGCCGACGAGACCGCCCGCCGGAGGAAGCTTGGCTACCGGGACTAGCACCGCCCTGCGGCTCTCCCGCTGGCAGAAGCTTGCCATCCACGCGGCTCTGCTGCTTCTCTGCATCCCGGCCGTCTTGCCGGTGATCTGGATGTTCAGCACCGCCCTGAAGACCGACGCCCAAGTTCTGAGCGGCGGCTCAAACGCCGGCTTCTCGATCGGCAGCCTCGTGCCCCGGCCGCCGCAGTGGAGCAACTTCCCCGATGCGCTGAACTTCGTTCCGTTCGGCGTCTACCTGCGGAACACGCTGTTTCTCTGCTTCGCGACCGTCCTCGGCGCTGTCGCGAGCAGCGCCACCGTGGCCTATGGATTCGCCCGCATCGACTTCAAAGGCAGCAAGTTCCTTTTCGCGCTGATGATCTCGACCATGGCCCTCCCCGGCCAAGTGACGATGATCCCGGTCTTCGCTCTCTTCCGCTCCCTCGGCTGGTACGGCAGCTACCTACCGCTCGTCGTCCCTGCCTTCTTCGCTTCACCCTTCTTCGTCTTCCTGCTCACGCAGTTCTTCAAGACGATCCCGGAGGAGATGGCCGAGTCCGCCCGACTTGACGGCGCCGCGGAGTGGACCGTCTTCACCCGCATCGTGCTCCCGCTGGCAAAACCGGCGCTGGCCACCTGTGCCCTCTTCCAGTTCCTCGGTACGTGGAACGACTTCCTCGGTCCGTTGCTGTACATTAACGACCCGTCGCAATACACCCTGGCGTACGGGCTGCAGCAGTTCTATTCGAGCTACGGCTCCAAGTGGGCGCTGCTCATGGCCGCCGCCGCCATCTTCACGGTGCCGATCATCGTCCTGTTCTTCATCGCGCAGAAGACGTTTATTCAGGGAATCTCGACCACCGGCGGCAAGTAGGCAGGGACCCACGTCGGTGCCTGGCGTTCGGTTAGGGTCGTTGAGTAGGGGCCGGAGCATTCGACGGTAGCTCCGGCCTCTCTGGTGAATCCCTCGGAACGGCGCGAAGGGCCGACGGCGAGCATCCTCACGTCCCAAGCCCCCGGCCCAACACAGTCCGTACGATCGAAGGCAACACAATCAATGCCTGTGCGCCGAGCGCAAAAATGCCTCTACACTGTGTGCATGCGCACGCTGTCTATTCTTGGACTCCTCGCCGTCGCGGGCATCGCCGCGGCCGAAGAGCCGATCAAGCTCGCCCCTGGGACCACCGCGCCGAAGATCGAGGTCGGTGGCTGGGCCAAGTACGGCGCCCCTGAGGCCAAGCCCGGGCGCGTTCGCGTCGTCGAGTTCTGGGCCACTTGGTGCGGTCCGTGCAAGACCACGATTCCCCACCTCACCGAGCTCGCCAAGAAGTACAAGGACAAGGTCGACTTCGTCGGCGTCTCCGTTTGGGAGCGCGGCGAGGACGAAGAGGGCCAGGTCCGCAAGTTCGTCACGGAGTGGGCGGACAAGATGGACTACCGCGTCGCCTTCGACACGAAGGACGACACGATGGCCAAGACTTGGATGACGGCCGCCGAGCAGAATGGCATCCCGACGGCCTTCATCGTCAACGACAAGAACCAGGTGCTCTGGATCGGCCACCCGATGTCGATCGACAAGCCACTCGAGCAGGCGGTCGCCGGTACGTTCGACGTCGAGGCCGAGAGGAAGAAGTTCGTCGCCGAGATCACCCAGCAGCGCGAGCAGCAGAAGGTCGGCGCGGAGATCAGCGAAGCCGTGAAGCTCTACAAGGCTGGCAACACCGCCGAAGCCGAGACCAAGCTATCCGCAGTCGCCGCCAAGAGCCCGAACTGGGCGAAGAACGTTCGCGTTACGCGCCTGACCCGGCTTTACACTCCCGGTTCGCCTGAGAGCGACAAGCTCGTCGGCGAGTTCCTTGCCGGCTCGCCAGAGGACCTAATGATGCTCGGCCAGTTCGCTTACCAGCAGGCCGCCAACAAGCCGACCGACGAGAGCAAGGCCCGCGCCCGAAAGCTCGCCGAGCAGCTCGCTGCCAAGAAGGATGCGTTCGCGCTCTACTTCGTCGGCCTCACCTACAACTCTCTCGGCGACAAGGCCGAGGCACAGCGCGCCTTCGAAGGCGCATCGGCCGCCGCCGACACCGATCCGCGCGCCAAGGGGAACCCGGCGTTCCTCGAAGCCATTAAGAAGCAGATCGAAGCGCTCAAGAGCGGCAAGTAAGCCTTCGCGAGAAGCTGAAATGGGCGCGCCGACGACAGTTGGTGCGCCCTTTTTCTTGCTTGATACCCAGCGCGATCGCTCCGAGAAGGCCGCCGTGCCCAGTAAGCTTGCCGTGTGATTCCGGCCCTCCTGCTCCTGGTCGTCCAGACCGACCTCACCTTCGTTCGCCACGGCGAGACGGTCGCCAACGCCACTGGCCGCTACAACAGCCGCACGCTGAACACCCTCTCGGAGAAGGGCAAGGCCCAGGTGGCGGCCCTCACCGAGCGACTCGTCCGTGAGCCCCGATGGGAAGGCATCGTCGTCTCACCGTCCCCGCGGGCCCTCCGCACGATTGCGCCGTACCTGGCCCGAACGAACCAGCGGGCGCTGGTGTGGCCGCTCCTCTACGAATGCTGCACCGAGCGGCCCAAGCGCCCAGCGACCGCCAGCTTCCCCTACGGCGCCAAGATCACCCTCCCGTCCGACATCGCGCGCCACTTCGTGATCCAGCCCGGCGAGGATCGCTACCCCGCCCCCCGCGGCTACGGCGAAGGGCTGGCGCAGGTCCAAGCCTCTGTCGCGGAGTTCCGACGCCGATTCGCCGGTCGCCGCATCCTGGTCGTCGGCCACTCCGCTCACGGCGGCCTGTTCCTCAAGGGACTCGACGGCAAGCTCCGGCACGTCAAGAACGCTGAAGAGATCCGCCTGACGTTGAAGTAACCGAGGTCCTGTCGTGCGGAGCGAAGCCGAGCGATTTGACTCCTCTAGGTCCTGCCGACTCACGATTAGTCACCCGTGGCTGCGGCATTCCTGCCGCAGATCGAGCGCAAGCTCGATAGGAGCATCACCGCTGAGGTGGGTGAGGTCGCTGAGGTGCCCACCCCGTTGCGTCCGTTGCGCCGTGGCGTGAGACCCTCCGGGTCGGTGGCATTCCCTCACCGAGAGCGAGCGGAAGACGGAAGGCTCTCGCACGGCGCGCGGCCGCTACACGCCCCTGTCATCCCGAGCGGAGCTGAGGGATCTAACGGGAGACACTGACTCCTCTAGGTCAGGCCGCCTCTCCATTGCGTGAGTCTTCTCGGCGGACGGCGCGAGGAGGGCCGGCTACATGCCCGTCGGGCGGAAACCTCACCGAGCCCAGAAGCGGAGACTCGGGATGGCGGCGACCTTCGACTGTGGCTCCATGGTTGCTCCATCCCTTGCGGACCGCTGGCCGAAACCGGCGGTCCCAAGGGTGCGTCGCGCACTAGACTGCTGCCGGCCGCTCCTTCGCCTTGTCCGATTCAGAGGCCAACTTCCTCTGCTCCTCGGCCTTGGCTTCCATTTCCTCGACGCTCTTGGTGTGCAGGCGTGCCGCACCTTGGTAGTCTCGGGTCGGGACGCGCGGCTCCGTCGCTAGCCGCTGCTCGGCCCGCGGCACCTCGTCTTGCCACTGCGGCAGCCATTCCGCCTGCGCCACCAGCATCTCGTCCGTCATCTGCCAGATCTCCGGCGGGTTGCACACGGCGCCCGTGAGCGGATCCATCATCATCGCCTGCTTGAGCAGGCTCACGTCTCGGCGGATCGATGCCTCGACGGCGAGGCGCTGAACGGAGACGGAGACGTTGCACACGGCCGCGCAGCCCAGCGGAAGGTCACCGACGATCGGCATCGAGATGCCGTTGCGGTCCACGTAGCCCGGAGCTTCGATGATGCAGTCGTCCGGCAGGTTCGTGATGACGCCTCGGTTGACGCGATTGAAGTGACCTCGGTACACGCGTCCGGTCTCCAGCGCCTCAATGATGTAGGAGCCGTGCTCCTCGCCCCGCTTGTCCGCCGTGAACTGGTTCGGCTCCGCCGCCATCCAGTTCGGAAAGTCGTGATCGAACCAACGGCGTCCCTCGGTGCACACGCGCAGGTATCCCCCGGTCTCGCCGTTGATCCAGGTCCCGAGGTCGATCCACTCCATGATCTCGCTCGGTCGCTTTCGGTACCACGGCACGTACTCGCTTAGATGTCCGTTCGACTCCGTGCTGTAGTAGCCGAAACGGCGCAGCATGTCGATGCGCACCTTCTCCGTCTTCCGGTAGTCGTCGCTCAGCTCAAACGCCTCGAGGAGGTGCGGCACCATGTCGATGTCGCGCCAGCGGATCTGCGTGTACCAGGTCTGGTGATTGATGCCGGCGCAAACGATGTCGACGTCTTTCTGCGCGACAGTCTCCTCCGGCCCGATCAGGCCGTGCTTCTTCGCCCACAGCTCGGTTACCTTAGCGATCTGCTTGTGCCCACCCATCACGCCGTGGCACAGACCTACCGTGTTCACGCCGCCGTAGTGGTTGCACGCCCAGGTGAGCATCGCCATCGGATTCGAGTAGTTGAGGAAGAGCGCATCGGACTTGGCGACCTCACGAATGTCGCGACAGAAGTCGAGCAACGCTGGAATCCCTCGCTGGGCGTACATAATGCCGCCCGGCCCGAGGGTGTCGCCGACGCACTGGTCCACGCCGTACTTCAGCGGAATGTCGACGTCGGTCTGGAACGCCTCGAGTCCGCCCACGCGAACGAAGCTGAGCACATAGTCGGCATCGGCCAACGCCTCGCGCCGATCGACCGACGTATGCACCGTGGCGGCGACTCCGTTCGCCTCGATGTCGCGCCTCATGAGTTGGGCGACCATATCGAGGTTGTGTTCGTTGATGTCGTGAAAGGCGAAGTGAGTGTCCTGCAGCTCCGGCACGCACAGGATGTCGCGGCATATTCCGCGGGTGAACCCGACGCTCCCGGCTCCGATGACGGCGACTTTGATCGGCATGCGCTCCTCCGGCGACGACTCCGTCGCCCAGTCCATTTTGCGGCGAAGTGAGCCTAACGAGGACACGTTTCATCCACTCGGGCGGTCCGCTGAATCGAAACACCCAAGTAAGTCGCTGCGTCTAGCCCTCCGAATCGATTTTCGCCATTCAACACGCCACATTTGGCGTGGGGACCCACCTGTTGTATAACAAATTCCACTGACACGAGTCAGTAACGCACTCTATGAAGCAACGCGTCAGCCGAATCGAGGTCGCCGAGCGAGCGGGAGTCTCCACGACGACTGTCTCCTACGTCCTGAATGGCCGCACCGACATGGGCATTCCGGAAGTCACCCGGGATCGGGTCCTTCGCGCCGCCAGCGACCTCGGATACGTTCCGAACCGCGCCGCCCAATCGCTCCGAACCGGGCGCAGCAACCTCGTGGCGCTCTGGATGTCCGTCCTCGGCCCGGCCTACTACGCTCAGATCGTTAGTCAGGTCCAGGAGCTTCTTCGGGCTCAGGGGTACGAGATGCTCGTCACCGACACCGCGCCTCACCCGGATTGGCAGGCGCACCTCGACCGCCTTTCTCAGTGGCCGGTCGATGGCATCCTCGCGTTCGACTCGGCCCGCTACGTGGATCATTACCGCGCACGCCATGGGTCGCACACACCGATCGTGGCGATGGGCGTCGACCTTCCGACGGGCGTCGACACCGTGGGCCTGGATCTCCGCTGCGGTGCGGAGGCGGCCATGGAGCACTTGTGCCGGCACGGGCGCCAACGGGTCGCGTTCGTGTCCGACTCGATCGGCATCGCCGGACTCGAGCCGCGGATGATCGCCTACACCGAATCCGTGCGTGCGAGCCACAAGGACCCGGAGATCATCATCGTTCCAAGGCGAACCCGCCGATCCGCCTACGAGGCGATGGTGGCGCACATCCGGGCTCAAGGATGTCCCCAGGCGATCTTCTGCTACAACGATGACCTCGCGATGGGCGTGCAGCGGGCGGTTCTCGACGCGGGATACCGTATTCCGCAAGACGTCGCAATCGTCGGCCACGACGGCACGGAGGAGACCGATTTCACTTCCCCACGCCTGAGCACCGTCCTGCTTCCCACCGAACGGATGTGCGCCACCGCTTGGGAGCTTCTGCGCCTCCGCATCGAGGACCCCAGCCGCCAACCGGAGCGGATCCAACTTTCCACCGAGCTCATCATTCGCGAGTCCAGTGCCGACCCTAGGCCCCTGGATGACCCTTCGACCGCGCCCGTCGCCACGCGCCCTGCGGACGCGACGGCCGTTCCCCAACGTCGGGGAAGGAAAGCCTAATGCCCTCATCCTGGAAATCCAGAGCCTTCACGCTCATCGAGCTGCTCGTCGTGATCGCGATTATCGCGATCCTCGCGGCAATCCTGTTCCCGGTCTTTGCTCAGGCGAAGCTCGCGGCCAAGAAGAGCGCCGTGCTCTCGAACTCGAAGCAGCTCGGTACCTCGAGCATGATCTACGTGAACGACTACGACGACCGCTTGCCGCTGCCGTTCTTCTGGTACTGGCGCAACAACGACCCCACGACCGGCGTCGTTGACCGCGGGCAACCCAGCGAGTTCTACACGTACGATTCGGCGAGCTACTGGACGGACGCCCTCCTTCCCTACATCAAGAACAAGGACATTTACGCCTCACCCACCCACCCGGGCGAGCACAAGCGGTCCGACAGGTTCTGGGCCGGCCCGAAGGTCGACATCGGCTTCAGCATCGCCCCGCCAAGCCGCTACGCTCAGGACCCGCTGCCGGATACGAACATCGGGCAGTACACCGAGCCGGCTTCGAAGGTGCTTTTCGCCGAGTTCGTGAAGGGCATCGTCGACATCTATCCCGCGAACCTCACCGAGGCTGAGGGACGGTCGCTCAACGAGATCCAGAAGGCGAACGCCGGCCGACACCACTTCGTCTTCGCCGACGGACACGCAAAGGCGCTGAAGTTCCGCCAGACCGTGGTGCCGCGCCTGATGTGGAATCCGAGTGACTCCTATCCGTTCGTCGTCGTGTTCGGCGCTACCCCGGCTCAGAACGAGGCCGAGGCGCAGACGATGATCCAACAGCGCATCAACCGCACCAAGTACCCGGACCTCTAGACCGAACGGCGCCCGGGAGCACGAACCCTCCCGGGCTTATCCCCATGAAGCGAACTCTCCTTATCCTCCTCATTGGTGCTCTCTCGGTCGCGGGTTGCGGACGCGAGGAAGCCACGCCAACCGAACGGAAGCTCACCGCCGAAGAGCAGATCGAGCAGATCAAGAACAACCCGACCATGCCGGCGAACGCAAAGCAAGACGCGATCGCTGAGCTCGAGAAGCAGCGAAAGTAGCGGCCGCACGATCCGCAGAAGTGGAGTGTGGGTGCTCCAAAGCCGAAGGCTCGCGTGATCGCAGGCGATAGGCGACTACACGAGCCTCCGTCCTTCCGAGCGAATCTGAGGAATCAATCCCTACGCGTCACCGCCCCTTAAACGTGCGGACCTAGCCTCGCGCCAATCGCTGCCTCATCGGCGGATTGACCATGGACAGGGCTGCGCCGCCGGTAGGGTCTCTACGTTTCGCTCGGCACAACCGAGGCGCTACGGTTTGGATACCTTCCAGAGGCCGTAGCAACTCGTTGAGACCCACGCCTCCCGCGTTCGCGGATGCACCCGGATGCATAGCGCCTCTCGACCTCCGTCTTTCTCACCTTTTCGCAGCGGGCTGTTTCGAGTAAGTACCGACCAGGATCTTCCCCCGTCGAGCGATCTCACCACCGCAACCGAGCTCGAGTACAAGTTCCCGGCCGAACCGACGTAAACCACCCGCTCATCTTTCGGGTCGATCGCGACCGTTCGAGCCGAGTAGCCACCGAACTGGTTCTTCGGGATCTCTAGGGGGCGCCAAGCACCAGACTCCCAAACGGCTGGCCGGTCGTCGAGCACCGCGAACACGCGGCCGGTGGAGGTCGCCGCGACGTCGCGGATCTCGCCTTCGTGGTGGGCGACCTTTGTCCACGTCGCGCCGTGGTCGCGTGAGACCACGACATCGGCTCCCTTCTCAAGCCGATTCACACCGTACAGCGACTTCGACTTCGCCACGAGCACACCGTCGCATCCGTCCATCTTGCGCCAAGTCGCCCCCCCGTCCCCGCTTCGGTGGTCGGAAGCAAAAACGACCTTTGGCGCACCGGGGTCGGAGAGAGCGGCATCGATCCCGCCGAGCTTTACGCCCGTGTCGATCCAAGCCTTTCCTCCATCTCGTGAGACGCGAAGGGTGCGTGGCCCGCCCCAACCCGGAGCGTTGCCAACCACCAGGAGGCTCGCCGATGCGGCGTACCCACCGTAACAGTAGCCACCCCAGCCATTGCCCGATGGGTTGATGTAGCTCCAGGTGTTGCCGCCGTCCTTGGTCATCGCGCCGTTGTAGTCCTGCGAGCCGAAGAACATCAGGTCCGGATTGGAGACGTTGAAGTTCCACATTCCACCGACGAGCACCGCGTTGTAGCCGTCCGCCGCCCAGCGATAGGTGTTGCCGCCATCCGTGCTCTTCGTCACCCAGTCGCCGCCGACCGACCAAACGACGTTGGCCCGATTCGGATCCCAAGCGAAGATCCCTTGGCGGGCATTCTGCGGGAGGAATGCATGGGTGGCATCGACTTTCGCCCGCCGCCATGTGCGGCCTCCGTCGTCCGACGCGAACCGTGCCCATTCCCAGGTGTTCGGCTCTTGGTTCCGCCACAGAACGATTCGGTCCGGATCCGCGGGGCTCACCTTCACGTTCTGCAACATGTGGCCTGGCCGCTTCAGCGTGCCGGTATCCAGCGGCTTCCAGCTCTTCCCGCCGTCATTCGACCGCCACACCCCGTCCGCCCGGCTGGCCCAAAGCGCGTCCGGCGCGGACGGGCTCACATCGAGGCCGGTCATCTCCCCTTCGAGCACCCTCGCGAAGGTGCGGCCTCCGTCGACGCTTCGGTGCACCCCATCGCGGTTTGCCGCGTACAGCACGTCCCGAAGCAAGGGATGGTGCCGTAGGATGCTCCCACCGTAGGCGCTGGAGTTCGGCAGTTCCTGCCAAGTCTCTCCGCCGTCAGACGACTTGTAGAGCGCCGGGTGCTCCTCGGGCGTTCCCCACGTCGCTTTGTCTCCGCTGATCCGGGACCAGTAGACGACCCGAGTCAGATTCTTCTTCTTGTCGTAGGTCGTCGGATCGAACGCGAGCTGCTCGCGCATGTCGTGGTTGCCGCTCGTGTTCGCGGGAAGCACGTTGCGCCACGAGGCCGCCTGGTCTGTCGAGAGATAGATGCCGTGGTGCTGCCCCGGTGCGGAGTTCGCGGCGACCGCGAAGCACCGCTTCGGATTGTAGGGATCGATCGCGACGGCGCAGGCGCCGCGGGGCGAGTAGCCGACATTCGCCGGCTCCCACGTGCGCCCCGCGTTCAGCGATCGGTAGATCCCGCCGACGTCGATCGCGAAGAGGAGGAACTGCCCGTCTGGGCTCACCGCGAGTCCGCGCGGCCACTGCGCCCCTTCCCCGCCGTTGTAGCCCGCCGCGCGGGTTTCCTTTGTCACGAGCGGGATCGGCGTCCACGTCGCGTCGCTCGGCGACATCATCGCCGTCATGGCCAGCGCCCACATCATCGTGACGCGGTCTCCTTGCTCACCCGGCGGCGATTAATCCTCATGGCTTCTTTGGTACGTTCGGCGTCGGCGCGCCTTCGCGCAACCGATTCAGAACTTCCTCCGGCGGCTTCGAGCCGCCGAAGTTCTCCTGCTCTTTCTTCGACATTGCCGTCTCGCTGCTGGAGCACCCTGCGGCGGCGATCAAGACTGTAAGGGCGATGATGCCTCGCATCAGTTGCGCCTCCGGTCCCACATGTTCTTCTCCTTGTCTCCCCAAAAGTCAGGGTTCGTCTGCACTGGCTTCATCGATTTGGCGTGGCTGTCGCAGAACAAGAAGGTCGCCTGCCCCGCGTGCTTGGCCGTCACCGCGCCGTCACGCCCCTCAGGGAACTTGGCGGCCGGGTCACGCTTACCGTCGGGAGTCAGGGCTCCCTTCCCCATAAACTCGATCCAGTTGTGCCCGAAGAAGGGAGTGCTGTAGACGGTGTTGTTGCCGCTGCCGACGCCCGCCATGGTGTCGTTGTGCCGCTCGGCCAGGGCGATGGTTTCCGCGACCCGACCAATCGAAGTCAACGTAGGAGACGGCTGCTGCCAAAACGTGTTGCCGTTCTCCCAGAGGCCGAAGGCACCGGCAGGCTCCCAGTTGCCATTCCACGCCGCGTTCGGAGCGAACGAGATGCCGACCCCCTGCCAGTCCGCCGGTGCGGTCCGCTTTCCGTCCATGGGCGACCGGTAGACGTCGTACGTTTTCACGTAAGGCTGAGTGGTGAGCGCCCAGCTGCTGCACCAGTTCGCGTTCCACTCATCTCGAAATCCAACCGCGAGCGGCATGGTGTCGTCGGCGTCGTTCGCGTACAGCACGATGCTCGTACCGAGCTGCTTCAGGTTCGAGACGGTGGTCGCCTTCTTCGCCGCGGCCTTCGCTTGGGCGAAGACCGGGAAGAGGATGGCTGCGAGGATCGCGATGATGGCGATCACGACGAGCAGTTCGATCAGGGTGAAGGCATTGCGGCGTTGCATGATGTCCTCCGAATGGGAACGGTGCGAGATGACGGGGCCGGCTAGGCGGTGCCTCCCGGCAGAAACTCGACGGGGAGCGTGTCCCACTCGGGGATCGGCTCGTCGTTGACGAGGGCGAGGAGACGCCGCACGGATTGCGCGCCGACCTCCCGCCAAGGGGCACGAATCGTCGTAAGCGGGTAACGGACGAGTTCGGCGAGTTGGGTTCCGTTGAAGCCCGTCACCGCCATCCGGTTTGGGATCTCGAAGCCGAGTCCCTCGAGCACCTCGCAGGTGCGGGAAGCGGTCGTGTCCTCCCAGCAGGCCACGGCGGTAACCGGGTGCCGTTCCTCTCTCAGGAGGGCGACTTCCGCTTCGGTGAAGTGCGGCGCGTGCACGTTGACCACGCGCTCACCGAGGATCACGTCCATGCCGCGACGCCGGGCCTCGGACTGAAACCCTTCGCGCCGGGCTACCACGGACGAGACCTGCAGGTGCCAGTCGCGGTAGAGCACCCTCCGGTGCCCCTTTTCCGCCAGATGGCGGGCGAGTCGCGCGCCGCCGCCGAAGTCGTCCGCCGTCACCGACGACGAGCCCGGGCAGTGATCCACGACGCAGACGATCGGCAGGCCCGTGCGCCTGAGCTCGGGCAGCAGCGCCGGCTCCTCGGGAGCGAAGAAGAGCAACCCGTCGACGCGGCGATCGGCGAGGGTGGCAACGGCGCGCGGCACCGGCGTCCCCTCCGGCACCGTGTGCAGGACGAGGTCGTACTCGAGCAACGATGCGGCCTCCTGCATGCCGCCGACGAGCTCGGAAAGGAACGCGTTGCGCGAACTCAGAAACTCGAACCGGGCAAAGAATCCGATGAGCTTGGTGCGACGCCGCGCGAGCGAGCGAGCGACCTCATTCGGCCGATATCCCATAGTCTGGGCAGCCGCCAACAATGCGGTGCGGGTCTTCTCAGAAACCCGCGTCCCGGATCGGGTCTGGTTCAGCACGGCCGAAGCGGTGGCCACGTTCACCCCCACGCTCCGCGCCACATCGCGAAGCGTCACGAGTTTGTTGCCGTCCTGCAAATCTGCCATGAATCACCGTTAGTTCAGCTTGAATCAACGGTGATTCTATCGGAATGGGCGGCCAATGCCAAGGGCGCGCAGAAAAAGTGCAGACTCCTCGTGTTCTCGCCGCGCTGGGTCGCGAGGGGAGCCCGCGTCGGTCTGAGGCATGACCGTGGTTGGCCGGTGCCAACGGTCAGTTCCCTCGGCCTCGGCCGGGATGACAGGCCCTCTGACTCCGTGACCTCCGTGCCCTGCGTGGTGAGCCTCCCCTCGCCGCAGGGGATGCATCGCCGTAACCAAACGGTCTCGCAGGGCTGAAGCGCTCTATGCTTAGCGCCGTGATCCTGCTGGTCAATGGTGCGTTCGGCGTGGGCAAGTCGACCCTCGCGGAGGAGTTGAAGCGGCGACGGCCCGACTGGTTGCTGTTCGATCCCGAGGAGGTCGGGGCGATGCTTCGCCGGGTCATCGGTGAGGAGCACCCGGTGGACGACTTTCAGGACTACCTTGCTTGGCGGCGGCTCGTTGTGGAGACGGCGCGCAGCTTGCGGCTCGACACCGGACGCGATCTCCTGATGCCGATCTGTCTCTGGAGTCCTGACTACTTCGGAGAGGTGACGCAGGGGCTTAGAGACGTGGACCCAGACTTCCGCCACGTCTGCCTCGTGGCTCCGCCGGAGGTGGTTCGGCAGCGATTGAGGCAACGCGGAGACACGGAGCCGGGCTGGGCTTACGAGCGGGTGGACGGCTGCTGCGCAAGTCACGCCTCGGCGCAGTTCGCGGTTCACCTCGACGCCACTCGACCGACGAGCGCCCTCGCCGACGAGATCGTCGCGGGCTGAGCCAACTCACCCAGAGGAACCCGTACGAGGTCTCGCGCGGGTAACTTGCAAGACATGAAGATCGCGTTGGGCGCGGACCATGCTGGCTTCGAGCTGAAGCAGGAGCTGGCCAAGGAGATCGCCAAGGCTGGGCACGAGGTCGTCGACCTCGGAGCGCACGAGTACGACGCGCTGGACGACTATCCCGACTTCTCCGCTCTCGTGGCGGACGCTGTCGCTGGTGGGCAGGCGGAGCGCGGGGTCGTGGTTTGCGGATCTGGAATCGGCGCGTGCATCGCGGCGAACAAGGTTGACGGAGTTCGAGCTGGGATCGCGATCGAGAGCTACACCGCCCGTCAGGGCGTGGAGCACGACGACATGAACGTGCTCGTGCTCGGCGCGCGCGTCACGGGCGTCGAAGTGGTGCGCGAGGCGCTCCATTCCTTCCTGAACGCGAAGTTCAGCGGCGAGGAGCGGCACGTGCGTCGTCTCAACAAGGTTCTGGCGATCGAGAAGCGGCATCAGTAGTCGCGCGAGGGGGAGAAGATGAGCGAAGGAATCAACGATCAGATGGTGGTGCCGGGCGCGTTCGAGTCGGAGGTCGCGGAGCGACTCGCCGCCCTCGACGCCAAGGATTTCACGGCGCGGTTCTGGCGCAAGGACGCCTCCCTCTGGGGCGAGGACGCGCAGCGGCAGAAGGACGTTGCCTCGATGCTCGGCTGGATCGACGCCATCGAGCGGATCGAGCCGCGGCTGGATGAGATCGATGCGTTCGTCGCCGATGTGCGGCAGGCAGGCTTTGAGCGGGTAATTCTCGCCGGCATGGGTGGCAGCTCCCTCGCTCCGCTGGTGTTCTCCCTTTGTGAGCCCCGGGGTGAGAACGGGCTTCCGGTGGACGTGCTCGACTCGACCGACCCGGGCACGGTGCTCCGGATCGAGCGCGCGGGCGATCTGAGCCGGACGCTGGTGATCGTCGCCAGCAAGTCGGGCAGCACCGCAGAGCCCACGGCGTTCGACTCCTACCTGTTCGAGCGCGTCGGAAATCCGCAGAACTTCGTGGCCATCACCGACCCCGAGTCGCCATTCCAGCGTTCGGCCGAATCGCGCGGTTTCCGGAAGATCTTCCTCAACTTCCCCGACGTCGGCGGCCGCTTCTCCGCGCTCACCTTCTTCGGCCTGGTCCCAGCGGCTCTCCTCGGCCTCGACGTGCGCGCGACGCTCGCCCGGGCCAAGGCGATCGCGAGCGATCGTGCGCCGTTCGAGCTCGGCGCGATCATGGGCGAGTTGGCGCTGCGCGGTCGGGACAAGGTGACGTTCCTCACCGCCCCGGGTCTCGAGCCGCTCGGCCTCTGGCTCGAACAGTTGATCGCGGAAAGCACGGGCAAGGAAGGCAAGGGAATCTTGCCGGTGGCCCTTGAGGAGGCGACCACGCCGAGCCACTACGGGCACGACCGCCTGTTCGTCGTCCTTCGGCGCGAAGGCACGGACTGCACGTTCCTCGACACGCGGGTTGCGCCGCTTCGCGACGCGGGGCACCCGATCGTGACGATCGATCTCTCGGGCAGCTTCTCAGTCGCGCAGGAGATGTTCCGATTCGAGATCGCCACCGCCGTGGCAGGCGCGATCCTTGGAATCAATCCCTTCGACCAGCCGAACGTGCAGGAGTCGAAGGACGTCACCAAGCGCCTGTTGAAGCAGCTCGAGGATGAAGGGACGCTTCCCGAGCCACCGACCGCGCTGCAAGAGGGGCCGCTTCGCATCGTCGGCGACTCGTGCGCCGACACCATGGCCGAGGAGTTCCACATCTTCCTGGGCGAAGCGCGGCCGGGCGAGTTCATCTCGATCCAGGCGTACCTCACCGAGAGCAACGAACTGAACCAGGCCCTGCACCACCTGCAGCGGATCGTGCGAGATCGAACCGGCCTCGCCACGACGCTCGGCTACGGGCCACGCTTCCTTCACTCGACCGGGCAGTACCACAAGGGCGGCCCTAACGCGGGCTACTTCCTGATCCTCACCGGCGATCATCCCGAGGACGCCCCAATCCCCGGCCAGACGGCGACGTTCGGCCAGATGATCGACGCTCAGGCGATGGGCGACCAGGAGGCGCTCCGCGACAAGGGCCGCCGCACGCTCCGCGTCCACCTCCACGGTGACCTCGTAGAAGCGGTCAGGGCCTTGGAGCAGGCGCTGACCAAGGGCATCGCGATCAAGGAATCGGTCTAAGTCCCCCTCGTCATTTCGTCGACGCTGACCATGCTCTCGCAGCCCACGGGCTGCCCCTACATCCGGAAGATATGAACGAGATCACGAACGAGCCGCGCTACGACTTTGGAATCATGGGCCTGGGCACGATGGGCCGCGCCCTCCTGCTGAACATGGCGGACAACGGGAACGCCGTTTGCGGCTGGAACCGCGACCCCGCCAAGGCGCAGAGCGTGGCGGACGAGAGCAACGGCAAGGTCGGTGCGTTCTCCGACATCGGCACGTTCGTCGCCTCGATCCGGAAGCCGCGCGCGATCATGATCCTGGTGCCGGCCGGTGGTCCCACCGACGGCGTGATCCAAGGCCTGTTCCCTTACCTCGATCCGGGCGACTTCGTCATCGACGGTGGTAACGCCCACTTCGCGGACACCGAGCGGCGCATCGAGGACATGGAAGCGCGCGGGTTCGGCTTCATGGGCATGGGCGTCTCCGGCGGTGAGAAGGGTGCCCGATTCGGACCGAGCATGATGCCGGGCGGCACGCCTGAGCAGTATGAGCGGGTACGCCCGGTGCTGGAGAGCATCTCCGCGAAATTCAACGGCGAGCCGTGCGTCGCGCTCATGGGCGCTCGATCAGCCGGCCACTACGTGAAAATGGTGCACAACGGCATCGAGTACGCCGTGATGCAACTCATCGCGGAGACGTACGACATCTTCCATCGCGCTCAGGGTCGCAGCAACGAGGAGTTGGCCCAGACGTTCGCTCGATGGAACGAGGGTGCGCTGCAGAGCTTCCTCGTGGAGATCACGAGCCAGGTGCTGGCGAAGAAGGACAGCAAGACTGGGCAAGACCTGGTCGACCTCATCTCGGACAAGGCGAAGGCGAAGGGCACCGGAAAGTGGACGTCGCAGGACGCCATGAACCTCGGCATGCCCGCCCCAAGCATCGACGCGGCGGTCACCGCCCGTGAGATCAGCGGCTACAAGAGCGAGCGACAGCAGGCCGAGGCGCTCTACGGTGCGCCTCTCCTCAGCAACGCGGCGGACGTGACGGAGCAGGACCTCGAGAACGCCCTTCTGGCGGCGATGATCGTCTGCTACGCCCAAGGTCTCGCCCAGATCCGGGCGGCCAGCGCGGAGTACCAGTACGGCACCGACCTCGCCACCGCGGCCAAGGTCTGGCGTGCGGGATGCATCATCCGCTCGCGTGAGCTCGCCCACATTCAAGCGGCGTACGCCCGAAACGCGGACTTGCCCAACCTGCTGCTCGATCCCGAGTACGTGGAGCGCCTGAAGGGTCTCGTTCCGTCGCTCCGCAAGGTCGTCGCGGCGGGTACGGTCGCCGGCATCCCCGTTCCGGCCTACGCGGCGACGCTCGCCTACTTCGACAGCTACCGCACGGGCCGGCTGCCCGCCAATCTGATCCAAGGCCAGCGCGACCTCTTCGGCGCGCACACCTTCGAGCGACTCGATGTCGAGGGCTCCTTCCACGAGAACTGGGACTGAGAACGAGAGCAACGAAAGGAGTGATCCGATGACCCCCGCACAACTGCCGCCGACCGTGGTCGCCATCTTTGGCGCCACGGGCGACCTCACCAAGCGCAAGCTGATGCCCGCGCTTTTCAACCTTTGGCTGGATGGTCAGCTCCCCAAGAAGTTCTTGATCCTCGGCGTCTCACGTCAGGGGGATACGGAGAGCTTCTGCGCCTCCATGGAGCAGGCGATGGGCGAGTTCTCGCGCCGCGGTGCCGCCGACGGCACCAAGTGGAACGAGTTCGCCAAGAACGTCGAGTTCCTCAAGGGAACGTTCGACGATCCCGACACCTTTAAGCGGCTGGCCGAGCGGATCCACGAGGCGGAGCAAGACTTCGGTCCGACGACCTCGCGCATCTTCTACATGTCGGTACCGCCAAGCATCTTCGGCATGATCTCCGACGGTCTGGGGGCCGCCGGACTGAGCGCCGACCGCAACCGGGACCGAATCGTCATCGAGAAGCCGTTCGGGCACGACTTGGAGTCGGCCGAGGACCTCGGCGCCCAGCTCCTTCGCTCGTTCGAAGAGCGGCAGATCTACCGAATCGACCACTACCTCGGCAAGGAGACGGTCCAGAACATCCTCGCCTTCCGGTTCGCCAACGCGCTCTACGAGCCGGTGTGGAATCGACGGTACGTGGACTACGTCCAGATCACCGTGGCCGAGGACGTGGGAGTGGGCACGCGCGGCAACTACTACGAGCAGTCGGGTGCCCTCCGAGACATGGTGCAGAACCACCTGCTCCAGCTCCTTTGTTTGGTTGCCATGGAGCCGCTCGTCTCAACCGATGCGGACGAGGTGCGCAATAAGAAGGTCGACGTGCTCAAGGCGGTCCGTCCGCTGCACAAGCAGGATCCGCACGATTACGCAGTTCGAGGTCAGTACGGTCCCGGAATCTTCTGCTCGGAGCAGGTCCCCGGATACCGGCAAGAGACAGGAGTCGACCCTCGCTCGATGGTGGAGACCTACGCCGCCCTCAAGCTGTACATCGACAACTGGCGCTGGCAGAACGTGCCGTTCTATCTGCGGACCGGCAAGCGGATGCCCCGCAAGCTTTCGCAGATCGTGATCGTGTTCAACCCGGTCCCGCACCAGATGTTTCCTCCTGAGGCGACCGACGTCTTTGAGCCGAACCGGCTGATCATCAACATCCAGCCGGAAGAAGGGATCGTCATGCGATTCCAGGCGAAGGAGCCCGGCGCCGGCATGCGGCTGCGGACGGTCTCGATGGACTTCAACTACGGCGAGCACTTCCACACGGAGAACCGGGAGGCGTACGAGACCCTACTGCAGGAAGTCATCGAGGGAGATCCCGCGCTCTTCATGCGGGACGACCAAGAGCGGATCGCCTGGCAGCTCGTCGAGCCGCTGCTCGACGCCTGGTCCAACGCACCATCCTCTCACTTCCCGAACTACGTCGCAGGAACGTGGGGCCCCGAGGTGGCCGACATGCTGCTCGCCCGAGACGGCCACAGTTGGTACAACCCGATGCCGGGGCCGGGGCTCTGATGCGAATCTATCCAAACGTCGACGACTTGAGCGCGGCGGCGGCTGAGGAGTTCGTGCATTCCGCCCGCGCGGCGATTACCGAACGCGGCCGCTTCGTGGTGGCGCTCAGCGGTGGCAGCACGCCTAAGCGGCTCTACTCGATGCTGACCAAGGCTCCCTTCCGAGAGTACATCGAGTGGTCGCTGGTGCACGTTCTGTTCGGAGACGAGCGGTTTGTTCCGCCCACGGACGAGCAGAGCAACGAGCGGATGGCTCGGGAGTCGCTCTTGAGCCACGTCCCCGTGCCGCCGGCTCAGGTGTACGGGATGGTTCGTGGGGAGACGCCGGCGGCGGCGGCCGACGCGTACGAGGCGAAGCTGAGAGACCTCCTCGGCGACAACGGGCAGATCGACCTCACGTTGCTCGGCGTGGGACCCGACGGGCACACCGCTTCCCTCTTTCCCGGCGATCCTGCGGTGCACGAGTCCTCGCGTTGGACGGTGGCCGCAAAGGCGGGCTTGGGCGTCTCGGATCGGATTACGCTAACCCCGCCGCTGATCAACCGCTCCAAGACGGTCATGTTCTTGGTCGCGGGGGCGGACAAGAAAGACGCGATGCAGCAGATCTTCCACGGAGAGGAGAATCTGGACCAAACGCCGGCGCAAGCCGTGGCGCGGCACGCCGACCACGTCCTGTGGCTCGTTGAGGAAGCGGCGGTTCCTGAAGAGCTTATAAGACGAGGCGGATGAAGATCGAGAGTGCGCATTCCGGCTCCAAGCCGACTGCGCACTCTCCGGTGAAGTTGCCGCGCCGTTAGTAGAGGGCTGGCTCACCCACACGAAGGCACGAACGACCCGCCGACACCAGCCCGGGTTCATGCCGCTCCCGAACGGACTTGCCTAAAGCGGTCGGTCGCCGGATTCCGCCCCTTGGGTAACACTGGCGCTTATGGCTCTTCTTGTTCAACCGGGGCGCAAGCTCTTGTTCGTTGGCGATTCCATCACCGATGCTGGGCGGGCGCAGCCGGCCGGGGAGGGGCTGTTCGGTGCCTTAGGAACGGGGTACGTCAACCAGGTCGACTCCCTGCTGCAGGCGGTCCATCCAGAGCGTCGCATCCGAGTGGTCAACCAGGGCACCAGCGGGAACACCGTGGTGGATCTGCGCGATCGCTGGGATCGCGATGTGGCGGGTCACTCCCCACAGTGGCTCTCCGTGATGATCGGCATCAACGACGTATGGCGGCAGTTCGACGCTCCGCTTCGGCCCGAGTCTCACGTTCTGCCCAAGGACTACCAAGCGGTTTACTCTGAACTCCTCGCACGAACGCGCCCGGGCCTCGAGGGTCTGGTGTTGATGACTCCCTTCGTGATCGAGTCGAATCGAAGCGATGCCATGCGCGCGCGGATGGATGAGTACGGCCAGATCGTCTTCGACTTGGCGAAGCAACACGACGCCATCCTTGTGGACACCCAAGCGGCCTTCGACGCGGCCCTAGCGCACCACCACGCGACGTTCTACGCGTGGGACAGAATTCATCCGACGCCCGTCGGCACCATGGTGATCGCGCGAGCGTTCCTCAACGCGATCGGCTTCGCATGGTCCTGAGTGCGTCTCGCGAATACCGATAGCTGATGGACGATCCTAAGGTGAGTGACCTGCAATAACGAAAGCCGCCCCCTCTCCTCGAGAAGGGGCGGCTTTCTGGATATGGCCGGAAGTTAGCGGTATGCCTTACCGCAGGTCTCGGGCGTTGATGGCGACGTCGCGGGTGAGGCGGACGCCGAACTCAGTGCCGGCAGCCAAGGTGACATCGCTCGGTCGGTTGCGAGAGCGCTCCGCCTCGCCGCCAAGGTAACCAAGGATGCCGCCGAGGATCGCGCCCTCAAGGGGTCGCTTCGTCAGCAGACCGACGATGAGGCCAGCACCGGCGCCGTAGCCCGCGTAGACCGTGCGGTTGTCACGGGCCGTCGCGGAGCCGCGGGATCGCAGCGTGCCGTTCTCGTCTCGGATCACCGAGTTGTTGTCCAGGCTGATGAGCTGACCGTCGATCGCGTACGCTCGGCCGTTCGGCAGGCGCAGGCGCTGGAAGTCGAGCTCGATCACGCCGGGATCCTTACCGCTCTGCGGACGCGCCGTCACGACGCGGCCCTCGATTCGGGTGCCGGCGGGCAGCGAACCGTAGACGGTTCGGCCGTCTGTGCCGATGGTCGCGGTGAACCGATCGCCGTTTCGGGACTCACGCGAGCTCAGCCGCGTGTCGAGCCGGACCGGGATAACCGTTTCGGAAGTAAGAACCTCATTCCTTCGCACCTCCCGCTCGTCTCGATCGTCGATCCCGTCGTTGTCACGGTCTCGATCGATCCTTTGCGCCCTCCCGGTGCCGTCGGTCATGATCATGACCGTGCGGCTGGGATCATTCCACCGCACCTCGGCACCTAGCGACTCGCTGAGGAAGCGGATCGGAACCATCGTCGCGCCATTGATGATCTGCGCGGGCACGTCCAGAGTCACGCGCTGGCCATCGACCGTCGCGTACCGGCTGCCAATGTTGAGCTGGACGTCGCGGTCGCCGCGGCTCGCGGTGACCTCTCGCCGAGCCGGTCGCCACTGCACGTAGGCTCCCATCTCCTCAAACACGCCTCTCAGCGGAACCAGGACGCGGCCATCGATGTACCGAGGGCCGGTCGTTCGGAACTGCACCGGACGGTCGTCAACGGTGACGGAGATCCCCTGCGCGCCAGAGATGGCGGCCGTAAGGGCGAACGCCATCAGCGCAGTGCCCTTGTTAATCTTGCTCGTCATTGTTCTCTCCTTTCTCGATGCTCCCTAGTGGGTTCGCCGCAACGGCCGCGCATCCTGCGGGCCGACGATTACGGCTGCATCTTCAGTGGGCTATGACGAGCGAGGTCCGGAATCGGATCAGTAAGCCTACTGGGTACCTAGGTCTATCGGTCCTCCCCGGATTCGCCGAGACGGCGGCTAAGATGATGTGGGCACCCTCCACGCGGTGCGTCTTGCCATGATCCCAATCCTCCTCCTGATCGCCGCGCAGAACGAGACCGAAGGCTGGTTTGCTTGGAACCCGGCGAACGACCATGGCCCGAGCGTGATCGGCATGGCCGACTGGCTCACCGAGCCCGCGGGCTCTCGCGGCGGCGTTCGCATGAAGGGAGACCGCTTCACCCTAGGAGACGGCTCCACCATCAAGTTTTGGGGGGTGAACCACGGCAACAACAATTGCGCGCCTCCCCACGAGGTTGCCCGAGTTCGTGCTCAGCGGTTGCAGAAGTACGGCGTCAACTGTGTTCGCTTGCACAAGTTCACCTACGGTGACGGCGGAGGCATCGGCGACCCGATCGATTCGACCAAACTGCGCCCGGACGGTTGGGATCGGCTCGATTTCTACACGAGCGAGCTCAAGAAGCGCGGCATCTACCACGGTTGGAGTCACATCTTCGGTCACAAGCTGATGCCGGGAGATCGGAAGCGGGTGCTAGCTTTCGACGAGGTGGTTAACGCCAGCAGCGGCTTCCTCAAGGGCAGTTCCTACGGCCTCGTGAACTTCGCTCCGGACCTCCAGGAGCTCGTCATCGAGATGACGGTGAACATGCTCCGGCACCGCAACCCCTACACCGGAAGGACGTACGCTGAAGAGCCGTCGCTCGCCTTCATCGAGATGCAGAACGAGGACGACATCTTCTTCCCCACCACCCACGAGGCGGTGATGAAGTCGCCCACGTACAAGGCGCTGCTCAGCCGGATGTTCTCCGACTGGCTGACGAAGAAATACAGGAGTCAGGAGAAGCTCGTGGCGGCTTGGGGTCCAAGGGGCCTTAATGCGTATCCTGAGTTCCAGAAGGACGAGAGTCTGGCCGTGCGCAACGTGTTCCCGATTGCGCACTTCTGGTGGTACTCCAACGAGGGATTCAAGGATCAGAGCGAGAAGAAGGGGGTACGGCAACGCCTGCTCGATTCGGCGGAGTTCCTCCACGAAACTCAGAACTCGTTCTACAAGCGCTTCGCCAACGCGATTCGGAAAGCGGGCTACCGTGGCCCGCTGGTCGGCTCTTGCTGGCAGGCAGGCGACGGCATTCCGCACTACTACAACCTGCGATCCGATGCCGAGGTCGGGATCGTCGACCGGCACAACTACTTCGGAGGCATGGGTTCGCCCATGAAGCCGGGGCCGTTCGACAACCGCCCCCAGCTTTCCCAGCCCGGAGGATTCATCCTCTCGACCGGGCTGCAGCAGGTGAAGGGGCGGCCGTTCGCCCTCTCGGAGTGGATCTCCCTGCCACCGAACGAGTGGGCCGCCGAGACGCCGTTTCTCGTGGCCGCCTACGGACTCGGACTCCAGGGCTGGGATGCGAGCTATCACTTCGCCAACGACCAAGACCGCTTCAGCGATTCCCTCACGATTCGGGACGGCTGGGGCGTTTGGAACCTCGACACGCCGACGAACCTGGGGCTGTACCCGGCGCTGTCTCGAATGGTGCTCCGCGGCGACGTGCGGGAAGGACGCCCGCTCGCCGCTCGCCAGGTGTCCCTCGAGGACCTGCGGCGAGGGACTCTCGCTTTCCGCGAGGTCACCGAGCAGCTTGGGGACTTCAAGGGCTTCACGGGAGACGTACCGCCCGCGGCGCTCGCTTCGGGCAAGGTCGAGATCGAGTTCACGAGGGCCAGCCGACCGTTCCGACCAATCTCCTTTCCGCTGGGACCGATCCAATCGAACACGGGTGAGCTCAGCTGGACTGCCGACGGTCGAACCGGACTGGCTGTCGTCGGAACGCCAGCCACGATCGGCTACGCCGGGTTCACCAAGGGAGCACCAGTCCGCGTCAAGGGCGCAGAGTTCCACAGCGCCACCGACTTCGGCGTGGTACTCCTAACTAGCCTTGACCGCCGAAAGCCATTGGAGAGCGCGACCAGCGCGCTGCTGACGATGGTGGGGCGGGCGCGCAACACGGGGATGCGGATGAAGTCGGCGAGCGAACTGGAGACCGTGGGTACCGGCCCGATCCTGCTGGAGCCGATCCGAACTCGAATCCGCTTCCCTTTCCGCGTGCGTCAGGTGAACGTTCTAGATCAAGACGGACGCCGAACCGGCCGCACGCTCTCCCCGGGCGCCGACGACACCTGGGCGTTCGACACTGGGAGGGACCGGACGATCTACTACGAAGTCGTGCGGAGTGCCGGGTGAGGCGGCCTTAGGCTCACTGGCTCACTGGCTCACTGGCTCACTGGCTCACTGGCTCACTGGCTCACTGGCTCACTGGCTCACTGGCTCACTGGCTCACTGGCTCACTGGCTCACTGGCTCA
>Ga0164290_1001296_pt1 | contig 40819 bp, 39 predicted proteins | sample Micstemetagenome_FD_108782 | JGI IMG/M metagenome (GOLD analysis project Ga0164290, IMG submission 108782) | Contaminated culture microbial community from soil near Moab, Utah, USA - Microcoleus steenstrupii SON62 (Illumina Assembly) | ecosystem: Environmental > Terrestrial > Soil > Soil crust...
CTTCGTCGACACGCTGCCCAAGACCCCGACCGAGCGCGTCCAGAAGGTGAAGCTGCGCGAGCAGGGCATCACCGAGGACACCTTCGACCGCGAGGCCGCCGGCATCACCATCAAGCGCTAGCCCAGTGGCCGACCTCCTTCGCTACGGGGCGTACCTGCCGAAGTACCGCACCCCCCTCGGGGAGCTGCAGAGCTTCTACGGCCGCCCCGGCCGCCCCCGGGCCAAGACCCTGTCGACGCCCGCGCTCGACGAGGACACGCTCACCATGGCCTACGAGGCCGCCGTCGAGGCCCTCGGCGACGGCCCCGCGCCCCAGGCCCTGATCAGCGTGTGCATGTCGCCGCCGTTCGGGCTGCGCAAGCTGTCGGCGACCCTCGCCCGCGCGCTCGGGGTCGACGGCGACACCACCCCGTACGACCTGGCCGGCCACCCGGGCAGCATGCTGGACGCGTTCGCGCTGGCCGCCTCGCTGTCGGCCTCGGGCGACCGCCCGGTGCTGGTGGTGGCCAGCGACCACCAGGTCTCCTACGAGGACCGGGTCTGCGACACGCTCTCGGCCGGCGGCGCGGCCGCCTACCTGATCGGCGCCTCGGGCGGCTTCGCGCGCCTGGGCCCGGCGGCGCGGGCCGCGCGCGAGGTCTACGACGTGTGGGTGCTCGGCCACGAGCCCGAGCCCCGCTACCGGCTGGAGGTGCTGTTCGACGCCTACCAGTCGGCCGCCCAGGGGGCGTTCACCGCGCTGGAGCGGCTCACCGAGCGGCCCGCGTCGGGCTACGCGGCCGTCGCCGCCAGCCAGCCACACCCGCAGACCCTGCGCGGCCTCGGCCGGCTGGGGGTGGCCCCCGAGCAGCTGGCGAGCACCAGCTTCGTGGGCGAGATCGGCAACCTCGGCGCGGCCTCCGTGGGCGTCGCGCTGGCCATGGCACTCGACACCGCCCAGGCGGGGCAGCATGTCCTGGCCTTCGGCTACGGTGCGGGCGAGGGGATCGCGCAGGCGCTCGAGGTCACCTCCGCGCCGCCCGCGATCGGCGTCGCCGACCGGGTCGGCGGCGAGTCCATCGCCCTCGGCACCTACTACCGCTGGACCCGCGGCCGTCAGGCCGAACCCCACTAGGAGTCCACCATGCGCGTCGGCGTTCTCGGGATCGGAAAGACCCCGCACAAGATCCAGCACGGCAAGAGCCTGCGTGACCTGATCGTCGAGTCCGGCCGCAAGGCCCTCGACGACGCCGGTGTGAGCCCGGCCGACGTGCAGATGCTGTACGTCGGCAACGTCGGCTCGGTCGGCTTCAACTACGAGAACTCCACCGGCCTGATGGCCGCCCACCACCTCGGGGTGGTGCCGGCCGGCGCGGTGCGGGTGGAGGCCGCCTGCGGCACCGGCGCCTGGGCGCTGCACCTGGGCGTGGTGGCGATCGCCTCCGGCCTCTACGACACGGTCATGGTGGTCGGCGCCGAGAAGATGAACGACCTGGCCACGGTCGAGGGCACCTCGATCATCGCCCAGGCGGCGGACTCCAAGGAGGAGTACTTCTCGGGGCTCACGTTCCCGTCGGGCGTGGCGCTGACGGCCCGCAAGTACATGCAGACCTACGGGCTGACCGAGGAGGACCTCGCCCACACCTCGGTCAAGAACCACCACTACGGCGCGCGCAACCCCTACGCCCACCTGCGCTTCGAGTGCACGGTGGAGGAGGTCATGCGCTCGGCCAAGGTCGCGGACCCGCTGAAGCTGTACGAGGTCTGCCCCATGACCGACGCCTCGTCGGCGCTGATCCTGTGCCGCGAGGAGATCCTGCGCGACCAGCCCGACAAGCCGCAGGTGTACATCACCGCCACCTCCATGGCGTCCGGCACCTGGTACGCGGCCACGGACACCCTCGAGGACGCCCACCGGCTGTTCGCCGAGCCCGCCGCGCGGGCCTACGCCATGGCGGGCGTGTCGGCCGGCGACATCGACGTGGCCGAGATCTACAACTCGTTCGCGATCCAAGAGCCCCTGGGCATCGAGGGCCTCGGCTTCGCCGAGCCGGGCAAGGGCTGGCAGGGCGCGGCCGACGGCTCCACGTGGATCGACGGCGACGTCGCCATCAACCTGTCCGGCGGCCTGCTGTGCAAGGGCCACCCCCTGGGGGCGACCGGCTCCAGCCAGGCGGTCGACATCGTCGAGCAGCTGCGCGGGACGGCCCCGGCCGACATCCAGCGCCCCGACGCGGAGGTCGGCATCTCGGCCTGCCGCGGCGGCCCGGGCGCGGTCGGCGCCATCCACGTGTACCAGCGCCTGGAGGGCGAGTGAGATGACCGTCTCGGCGATCGAGTTCTCGCGGCTCGGGCCGCCGAAGCTGCGCCTGTACGCCATGCGGTGCACGCGCTGCGAGACCCTGAGCCCCTGGTGGGAGAAGTACCACTGCTACGCCTGCGGGGGCGAGGAGCTGGTCTCGCAGGAGCTCAAGGGCACGGGCGAGCTCAGCAACTACACCGTCGTGTACTACCCGCCGCGCGACTTCCTGGGGCAGGAGCCCTACGTGGTCGGCCACATCACCATGGACGAGGGCGTGCTGCTGCCCGCCCCGGTGGTCGACTCGGCCCTCGAGGACGTCAAGGTGGGCACCCGCGTCAAGGCGACCCTGCGGCGCATGAAGCTGGGTCACGAGGGCGACGTCTACTACTCGCAGAAGTTCGTGGTCGACCCCGACGCGCCGGCCCCGGCCGGCCCCGAGGCGCCCATCCCCGACGGGGCCGAGTAGGGCTACCAGACCTCCATCCCGCCGTCGCAGGCCAGCACGTGGCCGGTGACGAAGCCGGCGGCGGGGGAGGCCAGGAACACCGCCAGCCCGGTGACGTCGCGCGGCTCGCCCGCGCGGCCGAGCGGTGTCCGCGCGATCAGCGCCTGCAGGCGCGCCGGGTCGGCCACCAGCGGCGCGTTCAGGGCGGTGGGGAAGAACCCCGGCGCGATGGCGTTCACGCGCACCCCCCGGGGCGCCCACTGGCGGGCGAGCTCGCGGGTGAGCTGCTCCACGGCGCCCTTGCTGGCGGTGTAGGCGGCCACCCCGGCACCCGTGCCCGCGCGGCGCCCGAGGATCGAGCTCATCGTGATCACCCACCCGCCGCCGTCCATGGCCGCGACGGCCTCGCGCGCGAGCGCCATGGGGGCGACCAGGTTGACCTCGAGCACGTCGCGGAAGGCGTCAAGGTCCTCCTGCTCGGCCGGCCCGATGGCCATCGCCCCCGCGTTCAGCACCACCCCGTCGAGCCGCCCGAACTCCTCGCGCGCCCGTGCCACCAGGCGTGGGGCGTGGTCCGGGTCGCGCACGTCGCAGGCGAGGGCCGTGACGCGCCCGCCCAGCGCCCGCACCTCGGCCGCGGCGGCCTCCAGGGGCGCGGGGCGCCGTGCCGCCATGACCAGGGCGCACCCCGCCTCGGCGAGCCCGCCGGCGACCATCCGGCCGATCCCCGTGGAGGCGCCGGTGACGATCGCGACCTGCCCGTCGAGCCGGAACATCGGCCCGCCGGCCCCGGTCAGGCGGAGGGGTCGCTCGGACACAGCAGCGGCACCAGGGTGGTCAGCACCTCCGCGGCGGGTGCGCGCAGCACCAGCCGGGCGTAGCGGTCGTACTGGGTCGGCATCGTTCCCATGATCACCAGCGGCACACCGCGGGTGAGCGGCACCGAGGGCAGCAGCGAGATGGGGATGGTGCGCAGGGACGAGTCGATCACCACGAACACGTCCGCCTCGGCCGCCACCTCCCAGGCGCGCGCGACCGCCGCGGGCGGCAGCGGCTCGCCCCACATCGTCGCGCTCGGGCGCAGGGGGTAGGCGCACCCGGGGTGGGTGCAGCGGGGCACCCCGTCGGGGGCCGCCTCCCAGGCCGCGCGCACCTCGGGCAGGCCGTAGACCTCGCCGCAGCGCTCGCAGCGGGCGGTCGTCGCATGGCCGTACACCTCGATCACGTCCGGGCTGCCCACCCGCAGCTGCAGGCGATCGGTGGCCTGGGCGATCACCGTCGACACGATCCCGGCGCGGCACAGCCGCCCGAGCGCATGGTGGGCGGGGGTGGGCGTGCGGGCGGCGATCCCCTCGGCGGCCGGCAGGTAGAAGCGCCAGAAGGCGGCCGGGTCGGTGAGGTAGGCCTCCAGGCTGGCCCGCTGCGCCCAGGTGCCGTCGGGGCTCGACAGGGTCGGGTCCTCGGTACCCCCGAGGGCCAGGCCGGTCATGGCGACGACCCGGCGGCTGGCCAGCAGCAGTCCCGCCAGGGCCTCGTGGTCGGACGGTGAGGCCATGGGGAGCGCGATCCTATCGCGCCGCGTGCCCCGGTCCCGGCGCGAGGCCCGCGAGGGCACGGGTGCCGACGACCGCCGTCCAGGCGCTGCCGGCGGCGGCCGCGAGCGACAGCGCCAGCAGGGCCCAGGTGAGCCCCACCAGGTCGGCGAGGACCCCCAGCAGCAGCAGCGGCACGGAGAAGCCGCCCAGGTAGCAGGCGACGTAGTAGCTCGAGATGAGCTTGCCGCGGTCGTCGACGGGGGCGATCTGGGTGATCAGGTCGAGGCCTCCCTTGAACACCAGCCCGCAGGCGGCGCCGGTGACGGCGACCGCGCCGAGCACCAGCGGCAGCGACCCGGTCGGCGACCCGGCCACCACCCCGAACGAGGCCAGCGAGGCGATCGTCAGCCCGCCGATGATCGCCGGCCTCGGCCGCAGCGCCGGGAACTCCACCTGGCTGAGGGCGCCCGCGACGAGCACCAGGAACCCGGCCGCGCCGACCAGCGCGTAGTTGTCGATCTCCAGCGTGCGGACCACGAACACGGGGATCAGCGACAGCGCCACGGCGTCGAACAGCGAGAACAGCATCCCCGAGGGCACCAGCACCCTCCAGAACACCGCCCGCTCGGCGGTGGGCACGCCCAGCCGCAGGCTCAGGGGGCGCGACGCGCGCCCCCGGACGGTCTCGGGCAGGGTGATCACCCCGACCGCGGCCACGACGAGCGCCACCAGATGGAGCTCGAACGGCAGCCGCAGGGGGTGGTCGGCCCACTCGGCGATGAGCCCGCCGATCCCCGGCCCCAGCCCCAGCCCCAGCCGCACGGACACCGACCCGAGCGTGGCCACGAACCCACGGGTGCCGGGCGGCGCGGCGTCGACCAGGAAGGCGGTGCAGGTACCGAAGAAGGCCCCCGTCGCGAAGCCCTGGATCGCGCGCGCCGCCAGCAGTCCCCCGAGCGGCGGCTCGGTGACCAGCAGCACCTGCGCGGCGGCGAGCACCACGATCGCCCCCAGCAGCACGCCCCGCCGGCCGATGCGGTCCGACAGCTGGCCAAGCAGCAACATCGACGGCACCAGGGCCGCCACGTAGCAGCCGAGGAACAGGGTGACGACCGTGTCGCCGAACCTCAGGCGGTCCTGGTAGAGGGGGATGAGGGGGGTGATCAGGCTGGTGCCGATCGCGAACAGCACCAGCACCATCCAGGTGCGCCAGACCCGGCTCACCCGGTCATCACCCAGCACTCCCAGCCCGCGCGCCGGGCGACCGCCGCCACCCGCAGGTCGCGGTCGCGGTACAGGGCGGCCACCCGCCCCCCCTGCCCGGGCCGCAGGCCCGACAGGACCACGGCCGCCGGACGGGCATGCATGCATGCATGGAGCGCGAGGTGCCCTGCCAGGGGAAGGTTGGCGAGCACCACGGCGCCCCCGGCGTGGGGGGCGAGGGCCTCGGCGGAGGCCGTGCGCACCTCGGCGGCGCCCGCCAGTCCCGCCGCCGCCAGGCAGGCGCGGGCGTGGGCGACCGCGCGCGCGTCCAGGTCGACCGCGTGCACGGGGCCGCGCCCCAGGCGCAGCCACGCCTGGGTGAGCAGGCCGGCGCCGCAGCCGACGTCCAGCGCCGGCCTCGCGGGCAGGCGCCCGAGCGCCGCCAGGCACATGGCGGTGGTGACGTGCCCGGCCGGGCCGAACCCCTCGCCGGGAACCACCACCAGCTCGCCCACCCCCGGCGGGGCGGGGGCGTGCGCCGGGCTGCGCACGTACCAGCCGCCCAGCCAGGCGGCGGGCGGGTCGGGCCAGCCGGGCACGTGGGCCAGGTGCGCGAGGGGCACCGGGCAGCGCGCGAGCGCCGCCGCGGCCTCCTCGCCGCCGGCGCGGGGGGCGCACACCAGGCCCGCGGGCTCCCAGAGGACCGGCTGCAGCGCCGCGAGGGCCGGCCACACGGACGCCAGCGTGGCCGGGGTGCCGGGCACGCGCAACCCGGGGGGCGGCGCGGCGGGCGCGGTAGGGTCCGCCGCGATGGGGGATCCGGCGGAGGCGGTGCGGCGGGCGGCCGCGGCGGGCCCCGCCGTCACGGCCCTGTCCCTGGACGCGCGGCTGGCCTGCGCGGCGCGCTCACGGGCGCTGCTGGCGGAGGCGGCGCCCGCGGTCGTGGACCTCGCGGTCGCCGAGGCCGGCACGCCGCGCCGCTTCGCGCGGCGGGAGGTCGCCTCGGCGCTGGGCCTGCTGGACGCCCTGCCGGCGCTGGCCGAGGCGATCCGCCCGCGCGCCGTGCCGGCCGCCTCGGGCACGACCACCCTGGAGTGGATGCCCTACGGGGTGGTGTTCGGCTGGCACGCCGCCAACTCGCCCGTGTGGGTGCCGGCGCTGGTCGCCTCCTCGGCCCTGGTGGGGGGCAACACAGTGGTGGCGCGCCCGTCCCGGCGCTGCCGGCGCACCACCGAGGCGGTGCTGGGGGCGCTGGCGGCGGCCTGGCCGCGCGACGCCGTCGTGGTGCTCGACGAGCCCGACCCGGTCCGCGGCGAGGCCCTGATCGGCCACCCGGGCGTGCACGCGGTGGTCGCCCACGCCTCCACGGCCACCTGCCGGCGGCACATGGCGCGGCTCGCCGAGGCCTACGCGCACGGGGCGCCGCTGCGCCCCTACATCCCCGAGGCCTCGGGCAACGACGCGATGATCGTGCTGCCGGGCGCCGACCCCGCCCGGGTCGCCCAGGCGGCCGCCCTGGGGGGCTACGCCAACGCCGGGCAGCTGTGCATGTCGGCCAAGCGGATGATCGTGGACCGCCGCGTCTGGCCGGCCCTGCGCCCGCTGCTGGCGGGGGCGGTCGGGGGGCTGGTGGTGGGCGACCCCGGCGACGAGCGCACCGACGTGGGCCCCCTGCCCGAGGGCCCGGCGCGCGCGCAGGCGCGCGCCGCCCTCGCCGAGGCCCGCGCGGCCGGCGCCGAGATTGTCGCCGGGGAGGGGGAGCGGGGGGACCTGTTCACCCCGACGCTGGTGCTGCTGCCCCGGCCGGCGCACGCCCGGCTGGCGCTGTGGCGCGAGGAGGTGTTCGCGCCCCTGCGCGGGGTGGTGCTGGCCGACGGCGCCGACGACGCGCTGGCGCTCGCCAACGACACTCCCTACGGCCTGGGGGCGTCGGTGTTCGGCGGCGACGAGGACGCGCGCGCCCGGCTGGTGGCCGGCCTGCGCGCCGCCCGCGTCACCGTGGACGAGGGGCCGCTCTACCAGGACGCCCACCTGGTGGTGGGCGGCGTGGGCGACAGCGGACTGATGGGGGCCCGGCCGAAGATCGAGCAGCTGGTGTGGGCGCGCCGCACCCATCGCGCCGGCCCCTAGCCGTCGGCCGGCAGGTCGGGCGCGGTGTCGCGCGCCACGCTGCGCACCCGCCAGGCGGGCTGGTAGTGGGGCAGCGCCTGCACCTCGCGGTGGGCGAGCCGGCGGGCGCTGGCGGCGTCGGCGGCCCAGATCTCGCACTCGTGCACGTCGTGGCGCTCGAAGCGGTCGTCGTGGGCCTCCCACAGCGCGAAGATCACCAGGTAGCGGTGCGTGCCGGGCGCCCGCGGCGTCAGCGGGCGCAGCACCCCCAGCGACCACTCCGACCCCTCGCCGGCGCTGCGCGCCTGCTCGCGCCGCCGGGTGAGGGCGGCCTCGGCCTGGCGGCGGGCCTGGTCGAGGTCGGGCGCCTCGATCACCAGGCGCCCCGCCACGCGCGCCCGGGACGACCCGGCCAGGCGGCGCAGCAGCGTGACCTCCCATGCCGGGACGGCGGCGACCACGCGGGGCGGGGGGGCGGCGGCGTCGGCCGGGACCGGCCGGTGCATCAGGCGGCCGGGGCCTCCTCGATGCGCACGCTGCGCACCCGCTGCTCCTCACGGGGCCGGTCGCCGCGGGCGGTGGGCGTGGACTCGATGGCGTCCACCGCCTCCATGCCCGCGACCACCTCGCCGAAGCCGGTGTGGGCGCCGTCCAGGTGCGGCGTCGCGGGGGCGGTGACGACGAAGAACTGGCTGCCGTTGGTGTTCGGCCCGGCGTTGGCCATCGCCAGCACCCCGCGCACCAGCGGCCGCGGGTTGATCTCGTCGGCGAACGTGTAGCCGGGGCCGCCGCGGCCGGAGCCCTGCGGGTCGCCGCCCTGGATCATGAAGTTGCGGATCACGCGGTGGAACACGGTGCCGTCGTAGAACCCGGCCTTGGCCAGCCCGACGAAGTTGCCCACCGTCTGGGGCGCGGCGTCGGCCCACAGGCGGATGCGGATCTCGCCGGCATCCGTGTCCAGGACGGCGGTGTAGGCGGTGCCCGGGTCGGCGGGCGGCGGCAGGGTCGGCATGCGGCGTTCCTCCAGGTCTCGGTCCCCGAGACTACGGGACCGGCCCCCGGCGGGGCGGTGACCCCGCGCACGGGAACCGTTCTTATGTCGCATAGGGGGCGGGTGCCCCCTCCGCTATGCGGCGTGCCGCCCCCGGAAGCCCGCCGCCAGGCGCTCGGCCAGGGCGATCACCGCCAGGTGGGTATTGGCCGAGGGCACCCGCGGGATCACCGCCGCGTCCATGCACCACAGGCCCTCCAGGCCCATCACCGCGCCGTGGGCGTCGACCACCGCGTCCGGGTCCCCCGGCCGGCCCATGCGCAGGGTGCCCACCGGGTGGTGGAAGGTCTCCACCGTGCGCAGGGCGTGGTCGGGGTCGTCCTGGGAGGGCCAGGAGCCGACCACCTCCGCCAGGGGCGCGGTGCGGGCGATGGCCATCAGCTCCCGGCCGGCCGCCGCCGCCGCCGCCCGGTCGTCGTCGCGCTCGAGCCAGCCCATCCGCAGCACGGGCTGCAGGCGCGGGTCGCGCCCCTGCAGGTCCACCCGGCCGCCGCGGCCGCGGGCGTCGGCGACCTGGATGTTGAGGTCGGTGTAGCGGTGGCCGCCGCGGTCGACGCCGGCGTAGGGCATCACCTGGAACAGGCGCCCCTCGCCGGCCACCTCGGCCTCGGCGGTCAGCAGCACCTGGATCCAGGGGTGCGGCCAGCTGGGGACGGGCGTGTCGATCCAGAACCGGTAGGAGATCTTGGGGTGGTCCTGCAGGCCGCGCCCCACCCCGGGCAGCTCGTGCTGCACGGGGATGCCGTGCGGCGCGAGGGCGTCGCCCGGCCCCACGCCCGAGCGCATCAGCAGGGCCGGCGAGCTGTAGGTGCCCAGGCACACCAGGACGTGGTCGGCCTCCAGCACCAGCCCCTCGCCGGCGTCGGTGAGGGCCTCCACGGCCACCGCGCGCCCGTCGCGCAGGCGCACGCGGTCGCAGGTGACCCCGGTCACCAGCCGCAGGTTGGGCCGCGTCAGCGCCGGGTCCAGGTAGGTGTCGGCCGGGGTCACCCGGCGGCCGCCGACCATGTTGAAGGTGGCCGGCCCCACCCCCACCGCCCCGGGCGCGTTGTGGTCGTCCACCCAGGCGTGGCCCCGCGCGAGGGCCGCCTCGGTGAACCGCTCCAGCAGCGCGTACCACTGCTCGCGGGGGTAGCGGTTGATGGGGATCGGGCCGGCGTCGCCGTGCCAGGGACGGTCGCCGAACTGGTCGTCGCGCTCGATCGCCCGGAACCACGGCAGCCACGTGTCCCACCCGTAGCCGTCCACCCACCGGCTCCACTCGTCGTAGTGGGCGGGCATGCCGCGCAGCGCGATGGTGGCGTTGGTGACCGACGAGCCCCCCACCACCCGGCCGCGGGGCACGTGCACCAGCCGCGGCGAGGCGCCCGCCTGCGCGTGCCAGCCCCAGTCGTGGGTCTCGTTGATGATCCGGTAGGCGTGGGTGAGCTCGGGCGGCCAGCGCCCGGGCGGGTAGTGCGGGCCCGCCTCCAGCAGCACCACCTCGGTGCCCGGGTCCTCCGACAGGCGGGCCGCCAGCACGCAGCCGGACGTGCCGCCCCCGCAGATCACCACCCGCATGGACGCCCCCCGGCCGGGGTCAGCCCGCGGCCAGCCGGCCGCCGTCGACCAGCAGCACGTGCCCGGTGATGAACCCCGCCGCGTCGCTCAGCAGGAACAGGATCGGCCAGGCCGCCTCGTCGACGGTGCCCACCCGCCCGAGCGGGCTCTTGGCGACCAGCCGCTCGCGCAGCGCCGGGTTGGCGTCGAACAGGGCGTCCACCATCTCGGTGGCGATCGTGCCCGGGGCGACCGAGTTGACCAGGATGCCCGCCGGCCCGAGCTCCACGGCAAGCGTGCGCGTGAGGGCGTCGAGGGCGGCCTTGGAGGCGTTGTACGGGCCGATGTTGGGCAGGCCCGTCAGCCCCGCGATCGAGCCGAGGTTGACGATGCGCCCGCCCGTGCCCTGCTCGGTCATCACCCGTGCGCAGCCGCGCGCGAACGCGGCCGCGCCCAGCAGGTTGACCCGCAGCACCTCGTCCCACTCGGCCAGCGGCGTGTCGACCACCGGGTGGTAGAAGGGGTTGATCCCGGCGTTGTTGACCAAGCCCCACAGGGGGCCGAGCTCCTCCGCCGCGTCGAGCGCCTCGGCTACCGTGTCGGTGTCGCCGACGTCGCCGACCACCGTGCGCACCGGGGCCTCGAGCCCCCCGGCGAGGGTGTCCAGGTCGCCCGTGGAGCGGGCCACCAGCACCAGCGACGCGCCGAGGCGGGCGGCGTGGCGGGCGACGCCTGCCCCGATCCCCCGTGAGGCGCCCGTGACGATGATCACGCGTCCGTCGAGTCGGTAGGGCTCGGTCACCGACGCGGGAGTCTAGCGACCGGGGCGCCGGTAGAATGATCGACGGTCCCACGCACGGTTTCCGAGTCGTCCAAGGCGTTTCACGCGCCGTCAGGGGGGAGCTTGATGGCAGGTCTGAGCTACGCGTTCACGGAGGAGCAGGACGACCTGCGCGCCATGGTGCGCGAGTTCGCCCAGGCCGAGGTCCTGCCGCTGGTCGAGGAGGCGGAGCGGACCGAGAAGTTCCCGGTCGACCTCCTCCCCAAGCTGGGCGAGCTCGGGCTGCTGGGGATCGTGTTCCCGGAGGAGTACGGCGGCATCGGCGCCGACAAGATCACCGAGTGCATCTTCGTGGAGGAGATGGCCAAGGTGTGCGCCGGCATCACCGCGTCGGTCAACGCCCACGCCGACCTGGCCGCCTTCCCGATCTACAAGTTCGGCACCGACGAGCAGAAGGAGCGCTACCTGCCGCGCTCCATCGCCGGCGAGATCATCGGCGCCTACGCGATCACCGAGCCCGACACGGGCTCGGACGCGGCCGGCCTGGCCAGTCGCGCGGAGCGTAAAAACGGCGGCTACGTGCTGAACGGCCGCAAGAACTTCATCACCAACGGCACCATCTGCGACTACTGCCTGGTGGCGGCCTACACCGACCGCTCGCGGCGCGGCGAGGGCATCAGCGTGTTCATCGTCGACCGCGACACGCCCGGCTTCGAGGTCACCCGCAAGCTCGAGAAGATGGGCCACCGCTCCTCCGACACCGCCGAGCTGGTGTTCGAGGACTGCCACGTGCCCGAGGAGAACCTGCTGGGCGGCAAGGAGGGCGCCTTCGGGGCCCTGATGGAGGCGCTCATCACCGGCCGCGTCTCGCACGGGGTCAAGTCGGCCGCCATCGCCGAGGCCGCCTTCGACGCGGCCCGCAAGTACGCCCTCGAGCGCGAGGCCTTCGGCCGGTCGCTGAGCAAGTTCCAGGCGATCCGCTTCAAGCTGGCCGACATGGCCACCAAGATCGAGGCCGCCAAGAGCCTCGCGTACCGGGCCGCCTGGCTCTACTCGACCGGGCAGCCGTGCGTGAAGGAGGCCTCCATGGCCAAGTACTTCTCGGCCGAGGTCGCCGACTACGTCTGCCGCGAGGCCGTCCAGATCCACGGTGGCTACGGCTACATCGTCGAGTACCCGGTGGAGCGGTACTACCGCGACGCCAAGCTGGCCTCGATCACCGAGGGCACCAGCGAGATCCAGCAGCTGATCATCAGCCGCGAGATCGGCCTGTAGGACCCGCGACCCCCGCCGCCCGGGTCACCCCGGGCGGCGGGACGGTCCGCTAGGCGGTGGCCCGCACGGCGCGCAGCCGGGCCAGCGCCACGGCCAGGCCCGCGGCGGCGCGGGCGACGACGCCCGGGCGCGCCGGGCGGGCGAGGGCCTGCTGCAGCCCGGTGACCCGCCGCGCCAGCTGGTCGCGCTCGGCCCGCACGCGGGCGAGCTCGGCGGCGGTGCGCTCGAGCCGCTCCCGCAGGGCCTCGGCGTCCGGGCCCTCGCGCCGGCCGCGCAGGGCGTCGACGGCCGCGGGGTCGATCAGCGTGCGCTGCGCGCCCGCCGCGCCGACGGTGGTGCCGGCCAGCCGGCCGGACTTCAGGTAGCGCCAGACGGTGCGCTCGGAGACGCCGAGCGCCTCGGCCGCCTGGGCCACGGTGAGGGGGTGGGTGGTGGTGGCGTCCATGCCCACCCGGTTCGCCGCCGGGCGCCCGACTCCTGGTCGGACGCCCGTGACACGGCGTCAGCCCCGGGGCTAGGAGGCGGGCTTGCGCTGGATCAGCATGTTCCACTGACCGCGCTGGACGACCTTGTCGTCCTGGTTCAGGACCTCGATCTCGTAGATGCACCACCCCTGGGCGGGGTTCTTGTGCTCGGACTTCTCGCCGATCACGCGGCGCACGCGCACGGTGTCGCCGAAGAAGACCGGGGCGCGGAAGGCCCACTCCTTGAGCCCCACGAACGCCGCGGTGGCGATCTTGGGCTCCATCTTCTCCACCTGCAGGCCGGTGGCGATCGAGGTCACCAGCATGCCGTGGGCCACCCGCTTGCCGAACACCGACTCCTTGGCCCGCACCTCGTCGATGTGGAACCAGTTGAAGTCGCCGGAGACGCCGCAGAAGTTGACGACGTCGGCCTCGGTGATCGTGCGGTTCAGCGACACCGCCTCGTCGCCGGTGTTCAGCTCTTCCCAGAACAGACGCTCTGCCACTCGCCCTCCTTGGTCGGACGGTCGGGATTCGACCGCGGGGACGATACGGGAGCGTCGCGCGCCCCGGGGGCGGGTGCCCGCCGGGGCGCGTCGCGCCGCCGCGCTAGAGGTTCTCGACCGCCCTGCGGATGCGGTCCAGGCCCTCCTCGAGCATGTCGTCCGGGCAGGCGTACGTGAGCCGGATGTGGCCCTCGCCGCGGTCGCCGAACGCGGTGCCCGCCACCACGCCGACCTGGTACTCCTCGATGAGGTAGTCGGCGAACTGCTGGGCGGTCATGCCCGTGCCACGGATGTCGGGGAACACGTAGAACGACCCGTCCGGGGTGGGGCACTCGATGCCGTCGATCTTGCTGAGCAGTGCGACGGTCTTGTCGCGCTTGGCCTGCAGGCGCTTGGTCTGCACCTCGACGTGCTCCTGCGGGCCGGTGATCGCGGCCAGCGCCGCCAGCTGCACGAACGCGGGCACGTTGGTGACCGAGTTCTGCTGGAAGATGTCCATGGCCGTGATGAGCTCCTTGCTGGCCACGCACCAGCCGATCCGGAACCCGGTCATGATGTAGGTCTTCGAGAACGTGTCGACCAGGATCGACCGGTCGGCCATGCCGTCGACCGCCGCGATCGTCTTGTGCTCGGCCGGCGCGTAGACCATGTGGCTGAAGATCTCGTCCGTGAGCACGATCACGTCGTGCTCCTGGCAGATCGCCGCGATCTCCTCCAGCTGGCTCACGACCATGCCGTTGGGCCGCTGCGGCGAGTTGATGATCAGCATCTTGGTGCGCGGGGTGATCAGGCTGCGCAGGCTGTCGAGGTCGAAGTGGAAGTCCGGCTCGACCAGCGGCGCGTAGACGACCTGGCCGCCCGCGTACGTGATCCAGAACTCGTCCGGGGGGTAGCCCGGGTTCGGGAAGATGACCTCGTCGCCCTGGTCCACGATCGTCAGCAGCGACTGGGTCAGCGCGTGCTTGGCGCCCATGGTCACCAGCACCTCCTCGCGGGAGGTGGGACGGCCGCGCTTGGTGGCCTCCTCGGCGATCGCGTCACGCAGCTCGGGTAGGCCCGGGCCCGGCACGTAGCGGACGTGCCCCTCGTGGACCGCGCGCGCGGCGGCCTCGTAGATGTGCGGGGCGGGGTAGAACTCGTCGCCCTGGAAGTCACCCTTCTCGAAGTGGATGACCCTCTTGCCGGTCTCGCGCTCCAGCGCCTCGGCCTTGCGCATCGACGCCCACTGCTTGGGCAGCACGAAATGCGAGGTGCGGCTGGACAGGCGGAGCGATGATTTCGCGGCGGTCGCCATTCGGCGTTCTCCTTCAGGGGTTTCGTTTCGGACGCGGCCGGGTGCGGCTCACCGCACCGCGGGACGCGCCAGCGGCAGTGACGGGCTGGTGCGGATGCGCACCGCACTCGTCGTGGCGTAGGCCACGGACTGGTGTGCGCCGAGGCGGCGCGACAGGCCGCGCGCGGCGGCCATCACCATCTCGGCGAGGTGGTCGACGCGCTCGGGCGTGACCCGGGTGACCGGGCCGCCGATGCCCATCGCGGCCACGACCCGGCCGGAGTGGTCCCAGACGGGGGCGCCGATGCAGCGCAGCCCCTCGTCGTACTCCTCGTTGTCGATCGCGTACCCCCGCTCGCGGATCAGCGCGAGCTCGGCGTCGAGCTGCGCGGCGTCCGTGATGGTGTGGGGGGTGTAGCCGGCCAGACCCCGGTCGGCGACGATGCGGGCGATCTCCTCGGGCGACAGGTAGGCGAGCAGCACCTTGCCCAGGTTGGTGGCGTGGACCGGGTACCCGCGGCCGATGGCCGACGGGATCCGCAGGGCGCGGCGGGCCTCGACGCGCTCCACGTAGATCGCCTCCCCCCCGTCGAGCACGGCCAGGTGGCCGGTCTCGCCGGAGTCCCGCACGAGCCCCTCCAGGAACGGCAGGGCCTCGTCCCAGAGGTCCATGCGCTGCATCACCAGGCCGCCCAGCTCGAAGATGCGCAGCCCCAGCCGGTACCTGCCCGAGCGCGGGTTGCGCTCCACCAGGCCGGCCGCCTCGAGATTGACCAGGAACCGGTGCACCGTGGACTTGTGCAGCCCCAGGCGCTCCGCCAGCTCGCTCACGCGCAGCTCGGGCTGCTCGGCCGAGAACGCGTTCAGGATCGCAACCGCCCGCTCGATCGCCTGGATGCGGTAGCGGCCGTCCTGGTGGGGGCGGCTCTCCTCGAGGCGGGTGTCGCGCAGGGGATCGATCATGGGCGGAGTCTCGGATCGCGAGACGACGTCTCGTAACCGATGAGACGAACTATTTCCTACACCCGGGTCTTCCCATCGGCAAGGAGAACGACCCGTATGGCGAACATCCGTCTCGCCATACGAGACCTTCCGCCCGGGCGGGCGGGGCGGCAGGGGCGATTAGACTGCGCGTCCGGCAACGTCGACACAGTCGTGACGAGGGGGGCGGGTGAGCGCACAGCACACCGGCGCAGGCGCCGGCGCGGGGACGGTGGCGGCATGACGACGACCCCGGTGCCCGTCCTCTCCGGCCTGCGGCCGGCTCTGCGCGAAGTAGTCGAGGCCGCCCTGGACGGTGCGCGCCTCGGGCGCCGCGAGGCCCTCGCCCTCGCCGACGTGCGCGGCGCCGAGCACCCGGCCCTGTGGGCGGCGGCGGCGGTGCTGCGCGACCGCGGGAGGCCGCGCGAGGTCACCTACTCGCGCAAGGTCTTCATCCCGCTCACCAACCTGTGCCGCGATGCGTGCTCGTACTGCACCTTCGCCCAGGACGAGGACTCCCCCCGCGCCCACACCATGAGCCCTGACGAGGTGCTGGCGGTCACCGAGGCCGGCGCCCGGCGCGGCTGCAAGGAGGTGCTGTTCTGCCTGGGCGACCGCCCCGAGGTGCGCTGGCCGCGCTACCGCGAGGTGCTGCGCCGCTTCGGGCACGAGTCGACCCACTCCTACCTGACCGCGATGTGCCGCGAGGTGGTCGAGCAGACCGGGATGCTGCCGCACCCCAACGCCGGGGTGATGTCGCGCCGTGAGCTGGAGGCGCTGCGGGAGGTCTCCGCCAGCCAGGGGCTGATGCTGGAGTCGGTGGCCGAGCGGCTCTGCGCCCCCGGCGGGCCCCACGCCCACGCCCCCGACAAGCGCCCCTCCACCCGCCTGGCGATGATCCGCAAGGCCGGCGAGCTGCAGATCCCCTTCACCAGCGGCATCCTGATCGGCATCGGCGAGACGGCGGCCGAGCGCATCGAGGCGGTGCTGGCGCTGCGCGACCTGCACGAGACCCACGGGCACATCCAGGAGGTCATCGTGCAGAACTTCCGCGCCAAGGAGGACACCCCGATGGCCGCCGCCGGCGAGCCGGGACTGATCGAGCTGATGACCGCCTGCGCGATCACGCGCCTGATCATGGGCCCGGCGATGAGCATCCAGGCGCCGCCCAACCTGTCGGCCGACTACGGGCCGCTGCTGCTGGCGGGCATCAACGACTGGGGCGGCATCTCCCCCCTCACCCCGGACTTCATCAACCCCGAGGCCCCCTGGCCCAACATCGACCGGCTCGCCCAGCTGTGCGAGGAGGCGGGCTACCCCCTGCGGGAGCGGCTGACGATCTACCCGGGCTACATCGGCGAGGACGACTGGATCGCGCCCGCCATGCGCGGGCCGGTCCGGGCGCTGGCCGACCCGGTCACCGGCCTGGCGCGCGAGGCGGTGGCGGCGTGACCGTCACGTTCCTGCGCCGGGGCGCGCCGGGGGCCGACCCGGCCGCCGGCCGCGCCGCCGGGCTGACCGCCGTGGAGGGCCCGCTCGACGCCCCCGCCGCCGAGGCCGCGCTGGCCGGGGGGCTGCTGCCGGTGGACACCGGCGGCGACTGCCCCGCCGCCGTCGCCTGGATCGCCGACCCCGGCCGGGCGCTGGCGCTGGGCGAGGCGGGCACGCCCGGCTGGCGGCTCACCGTGCGCCACACGGGCAGCCGCGCCGAGGTGCTGGACGCGCTCGCCCGCACGGGGGCCCCGTGGCTGCGCACCACCCCCGACCGGGTCGCCGAGGCGGTCTCGGTCACCGATCTGCCCGCCCTGGACGCCGTGGTGTCGGTGGAGGCCGCCGACCTCGACGCGGCCGTGGCCGCCGTGCGTGCGGGCGCCCTCGACCTGGTGGTGGGCGACTGGGACGACGAGGACCTCGGGGCGCTGCGCGATGCGCTCGCCCCCGCCCGGCTCGTGGAGCGCACCGCGCTGCCCCCGGGCGTGGAGATCGACGCCGCCCGCGCCGTGCTGGCCCCCGCGCAGTTCACCGCCTGGTGCCACCTGACCGACGGCGCCGGCGCCGCCCGGCCGCGCTACGCCTGGGCCCCCGGGCGGGACATGCCCGTGCCCGTGCCCGCGCGCCGGCTGTCGGCCGAGTGGGCCGACGCGGCCTGGACCGAGGCCGCCCCCGCGCCGTCGCTGGAGGACCTCCACCCCACCCTGGCGGCGATCCTGGAGCGCTCGCTGGCGGGCACCCCGCCCACCCGCGACGAGGTCGAGACCCTGTTCGGCGCCCGCGGCGCCGAGGTGGAGGCGATCGCCTGGGTGGCCGACACCCTGCGCGAGCGGGCCTGCGGCGACGTGGTCACCTACGTCGTCAACCGCAACATCAACTACACCAACCAGTGCTACTTCCGGTGCGGGTTCTGCGGCTTCTCGCGGGGACCGAAGTCGGCCGGGTTCCGCGACGAGCCCTACATCCTCGAGACCCACGAGGTCGTGCACCGCTCGGTGGAGGCCTGGGAGCGCGGCGCCACCGAGGTGTGCCTGGTGGGCGGCATCCACCCCCGGTTCACGGGCGACTTCTACGCGGGGGTGCTGGAGGCCATCAAGGCGCGCCTGCCCGAGATGCACGTGCACGGGTTCACGCCCCTGGAGGTCTGGCAGGGGGCGGCCACCCTGGGGGTGAGCGTCGAGCGGTTCCTCACCCGCATGCGCGACGCCGGCCTCGGCACGCTGCCCGGCACGGCCGCCGAGATCCTCGACGACGAGGTCCGCGCCTTCCTGTGCCCGGACAAGATCACCACCGCCGAGTGGGCGGACGTGATGATCACCGCCCACCGCCTCGGGCTGCGGGCCACCAGCACGATCATGCACGGGCACATCGACCACCCCCGGTCGTGGGCCAACCACTACGAGGTGCTGCGCCGCATCCAGGAGCGCACGGGCGGCTTCACGGAGTTCGTGCCGCTGCCGTTCGTGCACATGGGCGCGCCCATCTACCTGCAGGGCCTGTCGCGGCCGGGACCCACCTGGGACGAGGTGGTGCTGATCCACGCGGTCGCCCGGATCGCCTTCGACGGGCTGATCCCCAACATCCAGGCCAGCTGGGTCAAGCTGGGCCTGGGCGGCGGGGCGCGCCTGCTGCAGGCCGGCTGCAACGACCTCGGCGGCACCCTGATGAACGAGAGCATCTCCCGCTCGTCCGGCGCCTCCCACGGCCAGCTGGCCACCCCCGAGGAGCTGGAGGCGGCCATCCGGGGCATGGGGCGCACGCCCGCGCGGCGCAACACCGTGTACGAGCGGCTGGAGGCGGCCGCCTCCTAGGCGCCGCCGGCGGGGGCGGCCGGCGCGCGCCCGGCCGCCCTCAGGCGTCGGCCTGCTGCTTGCGCTCGGCGAGCGCGGCGAGCATCTCCTCGACCTTGCTGAACTTCAGGCGCGGGCGCTGGCCGAGCTGCCCGCGCTCCTGCTCGAGCATGTCGATCACCTGCCAGTCGTCGTACGAGACGAAGTCCTGGCGCCGCTCGCGCAGCAGCCGCTCCAGCACCGCCCGCGGCGGCACCTCGGGCTTGCCCAGCCGGCCGGCCTGGAGGTCGTCCAGCAGCATCTCGACCGTCTCCTGGGAGTCCGGCTTGTTGGTGCCGATGATCCCGCGCGGGCCGCGCTTGATCCACCCAACCACGTACTCGCCGCGGATCACGTCGCCCGAGACCGGGTCGCGGATGCGCCCGGCCTCGTTGGGGATCACCCCGTGCAGGGCGTCGAAGGGGATGCCCGGCAGCGGGATGCCCTGGTAGCCGATCGCCCGGAACACCAGGTCCACGGGGATCGTCTCGGTCTCGTCGGTGACCCGGGCGCGCAGCTGGCCGTCCTCGCCCCGGTAGAGCTCGTTGCGGGCCACCACCAGCGCCTCCACCCGCTCGTTGCCGAGGATCTCCACGGGCGAGACCAGGAAGCGCAGCACCACCCGCCGGCGTGCGCCCGCGGGCGGCCGGGCGGCGAGGCGCGCGAGCACCTCCAGGTTGGCGTCCCGGGTGCGGTCGGGGGCGCGTGCCACCTGGTGGGCGCTCAGGGGGTCGAGGGCGGCCTCGTCCGGGTCCACGACCACGTCGCAGTCGTGGAGCTCGCCGAGCTCGCGCAGCTCCTTGGTGGTGAAGGCCGCCTGGGCGGGCCCGCGCCGGCCGAGCACGATGATCTCCCGGATGCGGCTCCTGGAGAGGGCCTCCAGGGCGTGCTCGGCGATGTCGGTGGTCGCCAGCTGGTCGGGCGGCGAGGCCAGGATCCGGGCCAGGTCCATGGCCACGTTGCCGTTGCCCACCACCACCGCGCGCTCGCCCGACAGGTCGAACGACAGGGAGCGGAAGTCCGGGTGGGCGTTGTACCAGCCCACGAACTCGGTGGCCGAGTGGCTGCCGGGCAGGTACTCGCGCGGGATCCCCATGCGGCGGTCGGTGCGGGCGCCGACCGCGTAGATGATCGCGTGGTAGTAGGCCGACAGGTCGGCGTGGGTGATGTCGCGGCCGAGCTCGACGTTGCCGAAGAAGCGGAACTCCGGGTGGGCCGCGATCCGGTCGTACACGCGCGTGACCGACTTGATCTTCTGGTGGTCGGGGGCGACGCCGCCGCGCACCAGCCCGAACGGGGTGGGCAGCCGGTCGTACATGTCGACCTGCACGAGCAGGTCGGGCTGGTTCTGCAGGTGCTCGGCGGCGTAGAACCCCGAGGGGCCCGAGCCGATCACGGCGACGCGCAGCGGCTGCTGGGGTGTCCCGAGCGGGCTGTCGGTCATCGTCCTCCTCGCGACGACGGATGGAGCCGCGCAGACTAGCCCGGCCCGCCCCCCGCGGCCCTCAGCCGCCCCGGAACAGGTCGTGCGCCGGCTCGCGCACCAGCGTGCCCGCGCCGCCCGGCGAGGGCCGGGTGGCCAGGCCCGACACCACCACCACGGGCGTGCCGCCGGCCTTGGGCATCAGCAGCCCCGAGGCCGCCGCCAGCTCGTCGGCGAGCGCCTGCTCGGTGGCCACCAGCACCCGCCCCTCGCGGTCGGTCTCGCCCCGGCGGTCGAGCACGGGTTCGATCCCCGCCACGCCCACGGCGATGTTCACCAGCCCCCGCCGGAAGGCCCGTCCGTGCGTGTCGGTCACCACCACCCCCACCCGGCCGCCCACCCGCGCGGCGACCGCCGCCTGCAGGCGCCGCGCCGAGGCGTCCGGGTCGCGCGGCAGCAGGATGGCGGTGCCCGGCGGGGCGTTGGAGGTGTCGATGCCGGCGTTGGCGCACACGAACCCGTGGTGGGTCTCGCAGATCAGCGTCGCCCCGCGCCGCCGCACGATCCGGCGGCTCTCGGACAGGATCAGCGCGCACAGGGCCGGGTCCTTGCCCGTGACGGCCGCCAGCGCCCGGGCGCGGGCGTCGGCGGCCACCGCCGCCAAGGCCACCACCCGGCCCTCGGCCTTGGAGACGACCTTGTGGGCGACCACCAGCACGTCGCCGGGCACCACCCCGTCACCGGCCGCCAGCGCGGCGACCATGGCGGGCAGGTCGTCCCCGGGGCGCACCTCCGGCACGCCCGGCAGCGCGCGCAGCCTCAGGGGGCGGTCCCCACCGCGAGCCGCTCCGCCAGCCCGTGGCGCACGCACACCTCCCAGGTGCGCGACCAGCCGTGGGCGCCCGCGGCGATCGGCGCCAGGTCGGCCGGGGTGTCGACGTCGAGCGCGATGCGCGGCAGTGCCAGCTCGGTCAGCGCCAGGCCGCGCTCGCGCACCAGGGCGGTGTGGCGGGCGCGCGAGTCGGGGCCCAGGCGGGTGGGCATCGCGTCGGCCGGGTCCAGCAGCAGGGCGTTGGTGCCCGTGCCGTCGCGCGAGGGCACCAGCACCACGCCCGGCGCGGGGGCGGCGGCCACCACCGCGGCGAGGTCCTCGGGGCGGGTCAGCGGCAGGTCGGCGGTCAGCACCAGCGCCCGCAGGCCGCGGCGGGCGGCGTCGGCGCGCCCGATCGACACGGCCGCGTTCATGCCCTGGGGCGGGGCGTGGTCGGGCAGCACCCGGGCGCCGAACCCCTGCGCCATCTCGCCCGCGGCCCCGTCGGAGGTCACCACCAGGGTCCCGGCGAGCGCCGCACAGCCCCGGCAGGCCTCCAGCAGGTCGGCCAGCATGGCCGCCTGCAGGTCGCGCCGCTCCCCGGGCGCCAGCACCGCCGCCAGGCGGCCGAGCGCCCGTCCCAGGGGCTTGACCGGGATGACGGCCTGCACGCTCATGCGGCCGCCAGCGCGTCCAGGCAGGCCCCGGCCAGGCGCGCGCGGGCCGGCCGGTCGGGCATCAGCGCGTCGGTCAGCACCGGGCGCACCCCCAGGGCGGCGACCGCGTCGGCCTCGCCGGCGTCGCGCGCGTCCAGCACGAACGTGCCCGCGACGTCGGCGTAGATGCGCGCCATCTGGGTGGCCGAGCACTCGGGGTAGCCCGCGCCCGCCAGGAACCGGTGGGCCGGGCCCTCCACGGGGCGGCCGCCGATGATCGGGCTCACCGCGATGGTGTCGCTGCGGCGGGCGCGCAGGGCCTCGCGGATCCCGGGCACCGCCAGGATCGTCCCGATCGACACCACCGGGCTGGAGGGGGCGATCACGATCCGCTCGGCCGCGGCGATCGCCTCCAGGGCCCCCGGCACGGGCCGCGCCGCGTCGATCCCGTCCATGCGGATGGCGGTGATCTCCTCACCGGCGCCGTCGCGCACCAGGTACTCCTGGAAGGTGCGCTCACCGGCGGGGGTGGTGATGCGGGTGCGCACGGGCTCGTCGCACATGGGCAGCACGCGCGCCTCCACCCCGAGCCGCGCGCACAGCTCGGCGGCGACCCGGTGCAGGGGCGCCCCCTCCCCCAGCCGCACCGTGCGGTAGATGTGGGTCGCCAGGTCGCGGTCGCCGAGCCCGAACCAGGCCGGCAGGCCGTAGGTGGCCAGGCCCTCCAGGCAGTGGAAGGTGTCGTCCGCGTAGCCCCAGCCGCGCGCGTCGACCACCCCGGCGAGCACGTACGTGCAGATGTCGAGGTCCGGGCAGACGCGCAGGCCGTAGAAGTCCCCGTCGTCGCCCGTGTTGACGATGGCCGTCAGCGCTTCCTGGCCGACCACCTGGGCGAGCCCGTCGACCATCTTCGAGCCGCCGGTGCCGCCCGACAGGACCAGGATCACGGATCAGGCGAGAGGCGTGCGCTCATCGGGGCCGGCGGATCGTACCCGCCCCCGGGCACCGGCGCCCACGACGAGCCACAGCCCGAGGGCCACCCCCACCACGCCGGCCACCAGCGACGCGCCCGGGGTCTCGCCCAGCAGCGGCCAGGCGGTCAGCACGCCCACCACCGGCACCAGGAAGAACCAGGCCGAGACCTCCCCGGCCGGTGCCAGCCGCAGGGCCACGTAGAAGAGCGCCAGGGGCGCGGCCGACCCGATCGCCCCCAGGCCCACCACCAACGCCGCGGTGCCCCCGTCCACGTCGACCGGGCCGCGCTCGGCGGCCAGCGAGGCGAGCGCCAGCACCCCCGCGCCCAGCAGCATCTGCCACCCCGCCAGCGCCATCGCCGAGCCGGTGCCGCGCAGGCTCCGCACCGCCACCACCGTGCCGATCCCCCAGGCGAACGCGCCGCCCACCACCACCAGCGCCGCCGGCGACACGGCCGGCGGCCACAGCCGGTCGTCGGCCACCGCCACCGCCACCCCCACGAACCCGACCGCGAGCCCCGCCCACTGCAGCCGGCTCAGCCGGTCGCCCAGGAACAGGGCCCCCAGGGCGGCCACGAACAGGGGGTCGGTGTTGGCGAGCACGGCCGCCAGCCCGGCGCCCTCGTGGGCGATCCCCCAGAAGGTCGCCCCGTAGAAGAGCGTGGTCTGGGTGAGCGCCAGCCACAGCAGGTTCACCGGGCCGATCCCCGGCGCCACCGGGTGCCCGCGCGCCACCAGCACCGCCAGCACGATCAGCCCCGCCGCCCCCAGCCGCGCGGCGGCGGCGGCCAGCGGCGGCAGGTCGTCCACCAGCCACGCCGACGGCACGTAGGCCGACCCCCAGCACAACATCGCGCCGGCGGCCAGGAGGCCGGGCGACCTCAGTGCTCGACGAGGTTGGACAGGGCGAGCACGACCTCCGACGGCAGGTAGGTCACCAGGAACAGCACCAGGATGCTCACCAGCAGCCAGGGGATGATCGTGATCGACAGCCGCTCGATCGGCACCCGGGCGATGCTCGACACCAGGAACAGCACCAGCCCGATCGGCGGGTGGATCAGGGCCAGCACGAGGTTGAACACCATGATCAGCCCGAAGTGCACCGGGTCGATGCCGAACTCCAGGGTGGCCACCGGGGCCAGGAACGGCGCCAGGATGTAGAGCGCCGGCAGGGGCTCGATGAAGATCCCCACCAGCAGCAGCAGCACGTTGACCACCAGCAGGAACACGTACTTGTTGGTGGTGATGTCGGTCATGAACTCCTGGAGCGACTCGCCGAAGCCGTCGCGGAACAGGGCCTTGGCCAGGATCGTGGAGTCGCCCAGCAGCAGCATCACCACGCCGGCCTCGAGGCCGGCCAGGATCAGCGCGTCCGGAAGCTGGCGGGGCGAGATGGTGGCGTAGCCGAACAGCGCCATCCCGATCGCCACCAGCGCCGCGACGGCCGCCGACTCGGTCGGGGTGAACACCCCCGTGAAGATCCCGCCCAGGATGATCACCGGGATCAGCAGCACCGGCAGCGCCGAGGCGCCCGTGCGCACCACCTGGTCGACCCCCGCGAACCGCCGCCGCGGGATCATGTCCAGCCGGCGCACCACCACGTACACCGTCCCCGCCTGGAACAGGAACAGCAGGACCTCGGCGAACACCCCCGACAGCAGCAGCGCCGAGATCGAGGCCGACCCGGGGCCGGTGACGATCGCGCCGTACACGATGAACATCAACGAGATGGGCCCGATCGGGCCCTTGATCGACGCCCCCGCCACCACGGCCGCGGCCACGTCGCGGCGGTAGCCCTCGCGCTCCATGGCCGGCACCAGGATCGGGGTCATGATCGCCGCGTCGGCCTGCGCCGAGCCGGAGATCCCCGAGGCCAGCGCCGAGGTCAGCTGGCACACGTAGGCCATGCCGCCGCGCAGGTGGCCCACCAGCGAGGCCGCGAACGCGATCAGCCGGGTGGACATGCCGCTGGCGTTCAGGACCTCGGCGACCACCAGGAACATCACGATCACCAGCAGCTCGCTGCCGCCGGTGAGGCCCATCGCCCCCTGGGTGGTGCTGAACGGCGCGATCAGGTCGGGGCTGGGGTAGAACGACAGCCCCAGGAACTCGGGGTGCAGCGCCAGGATCCCGACCACGCTCAGCATGAACACGATCGGCATGCCGGCGAGCGTCAGGGTCACGAAGACGACCCCCAGCACCACCAGCTGCGACACCCGCACGTACTCCAGCAGCGCGTAGCAGACCGCCCACAGCACCCCGGCCAGCACCAGCGCCCCCGCCAGCGCCTGGGCGGCGTCGCGCAGCCCGGCGCGGCCGCGGGCGGCGACCGGCCGCAGCGCCGTCACCGCCTGGGTCAGGTAGTGCAGGCTGATGAAGTAGTAGCCCACCGTCATCGACACCAGCGCGTAGAAGAGCGCCACCGAGAGCGACTGGGCGGTCTGGTCGCGCCAGGCCTGCGCGAACGGGAACTGGGTCGCGCGCACGCACGAGTAGGCCAGCAGCACCCCCAGCGCCAGCGTCGCGAAGGTCTGCACCGAGCGCTGCCACCAGGCCGGCCCGCGGTGCGACACGAAGGTGATCACGGTGACCGCGCTGCGGCGCACGGCCAGCGAGACGCCCATCCAGATCGCCCACAGGTAGGCGAACCGGGCCAGCTCCTCCGAGCTGAAGATCGAGAAGCCGGGGATGTTGCGCGTGAAGACGTTGCCGCCGATCGCGAACATGATCAGCAGCACCGCGCCCACGGTGATCACGCGGGCGATTGCGACCGCCGCGCGCGAGTAGACCTCCAGCACGCCCTCGGCGTGTGCCAGGAACCGGGCGACCACCGGCTCCGGGGCGCGCGGGGGGGTGCGCTCTGCCGTGAGGGTGGTCACAGGGTCGTCCGGGGGGCCGGGCCCCCCGGCGGGGGTGGCCGCCGGGGGGTCGGATGACTAGAGCCGCAGGTCTATCACCCGCCCAGCTCGCACGCGCCCGTCTTGGAGCTCGGGAACGGCGGCGGGGCGGCGGGGGCCTGCGCCCCCTCCTTGAGGTCCTGGATCTGCTGCAGGAACCTGCCCGTGGTCTCGTCCTGCGCCAGCGCCGTGTAGGCCTGCTCGGCCCGGGCCTGCAGGCCCTGCACCTCGGCCGGGGTGGCGGTCACGAAGCGCACGCCGCAGTTGACCAGCTGCTGCGGCAGCTGCGAGCCGGTGGAGACGATCTCGATCGACTTGGCCGGCATCTTGGCGGCCGCGTCGCGGATGATCTGCTGGTCCTCCTCCGACAGGCGCTCCATCACCGCGTTGTTGATCGTCAGCGCGGTCGGGAACGGCCACAGGTTGACGTTGCCCGTCACGTTGGGCGCGACCTCGTAGAACTTGTTGGTCGCGATCAGGCCGAGGTTCGCCTCCATGCCGTCGACCGTGCCGTTCTTGAGGGCCTGGTAGACCTCGGGCAGCGGCAGCGGGTCGGCCTCGGCGCCCAGCGCCTGCAGGCCCGCGGCCAGCACCTTGGACTGCGGGGCGCGGATCTTGGTGCCCTGGAACGCGGCCACCGAGTCGAGCGGCTTCTTGGCGCCCACCGGCTTACGCAGGCCGCCCTCGTGGATGGCCAGCACCGTGATGTCCCCGGCCGCCTGCGAGGCGTCCTGGTTCATCGCCTGGCCGATCTCACCGTCGATGATCTGGCTCTCGAGCTGGTAGTTGGACACCAGCAGGGGCGCCTGCAGGGCCTGGAACGAGTTGATCCCGGCCGAGTCCCAGATGGCGGTCGAGATGGTGGCCATGTCCACCGAGCCGCCGCGCACGTCGGCCAGCAGCTGCGGCTCGGGCTGCGGGTAGCTCGGCCGCGTCTCGATCGTGATCCGTCCGCCGGAGGCCCGCTCGACCTCCTGCTTGAAGAAGTCCACCGCCTGCCCGTACGGGTGCTGCGCGGTGGTCACGTAGGCGAGCGTCAGCGTGACGTTCTCGCCCCCACCCGAGGTCCCGGCGCCGGCGTCGTCGTCGTCGTCGCCACACCCTGCGACGCCGACCGCCAGCACGAGCCCCGACACCACCGCAGCCACCCGTGCGATCCACGAGCGTCGTCTCACCATGCGTCCCCTCCAGAACCAGTGTGTTCGCGTGTCGTTCGCGGCGAGGACGCCCATGGCCAACGCCATCGGCGGGCATCCGCCGCGAGCCTACGGAGGGCCCGAAAAGGTTGTCAACATCGGCACGAAGTCCGTCTCGCAGGGTGGGATACGGGACGATTTGCAGGCATTTCGTACCCCCTGTGACCCCCCTGCGGGTCCCCCGACCCGGTTGACGCTGACGAGGTACGTGACATATGCTGCTTTCGACGTCAGGGGGCGTCGCCCGCCCGGCCCGCGAGGCCGACGCCGGCAGCAGGAGCCCCCGACGCCGTGCGATTCGTGTGCAGCTGCCTCTTCTATCTAGGGGGACGCCAGCCTATGGCCGAGCAGTTCGCCGTGACCCAGATCCCCGGCGCCGAGACGGGTGAGATCCCGCCCTCGCCGGTGGACCGCGACGAGAAGACCGCGATTATCTACCCGCTGGTCGACCCGCTCTGGGACATCGACACGCTCCCGCTGACCTACACCAACTCCCGTTGGTCGGCATTCTTTTACCGTGCGGACGAGAAGCAGCTCCGCCGGGTCCTTCCCGACTGTCTTGAGCTCGAGGACGATGTCGTCGAGTTCTGGTACGTCGACCACAACCACACCATGCTCGGCCCGTACGGCGAGATGGGTGTGACCGTCGCCGCTTCCTACAAGGGTGCGGACGGCAACAAGACCTACGCCGGGTACTACCCCTACATGTACCTGACGCAGGACGCCGCCATTGACGCGGGCCGCGTGCTGGGCTTCCCCAAGAAGGAGGCCTTCATCCGCGTGCTCGAGCACGGTGGCAACCCGGACGACGGGTACGGGGTCTACGACGGGAAGAACTACCAGTTCGACTACTTCTCGTTCCTCATGATCCGCAACGGCTACGTGCTGCACTCGGCGACGGGTAAGTACGACGATGCCGACCTGTCGGCCAAGCCGGCCTTCTATGGCAACACCGCCTACGGCCGCATGAACATGAAGGTCATCACCTCCCCGGACATCTCGCAGTCCGAGTGGCAGCTGGTGCACCTGCCCTCCCTTGTCACCAAGGAGCTCGCGACGGGCATGGGCCGCCCGGACGCCGAGGGCTCGCACCGCTTCCAGGTGAAGCCGGAGTCGATCCGGACCGCCTCGCCGGCCAGCATCAACTGGTTCATGCAGGCGACTCCGTACGACAACCTCGGGCACGAGCTGCCTCCGAAGGAGATGATCGGTCTCATGACCTTCTCCTTCGACCTGATCATCCCGGCGGGCGAGGTCCTCTGGACCGAGACCTACACCCGTGACGCGACGTGGGCGGGCGCGGCCAAGCCGTACCGCTTCGGCCTGCGTCACCGCTTCCCGAAGCCGGTTGGCCTCGGCGCCTAAGCGGTCGTAGCGCGATGTGGCAGGGGGGGTGCGGCCCGCACAGGGCACGCCCCCTCGGCCAAGGTCAATCCAAGGAGGACTAAGCGCAATGGCGCATCTGAACGTCACCAGCGTGCCGTGGGTCGACTCGGGCGACGCTCCGCCCCTTCCGCTCGACCGCGACAAGCGCGACATCATCTCGCAGGGCGTCGCCGACCCGCTCGTCGACTACGACATCGTCCCGCTGACGTACACCAACTCGCGTTGGTCTGCGTTCTTCTACCGGGTCGACGAGAAGGACCTCCGGCACATCCTGCCGAAGTCCCTCGAGCTCGAGGACGACGTCGTCGAGTTCTGGTACGTCGACCACCTGCACACGGGCCTCGGCCCCTACGGTGAGATGGGTGTCACCGTCTCGGCGTCCTGCAAGGGCTCCGACGGCAACACCTACTACGCCGGGTACTACCCCTACATGTACCTCACGCAGGACGCGGCGGTGTTCGCCGGCCGTGAGCCCTTCGGTTTCCCGAAGAAGATCGCCTACATCGTCACCCAGGAGCACGGTGGCAAGGAGGACGACGGCTACGGCGGGTTCGGCAACGACTACTTCAACTTCACGCTGGAGCGTCGGGGCTACCTCATCCACACCGCCACGGGCCGCTACGACGACGCCGAGCTTCCCGCGAAGCCCGCGTTCTACGGCGACCCCAAGTACGGCCGGATGAACCTCCGCATCCTCACCCACCCGTCGCTGAAGCAGACGAAGTGGGAGGTCACCTACCTGCCGTCCGAGGTCACCAAGGCGACCGCCGCGGCGATGGGCCGGCCGGAGACCGAGGGTCAGCACCGGTTCCAGCTGAAGCCGGAGTCGATCCGCACCGCCTCCGCCGGCGCGATCCGCACCTGGGCGCTGCAGGCGACCCCGTTCGACAACCTCGGCGCGATGATGCCGGTGAAGGAGCTCATCGGTCTGATGAGCTTCAACTTCGACCTCATCATCCCGGGCGCGCAGACGATCTGGTCCCAGACCATCGAGCGCACGGACGAGGACATCGCGGACCTGCTGTTCGCGACGCCGTACCAGTACACGATGCGGCACCGGTTCCCGAAGCCTCCGGGCGTCTAAGCCACACCACATCGTGCAGTGCCGGGGGGCGGGGTCCGTATGGGCCCCGCCCCTCACCTTTTCCGGGGGCCGCACGCGGGGAGGGCACGCCGTGTGCCGTGCGAGCCGCTGACCCCGGGGCCCTTTCCCACCTAACGCCGCCGGGCCGATCCCCGCGACGCGGACCCGGTGCGGCTAGGCCTCGGGCAGCGGGGCGTGAGCCGGACGCGGTGCGGCGGCCCGGAACGCGCGCAGCCGGGCGAGCACGGCGTCGGGCTCGCCGGGCATGTCCCACAGCAGCATCTCGACGAGCTCCACCTTGCTGGTGCGGACACCCCGCGCGCGCAGGGTGTGGATCACCTCGGCCAGGTGGTCGTCGAGGGGCCGCCGCACCCGCAGCGCCAGGTTCACGGGTGGCGCGTCCGCCGGCACCTGCGGCCGCACGGGGGCCGGTGCACGCCGCGGCCGCGCCACCCGCGGGGCCGGGGGGGCGGACGCCCCGGCGGCGGGGGCCGGCACCTCCCCCACCACAGGCGGCACCGCGGCGACCGGGCGCACCTCCGGCCGGGGCTGCGGGGGTTTGCGACTCGCGCGCGACATGCGCGCCCGCATCGCGGCGATGCCGTCAGGCGGCGGCTCGCTCACCGGTCACCTCCCCGATCACCCGCGCCACCGCGCGGAACTCGTCAGCGGCCGCACGCACGCGGACGCCCGGATTCGCCTGCAGCACCACCGCCGACCGCCGCAGCCGGCGGCGAAGCCACCGGTGCTCGGAGACCGGCGGCGCCACCGCGCAGCGCCCGGCGGTCATCTCGGCGAGCATCTCCACCAGCCGCCGCGGCGGGTTGGGCGGCACCATGGTCGGCACCACCACGATGCGGTGCGCGGCGAGCTCCTCCAGCCCCCGCTCCAGCGCGGCCAGCTCGCGCACGCCCAGGGGCGTCGGCATGACCACGAGGTCCGCCGCCTCCAGCGCCCCGTCGGTGAGCGGGTTCGCGCCGGGGTGGGTGTCCACCACCAGCGGCCCCCCGAGGGCGCCCTGCCAGCCGACCAGGCACTCGGCGATCAGCCCCTGCTCAATGCGGCTCGCCGACAGGTCGGGGTGGCTCGGCACCAGGGCCGGCTGGCCCACCCGGCGGCGAGGGCGCGGCGGCGCGGTGGGTCCGCGCTCCAGCGCGTCGAGCAGCGGTGCGCGTCGCGTCGCGAGCGGGTCGATCCCCCACATGCGCGTCGCGCCGCCGGCGTCCCAGTCGAGATCGACCAGCACCGCGCCCAGCGCGGCGGCCAGCTCGTAGGCCAGGGTCGTCTTTCCTACGCCGCCCTTGTGGGCGGCGACGGTGATCACGGGCGAGGTCATGGCGGGAGCGTATTCGCCCCCTCGGCGGGCATCCCTGCACGCCTCGGGCCGTGCGTGCATGGAATCCGCACAGCGTGCTCCAACGCCTGCACCGCTGGCTACGTGAGGGCCTCCGCTCCTGCATGCATGTGTGCATGCGAAGGAGGGCGGGGACGGCCGGTCGCAACAACGGGCCGCCCTCGGATCCCTTACGCGCGGGCGTTGACCAACCGGGGTAGATGACTCGCAGCGCGCCAGGGTGGCACGGCGTCCGCCCGCCCATCGCGGCGCGGCGAGGGGCGTGACCGGGGTAAGTGTCTCGCGCAGGGCCGCCGTCTCTGCGACCCGGTTCCCCCGGTACGGCGCTCGCGGACCGGGGTAGCGGACTCGCACCGGGGGTAGGCGACTCGCGCCGAAGCCCCTCGCCACGCCGCGGGCGGCCAGTTGTCCACAGCGCTGTCCCCAGCCGGCGGCGTCGGACGGGGGTAGGGGACTCGCGCCCTCCGGGGGAACCGTCTCGCGCCCCCGGGTAGGCGGCTCGCGCCCGGCCGGGGTAACGGGCTCGCGCACACCGGGGTAACGTGCTCGCGCGCGATCCAAGGAAACCCCTGCTCAGGGCGGGAAAAATCCCCGGGTAGGGTTTAGGTATAGGGAAGGAAAAAAGAACAGGGTTGCGTCCCGCCCCGCCGTGACCGGCGGGCCGCAACCGGTCGGCACGGGTCCTGCCGCCGCCCTCCGAAGCGCGAGTCGTCTACCCCGGTTGTGGCCTCGCCGTGGGGTTCCCGCCGTCGGGGGCGGGCGCCACACTCCCCGGACATGAGCCCCGCCACGCCCCCCTCGCGCCGACGTCGCACGCGGCTGCCGGACGCGCTCCCCCTGCGGATCGCCCCCGAGATCGCCGCCGGGGACGAGACCCGGGACCGCCGCGGCGCCGAGGAGCAGCTGGCGCTGTGCGAGCCCGACCACCTGCGCCGACTCGAGCAGCCGCTGCGCTACGGGTTCGCTGACCGCTCCAGCGCCCGCAAGGGCCTGGAGGTGGCCGCCGGGGTGGCGATCGCGGACCGGCTCGGCTCCATCCGCCAGACCGCGGGCCCGCCCATCGGCCGGCACGGCTACATGGCGATCGTGTGGCTGGGCTCGCGCTGGCTGCAGCTGGAGTCGGCGGCGGCGTCGGCGGTGCCCTTCACCCAGTACCGGCTGCTGCACGACTTCGGCTGGCAGGACTCGGGGCGCAACGCCCGCCACGCCCTCAAGCGCACGCTGCTGAACCTGCAGGAGGCCCGCTGGGAGGGCGAGGTCAACGACCCGCTGACCGGGCGCAAGACCCACGAGGACCACTTCGGAATCATCGACCGGGTGCTGTGGCCGGTGGTGGAGGACGGCCGGGTGGAGCGCCTGGGCTACATCTTCCTGGGCTCGTGGTTCCTGGAGCAGCTGCGCAACGAAGCCGGCGCCTACCTGGATTGGGCGATCGTGCGCGACCTGCCGCCGATCGCGCGCAAGCTCTACGGCCTGCTTGAGAACGACCGCTTCGAGGCCGGCGACGAGGGCGAGGAGTGGCAGGCGTACTGGCTCGGGCCGCCGCTGTTCGCCTCGGTGGGCTCCACCTGCTCACGCGAGCGCGACAACGTGGCCGCGGTGTGGCGGGCCTGCGAGGCGATCACCGCCCAGGATCCGCGCTACCGCTTCGCCCGCGAGCGGGTGGTGGTGGAGGGCCGCGTCAGCCAGCAGGTGGTGGTGACCCGCACCCCGCGTGCGCAGGTGCGGCGCCTGCCGCGGGTGGCGGCGGTGGTGCCCCCGGGGGGCGCGCCGGGCGCCCCCGCGGTGGGCCGCGCCAGCTAGGTGGTGAGCCGGCGGTAGAGCTGCGGCAGCTTGTGCGGCAGCGTGCGGACGTCGTCGATGATCACGAAGTTGGCGTCCGAGTACATGTGGGGCAGGTAGTCGGCCGCCTCCTGGTCCACGGTCACGCAGAACAGGTGGATCTTCTCCCGGCGCGCCTCGCGCAGGGCGATCTTGGTGTCCTCCTGCGCGTAGGCGTTGTCCTGGTAGGTGTCCGAGTCGTAGGGCTTGCCGTCGGTGAGCAGGATCATCAGCTTCACCGCGGCGTCGGCCTGGACCAGCCGCCGGGTGGCGTGGCGGATCGCTGGGCCCATGCGGGTCTTCTGGCGGGCGTAGATGCCGCCGATGCGGCCCTTGACCCGGTCGTCGTAGCGCTCGCCGAGCTCCTTGACCACGTAGAACTGCGCGTCCTCGCGGCCGGAGCCCGAGAACCCGTAGATGGCGTAGTCGTCGCGGATGGCCTCCAGCGCCTCGCACATCAGGAGGAGGCCCTCCTTCTCGATGTCGATGATGCGCTTGCGGCCGTCGATCTTGCGGTCGGTGGAGCTCGACATGTCCACCAGGAACGCTGTGGCGACGTCGCGGTCCTTCTTATCGCGCTTGATGTAGACCCGGCCCGAGCCCGAGATGCGCGCGCGCTTCTCCACCACGTACTCGACCAGCCCGTCCGTGTCGAGGTCGTCGCCCTCGGTCTGGTAGCGCATCTTGCGCAGGCGCTCGGGGCGCATCAGCTGGAAGTTGCGCCGGATCTGGCTGACAACGCCGCCGAACTCGTGGAAGGTCGCCGCGACGAAGCCCTCCTGGGTGCGGGTGGCGCGCTGCTCGCGCAGGGTGCACCAGCTGGGGCGGTAGTCCTCGATCCGGTGGTCCCACTCGTCGTAGTGGAAGACCTGCTCGCCGAGGTCCTCCTCGACGGGCTCCGGCTGCTGGGGCACCTGGGCGCCGACCCCCTCCGGGGTCTCGCCGCCGCCCAGGGAGTCCTGGGTCTCGGCGCCGTCCATCTCGGCCCCGCCCGGCGGGGCCTCGGTGGGGGCCTCGGTCTGCTGGGCGACCTCGTCCGGTGAGTGTCCCTGGCCGGCCTCGGGCTTGGTGGCCTGCATCAACCCGTCCGGGTCGTCCATCGCGTCGGGGCTCTCGGAGGGGGTCTTCTCGCCCTCCTTGGCCTGGGTCTCGCGCTGGGCGGGGGCGTCCTGGGGCGGCTGCACCAGCTCCTCCATGACCGGGGTCATGAAGGGCGGCAGCTCGATGGGGGTGTAGTCGGGGCTGTCCTCGCCGGCGCCGGGCGGCGGCGGGGGCTGCTCACCGGCGGGCTGCTCGCCGGCGTCGGCGCCCGGGTCCTCCGGGGGCGGGGTCCCCTGCGGGTTCCAGCGGTTGGGGTCCCGCAGGGCCTCGTCGATCAGCCCGTACAGCCGCGCCGTCAGCCGGGCGGTGTCGGCCACCCCGGCGGTCTCGGCGGGGAAGCCGTCCACCAGCGCGATCGCCTCGCCGACCACCGCCTGGGTGTTGGCCGCCAGCCGCGAGGTGTCGGGCTGCATGCCGATGATGTGCTGCAGCATCGCCTCGACGATCGCCTGCGCCTCGGGCAGCGTCGCCAGCTCCGGGCGCTGGTCGGCCGACATGGCGTGGATCGCGTCCATGTCGCGGCGGATCCCCGGGTAGGCCTGGCGGATCCGCGTGTCGATGCGGTGGCCCTCGACCAGGTTGAACAGGTCGCGTGCCAGCTCGGGCTGGGGGAACAGCCCGTAGAACCGCGTCAGGTCGGTCTCGTCGCGGCGCAGCGTGGTCATCGGCTGTCTCCGTAGCGGCTCTCGAGCGCGGCGACCTCCTCGGGCAGCTCCGCCAGCGAGAAGGCGTAGGTGCCGAACTCGATCCGGCCGGCGCCGTGGGCGGCGGCCACCTTGTAGGCCGTGAAGTTGCGCTGGTCGTCCTCGAAGTAGCGCATCTCCGGCGGCAGGATGATGTGGTCGGCACCCATCGCGTCGACCGCGTGCATCTCCTCGGTCGAGCGGATGGCGACGTCGCGGCCCGACAGGGCGGTGGCGAACAGCTTCAGCACCCGCGCCACCGACTTGAGCGCCAGGCCCTCCTTGAGCTCCTCGAGGACCTGCAGCGAGTACTTGGAGCCCAGCCGGAAGTAGCCGCGGCCGACCTCCTTGTTGCGGTCCAAGACGTCCAGCCCGCGCGCCACCCACTCGGCGGCGCCGTCGGCCGAGACCCGCTCGGCGTTCAGCAGGTCGAGCAGGGTGTCGGCGGCCTCCAGGGAGGCCTCCGGGTCGGCGGCGGCCACCCGCTGGACCAGCTCCAGGTAGGCCGTGCGGTGGCGCGGGCGCAGCCGCGCGAGCAGCGGCGGCAGCGCCGAGGCCAGCTCGACCGCGTGCTTGCGGCGCTTCTCGTCGCGCCGGTCGCGCGCGGCCAGCTGGGTGCGCAGCTCCTGGGCCCGCTTGACCTTGGGCTCCATCTCGCGCAGCTCGCGCTCGAGGCGGTCGAGCTCGTGGGCGAGCTCGGCCGTCTCGGTGTCCTCGGGCGGCCCCTGCGTGGCGCTGGAGATGATCCCCACGTAGGAGGTGGCCAGCGTCTCGTCGGGCGCGTCGTAGAGGTCGGGCAGCTGCTTTGCGACCTCGACCCCGCTCTTCCAGCCGACCCCGGCGACCGACTTGACCTGGCGCAGGTAGCGGGCCACCAGGTCCTGGTCGTGCTCGGCCAGCAGGCGCGGCAACTGCCGGGCCACCTCGACCCCGAGCTGGTACTTGAGGTCGGAGATCTCCTCGACCATGCGCAGGTAGGCCTGCCGCTGGTCCTCGGGGACGCTCGCGAGCATCTCGCGGGCGACGTACATCCCGACGTTGCCGACCGCCGGACCGAAGGTCATCGCCGGGCCTCCCCTAGAACTGCGTGGCGATGATCTCGACGATCGACCGCTGCATCTCCAGGTCGTCGGTGATCGGCTTGCAGATCGTGCTCTCGCACGCGGCGATCGGCTCGACGCCCCCGTGGATCAGCTGGCCGGCGTAGACCAGCAGGCGCGTGGACACGCCCTCCTCGAGGCCGTGGGTGCGCAGGTTGCGGACCTTCTCGGCGATCTTGACCAGCTTGGCGGCCGTGTCGGCGTCGAGGCCCGACTCCTCCATGAGGATGGTCTCCTCGCGGTCCGGCGGCGGGTAGTCGAACTCGATGGCCACGAAGCGCTGCTTGGTGGAGTGCTTGAGGTCCTTCAGCACCGACTGGTAGCCGGGGTTGTAGGAGATCACCAGCATGAAGTCCTCGGGCGCCTGGACGATCTCGCCCTTCTTCTCCAGCGGCAGGATGCGCCGGTCGTCGGTCAGCGGGTGGATGACGACGGTGGTGTCCTTGCGGGCCTCGACGACCTCGTCCAGGTAGGCGATGCCGCCGGCCTTGACCGCGGTGGTGAGCGGGCCGTCCTGCCACACCGTCTCGTCGGCGCGCAGGGTGTACTTGCCCACCAGGTCCGAGGCGGTGAGGTCCTCGTGGCAGGCGACGGTGATCAGGGTGCGCCCCAGTCGCCAGCTCATGTGCTCGACGAAGCGCGTCTTGCCGCAGCCGGTGGGGCCCTTCAGCATCACCGGCAGGCGGGCGTGGTAGGCAGCCTCGAACAGCTCCACCTCGTTCCCCAGCGGCAGGTAGTACGGCTGCTTGGAGAGGCGGAACTCCTCGACGCGCTGACTCTCGACCCCCATATGGGCTCCTTCGTGGAAATCGGGGAGAAGCGGGCGAAAGAGTGTAGCTGCCGCCCGCCGGGGGGCGCCTACTCGGCGTCCGGGGCGGTCTCGTCGCGACCGAGCGGCCAGGTGGGGGGCAGCTCCACCTCGAACGAGCCGTCGGGGTCGGCGTGCGCGGCGTGCCAGGCCTTGAAGTTCGGGATGGAGAACCCGATCACGTTGCCCGAGCTCGGGTCGACCCGCACCAGCACCTCCCGCTCGGGGTCGTGCACGGTGACGGCCGGGACCGGCGGGCCGTAGGAGCAGTGGTACGTGTCCGAGGCCTGGTCGTAGTGCATCAGCGACTCGGAGGCGACGCGCAGGGCGTTCTCCTGCGCGAACGAGGGCCCCGGCGCGTCCGGGCCCCCGGGCGGGGGGGTCGTGCTCATAGCGGTCTCCCTGCGGTGCGTGGGCGGTGACGGGGGTCGAGTAGACTGCCGCGTCCGGCGTGGTGGGTGACAGAAAGGCGGAGAGGGCGAATGCGAGCTGTTGACGCGACCCTGGCCTGTCTCAAGCGCGCGGGGGTGAACGCGATCTTCGGCCTGCCGGGTGGTCCGGTGATCCCGCTGTTCGACGCCCTGCACGACGACCCCGACATCCGGACGTACCTCGTCCGCCACGAGCAGGGCGCCGGCCACATGGCCGAAGGGTACGCCAAGGCCACCGGGCGGGTCGGCGTGTGCACCGCCACCTCCGGGCCGGGCGCCACCAACCTGGTCACGCCCATCGCCGACGCCTACATGGACTCGGTGCCGCTGCTGGCGCTCACCGGCCAGGTGGGCTCCGCGCGGGTGGGCACCGACGCCTTCCAGGAGGCCGACATCGTCGGCATCACGCTGCCGATCGTGAAGCACTCCTACCTGATCAAGCACGCCGACGAGCTGCCCCAGGCGATCACCGAGGCCATCCACGTGGCCGAGACCGGCCGCCCCGGCCCGGTGCTGGTGGACGTCTGCGTGGACGTGTGGGGCGCCGAGGTCGAGGACTACTCCGGTCCGATCCCGCCGGCCATGCCCGGCTACGCACCCCCGTCGGGCTCCGGCCACCCGCGCCAGCTGGAGGCCGCCGCGCGCGCCCTGCAGGCCGCCGCCCGGCCGATGATCTACGCCGGCGGCGGGATCATCACCGGTGGGGCCTCGGCCGCCCTGACGCGCCTGGCCGAGGTCACGGGCGTCCCGGTCAACACCACCCTGATGGGCCTCGGCGGCTTCCCCGCCACCCACCCGCTGTGGATCGGCATGCCCGGCATGCACGGCATCGCCGCCAGCACCATGGCCTTCCAGCAGGCCGACGTGATCCTGGCCGTGGGCGTGCGCTTCGACGAGCGGGTGCTGTCGACGGTCATGCACGAGTGGGCGCCCCACGCCAAGATCGTCCACATCGACGTGGACCCGGCCGAGATCTCCAAGAACCGCTCGGCCCACATCGGCATCGCCGGCCAGGCGGGCCCCACGCTGGAGGCCCTCGCCAACGCCTACGAGGCGCTGCCCGGCGGCCACGACGCCGACGCCCGGGTGGCCTGGCGGGCCCAGATCGAGGAGTGGAAGCGCGTCCACCCGTACCACGTGGACGAGGCCGAGGGCGTGATCCAGCCCCAGCACGTGATCCAGTCGCTGTACCGCATCACCCGCGGCGACGCGATCATCTGCACGGACGTCGGCCAGCACCAGATGTGGGCGGCCCAGCACTACCTGTTCGACCGCCCCCGCCGCTGGCTCACCTCGGGGGGCCTGGGCACGATGGGCTTCGGCCTGCCGGCCGCGATCGGCGCGCAGGTGGCGATGCCCGGCGAGCTGGTGGTGGACATCGCCGGCGACGGCTCGTTCGAGATGACCCTGCAGGAGCTGTCGACCGTGCAGATGTACGGCCTGCCCATCAAGGTCGTGATCCTCAACAACGGCTACCTGGGCATGGTCCGCCAGTGGCAGGAGCTGTTCTGGGGCGGCCGCTACGCGGGCACCAGCTTCGCCCCCTTCCAGCCCAGCTTCACCAAGGTGGCGGCCGCCTACGGCATCCCCGGCACGGCGGTGGAGCACCCGGGCGAGCTCGACGACGTGCTGCGCGAGGCGCTGCTGTCGGACGGCCCGGCGCTGGTCGAGGTGCGGGTCAACCCGATGGCCAAGGTCTTCCCGATGGTGCCGCAGGGCAAGGGGCCCGACGCGATGATCGTCGGGGGTCCCGCGGCGGCGGCCTCCTAGGGCCGCCGGGGCCGGGCGCGCCGCGCGGCGCGCCCGGCGGACGCGCCTAGTAGAACTCGGCGATCCGGACGCCGGAGCGCAGGCTCTCGGCGTCGAAGTCCATCTCCTCCTCGATGTTCGCCGGCACCCGGGCGGGCAGGCTGACCTCGAACTCGCCCTCGGGGGTGCGGTGGCTCTCGTAGTACTTCGAGAACTCGGCGATCGAGAAGCCGAGCACCTCGTTGGTGTCGGGGTCGAAGAAGACCGTGACCCCATCGGCGTTGGTCACCGCCGACGCACTCGGGTGCCCCTTGTAGATCTGCCGGTAGGTGTCGTTGGCGGCGTCGTAGTGCGGATCGGATGCGCTCAGGGCGCGCCTCCTTCGGTGCGGTCGGCGTGGGTCGACGCCGATGCTAACAGCGCCCTCTGTGACCGCACCCGCCGCCGCCCGCGGCCGGGTGGTCCCGCCGCCCTCAACCCGGGGATTTGCAGGGACAACGGGGGGAGGGGCTCGTCTTGCGAACCCCCCGGGCGGCCTGTAGCGTTCCCCGTCGCCCGGGCCCGCGCAAAGGCGGCCCCGAAGGGCCGCGCCCGCCTCTGCGTCGCCTCGTGGCCGCCGGGTTCCTAGCGCGACCCCACGCTCACGTAGCGAATCCAAAGGAGAGTGGATGCGCGAGGCCACGCCCAACGTCGCCGAAGCCCGCCGGATGCTCAAGAAGGGCATCGTCATCGCGGGGGTGGGTGAGACCGAACAGGGGATCCTCAAGGACCGGGGCTCGTTCCAGCTCCTGTCCGAGGTCACCAAGCTGACCCTCGACGACGCCGGCATCGGCCTCGACCAGGTGGACGGCCTGGTCACCGCCTTCAGCTTCGTCGAGTCGACGCTGATGCACTCGACCACCTTCGCCGACTACCTGGGCTTCCACCCCGGGTACTTCGGCTCGGTGGCCGTCGGCGGCGCGACCGCCCCGCTGATGGCGGTGCAGGCGGCGCTGGCGATCGACGCCGGCCTCGCCGAGGTGGTGCTGTGCGTGCGCGGCGACAACACCCGCTCGGGCATCTCGAGCTCGGGGATGATCGCCATGGCGCGCGAGATGAGCCACGGCGCCTTCGAGGCCCCGTACGGCCTGACCACCATCGGCGGCTACGGTCTGCTCGCGCAGCGGTACATGTACGAGCACAACGTGCCGCAGGAGGCGCTGGCGGCGGTGGTCGCCACCCAGTCCGAGCACGCCGCCCTGAAGTGGAACGCGATGCTGCGCGACCCGGTCACGATCGAGGACGTGCTGGCGACCCGCATGATCGCCACGCCCTTCCACGCCGCCGACTGCTCGCTGGTGTCCGACGGCGCGGCCGCGTTCCTGGTCACCACCGCCGAGCGGGCCCAGTCGATGCGCCCCAAGCCCGTCTACATCACGGGCGTCGGCGAGGGCTACTCGCACCAGTACATCTCCTCGGCGGAGTCGGTGGAGACCGTCCGCGCCGGCCTCGGCCGCGCCGGCCGCCGCGCGATGGAGGTCGCCGGGGTCACCCCGCAGGACCTCGACGTCGCCGAGATCTACGACTCGTTCAGCTTCACGCCGCTGATCGCCCTGGAGGGCTTCGGCATCTGCGGCCCCGGCGAGGCGGGCGACTGGGTGATGGAGGGCAACGCCAAGCTCGGCGGCACCCTGCCCATGAACACCCACGGCGGCCTGCTGCGCCAGGCGCACCTGGGTGCCATGCACCACATCGTCGAGGCCACCCTGCAGCTGCGCGGCGAGGCCGACGACACCGAGCGCGGCGGCGGCAACCACCAGGTGCCCGACGCCAAGCTGGCGATCACCAACGGCTCCGGCGGCATCCTCGCCGCCACCAGCGCGCTGGTGCTCTCCAGCGAGCCGCCCACGGCCGCCTGACCGACCGCCCGCACGAGAGGAACGCACGATGTCCGAGCAGAAGACCGCCGCCCCGGGCGGCTACAAGAAGCCGCTCCCGGACCTGCGCCCCGAGGGCGTGAAGTTCTGGGAGGGCACCAAGGAGCACAAGCTGCTGCTCCCGACCGACCCCTCCGGCACGCCCTTCTGGTATCCGCGGGCCCTGGTCCCGGGCACGCTGGAGCCGGTCGGCTGGACCGAGTCCAAGGGTGAGGGCGCCGTCTACACCTACTCGGTCCACTACATCGGCCCGAGCTCGGCCTACAAGGGCGAGCCGCCGCACGTGGTCGCGCTCGTCGACCTGGACGAGGGCGTGCGCGTGATGACCAACCTGGTCCGCGACGAGGAGGGCTACCCCTCGCTCGGCCCCGACGAGGTCCAGATCGGCATGCGCGTGCGCGTCGTGTTCGACGACGTCACCGAGGAGATCACGCTGCCGAAGTTCGTCCCCGCCGCCTAGCGGCGGGACGGCGCGGCCCCGTCCGGACCGGGCGGGGGCCGCGCCCGTTGTCACCGACCACCGACCCGGAGAGAGCGCACGCGATGGCGAACACGGAGTGGAGTGACTGGTACGCCAAGGAGGACCCCACCCGCTGGGTGCTGGCGGAGATCCTGCGCGCGCGCGCCGAGGCGACCCCGGACCGGGACTACCTGAAGTTCGCCGA